>JGI20214J51650_10002369_pt1 | contig 11889 bp, 14 predicted proteins | sample WetSurMetagenome_FD_51650 | JGI IMG/M metagenome (IMG submission 51650)
CGAATATTGCAAATTCGGGAGTAAATCAAAAGAGCGAAAAGAGTTTTCTGCCCAGGCGGCCATGATACCTTTTGAATTATCGCGATGGATTGGGGAGTGTTTTAAACCATGATTGCCTGTTATCGTTGTCAAGGTCCAGTATTGCCGAAGACGGAAGACGCTTTTCGGCGGATTGCCGGGCGTGGCGAAGCCTATTGCCCGCAATGCTGGGACATTATGTTCCCGGAATTAATAGCGGCGAGAATAGAAAAAGAAAATGCTGCCGCTAAAAAAAGTAAAAAGGAAAAGATAATTAAGAAGTATCAAGGAGAAAATTAAATGCCGGTTAAATTAACCCGTAGCCAAGCGCGCAAACATTATGGCACTAAAATTTTGGCTTGCGAAACTTATCAGGAGGCAAACAAAATATACGTGTGTGCGGTAACAAACTTAAGTTTGACAAATGACGATTTAAACGAATTGCAAACAATGATGTGCCAAAAATCGCATTATCAAAAAAACGATAAGCGCAGAACGTGGCGAGGGTAGCGAAAAACTACAAGAAAAATTCAGAAATTACTTTACACTTTTTAGCCCCGGCTGTAGTGTACTGGCAATGAACGCCGCCGAAGTTTTTTCAAACTTATTTGCATCAGTCAAAAACGTGTTCGGTAAAAAAAGCGACACGTTCGAGAATATTTCTTTAGTCGAAAATTATCACACTGAAAATTTTCAGATTGAAAATGTCGAAAGTTTTTATAAGCTAATTTCCAAAATATCGGCTATTCCAAAAAGCGTTAATGAAATCACACAGACAATAATTTCACAGCCGTATAAAATCCGTGATAAAAAAAGCAAAAAAGAAATTAATAACGTTCCGCCAGAATTACAAACCTTGTTGGATACCCCGCACGAGTTTTATAATTTATCGGAATTGGTAATCTTATTGATTCTGGATTTACTTATTTCCGGGAATGTCTGGGGATATTTTGCTAAAACCGGCAAGCGGCTAAGCGTGCGCAGGGTTGACCCGCGTTATGTCCAGTTTTTCCGTGGAGAATGGATAGAAGATAATCCTTTTGGCGAAGTAATTTTGCTAAAGCCTGAATATTTAATACACGTAAAATATCAGCCGGACCCATACAATCCGCTGTGGGGCAAGGGCGTAATAGCAAATAACGTTACGTTGTTCACCCGGATTTTGCAGATGATGCAATTTTCCGAGGCATTTTATAAAAACGGTTGCCATCCGACCGGAGTTATTTCAATTGAGAATGGCGGGGCGATGGATCAGCGGCGTATTGAAGCGCAACTTGATGACCGACAGAAGGGCGCGAAAAACGCCGGGCGGCCGCTGGTACTTACAGGAACGGCAAAGTTCCAGGCGATTCAGCTTGACCCGACTACTCTAAAAATTTCCGAGGAGTTAACCATCCTGTACAAAGAGGCGATGGCCGCTTTCGGATTACCACGTTTTTTAATGGAGGTTGGGCTTAAAGACGCAGGCCAAAAATATAATAATCATGCGTTACAAATGAAATATTTTTTAAAGTCAACTGTAATTCCAATTGCCAAACGCATTGAAAGTTTTTTCACAAACATCGTTGCGCGGTTCAATCCGGCGTGGGAATTTCATTTTGATATTAACGCCGAGGTGTACAGTGCGGAAGAATTACAGGCCATGTTGGATGCCGGCTCAATCAATCGCGAAGAACATCGAAAATTAATGGCAATGCCTGTCTCTAAAAATAAAGGCCTTGAAAGATTCTTAGTGCCCTCCGGGTTGAAAACTATTGAGGACGTGATTGAGGGACTAGATAATTCGGAGCCTATTATGCCAGGCACTGGGTCGGGCACTCCGATCACGCCCAACCCGAACGAACCGCCGAAGCCTCCCAAGGAACCTCCTGCTCCGGACAAAGTGCCAGTCAAGCCAACAAAGAAAATCGATAACGGGCGCGAGCGTGAGCGATGCTGGCGGGATGAGTTTTATTTATCCGAGCCTGCGGATAAAATTTGGACGGTGGGCGAACTGAAAGCGGACAAAAACAAAAAGCGCATTCGACAGGATTTTATAAACCTCAATGCCAAAACGCGAACGAAAAAATCCAAAGAGGCGGCGGTCAAATTCAATCTGCATCTGATTGACGCGTACGGCAATATTCTGGCCGAATTTTCCAAGACGGAAATTGGTAAGGGCGAAAAGAAAGACCCCGCCAAAATCATTTCTGAAATTTACGATGAAGACGAAGGTTTGGCTAAGTTCGAAAAAATTTCCTTGCCGGTATATCAAAGTGTCGGCGAGGCGACATACTCCAATACGGCAAACGTGTTAACAATGGGCGTCGCGTTTAACATTGCGGACCCGGGCGTTGCAGCAAAAGTCATGTTGCTGCGCAAAGACGGGCCGCTGGTTACGCAAACCACGCGGGGAAAACTCACGGAAACAATACAGGCGGGCATTGCCGAGGGGAAGACACATAACGAAATTGCCAAGGACATTTGGTTGCGGTTTGTAGACGACAACAATGACTTGGCTGATGAGTTTTCAAAGATTTACCGTCCGGGTGTGAAGCCGAAGGATTTTGACGCGGTCATGTCCAAGGGCGGCAAGTTGCAAAGCCGGGCGTCGCTGATCGCACGGACGGAAGTGGCAAAAGCCAACCGCCTATTTGCGGCTGAGAGTATGAGCCAATCGCAGGTGGTTAAGACGGTTACGATCATTAATTGTGAGCCGAACTGCCCAATATGCGGCCCGCATCAAAATGTTGAAGTTACTTTTGAGGAAGCGGAAAGCATAAGCAATTTACATCCAAATTGCTCCGGTGCTATTGTGCCGGGCACTATATCGGCGGATTGATGAAAAACAAAAAGATTTTCGAAGATGATAAATTTATTTTGTACTCGAAACTGTCTTGCAAAAAATGTTATGGCACTGGAACGAACGGATATATTGGCGGCAAAGGGCGGCCGTGTAAATGTTTGGCTGGATTGCCCAAAGTTAAAGCGGAGGAATCGGATGCAAAATAAAATGGAGACGTTCGAAGGGCATTTATCGGTGAAAGCCGAGCAGCCGACTTATCGCGAAATTAAAGATGCGAGCGGGCGGATAATTGATTATCAAGACGTGCGCATTGACGGATATGCCAACACGTTCAACGTTGACCGCGGCAATGAACAAGTTATTCCCGGCGCGTTCGCGGAAAAGTTGGATGAATTTTTAACCAACCCGATTTTGCTTTGCGACCATATGCGGGAGTCTGCGTGGGCGTGCGGTTCCGTGCAGTCTGCCTATGAAGATAATATCGGCTTAAAAATTTCCGGCATCTTGAGCAATTCTCCCAGCGAGAAAATGAAAGACCTGCGCTTTAAATGCGTGGAGCGTGTACTCAGAACTTTTTCAATCGGCGGAAAATTTATTGGACGGTATGCCAGCAACGAACAGGACGCCAAATTTATTATAAGCCAAGTTGAGCTTCGGGAAATTTCAATCGTAACTGTCCCGATGAACAAGGAAAGTCTGTTTGAGGTAAAGCAAGACGGCAATCAATCTGCAAAAACTTCCGCGCCTGAAAATACGGTGGCGGAACAATCGCAGGGAGACCGCGCGCTTTACGTTTTGATCGACGGCAAGAAACATAAAATTACGGAGGAAAAAAAAGATGGACTCATTGACATTAGATCAAGTATTGGAGGCGTTTGATAAACGCTGCGAAGAACGCGAAGCAAAAAAATCAGCGCAGGAGAAATCCGATCAGGATGCGAAGGCCCGGCTGGATGCTCTGAAAAAAGAAATCAAGGACGAAGTGAAAGCTGAACTCGGAACCACTTCGAAGCCAAAAGCGGACGATGAAGACCCGAATGCCAATGCTGGCAAAACTCCGGCGGCATTCGGCGCGGCCGTGCACTTTGGAAAAAAATTATCCAAAGAAGAACAAATGATTGTCGACGGTTTGATGACCAAAAATATCCCTGGCAACGGGCTGGAGATGAAATTTAAACTTGATGTCCAAGATGGCGAGGATAGATTACGATACTACTTTCGGCATCAAGCCAAGGAAGGAAAAAAGGTTGCTATCGACGGCAGCTCGAGTTATGGGGCCGACATAGTTCCGGAAGTCTATGGCACGGATTTGTATGTGCGCGCAACTGCCATGCACGGCGATTTGGCAAAATTGTTTCCGAAAGTCGGGATGACTTCGGATGTGGAACACATTATGGAATTACTCGGAAAGATCACCGTGTCGGCATACTCAAGCTACGCTAATCAAAATACGGCGATTGAGAATGTGACGCCTACTTCCGAGACTACTGGCTCAGCCACGCTGACCGCCCGGACTTTCGTCGCGAAAGAAAATGTTTACGATCGTACAGCGGCAGACACCAAAGTTAATTTGGTGCGCGCTTTGAAAACCAATATGGCTACCGAGTTTGCCAGCTCGTTGAGCAAGGCAATCCTCAACGGCGACACGACCGCCACGCACATGGATGAGGATTTGGAAGCGGCCGGCGCGAACATCCCGGAAGCAATGTGGAAAGGCCTCCGCAAGTTGACCATGGCCGGATCGCTCGGAACTGATGGTACGGATGCGGCTTATACCATCGCCAACTTGTTGAGCGTGCGTGCGAAGATGGGTAAATATGCACTTGGCCCGAACAAGCAACTTTGCAAGTGGATTTTTGGCGTTGAGTCTTACAATAAACTGGTAGGCTTGCTACTGGCACAGACTGCCGCGCCGCAGATGGCCAACTACACGTTGGAAGGCGGCGACGTCGATACTTTTCTTGGTCATGAGGTTTTGGTATCGCAGCATCAACGCGAGGATTTGGAGATCGACGGTTACGCGGATTCAACCGGAACCGATGGCAATCAGGGCTTTATTTCTTTGGTCAATCCAAATGGGTTTGTCCTGGGCGTGCGAGAAGAAATTTCCGTCCGCCTGGTGCCTGACCCACTGAATGCCCGGACACAAATTCAGGGCACGTTGTTGATGGACTTCCAGCCGTTGGAAACTCCGTCTGCCTCGATTTCAGTTTGCTCCGGCTTGTACGGGTTCACGGTGTAGTTTTGGTTTTTAATCCGAGGGGGGCGGCATTAAAAACCGCCTCCCTCAAGTAAAGCGAGGAAGTCATGGAAGAAAAAATGCTGATTGTAAATATCGGCGAGCAAGGATTCACCAAAGTTATCCACGGCGAAAAGGGCGCGATACGGGAGACAAAACATTTTCCGCCTAATGTCCCGGTCGAATGTTCGGCTGAAATGGCTGTGGGATTGCTCAAAAAATACAATAACCCGACCATGAAAATCATCATGCGCAGCGCGGAAGGGTTTGCTTTGATTGACCCGCCGGTTGTGCCGATTATCCCGGCGACGGATGAACCGCTGATTGACGGCGAGGAAGATGAACCAATTGCCGCGGATGACCCTATGCGCGGGCATATTGCGCAAAAGAAAAAGCAAAAACGCGGGAGACCCAGAAAATGACCACGTTATACCGGCCCTATTGCACTCTCAATAACGTCAAAAATCATTGTGGAATTGCTTTAACCAAAACGGATTATGACGATGAGATCAGAGACGCGATTAATCTTGCGTCGCGTCTTATTGACTCTCTGACCGGCCGGTATTACTACGAGAAAACATTGACCGCGGAATATTTGAACGGCACTATAAATTTTGAGGGTTGGCAGATTTTATCCCGTGAGTCCGGCGGATTGCTTTTGACCCCGCAGGGCGCGCCGATAATTTCCATTTCGGAATTAATCGAGGACACAGTAACGCTAGTTGAGAACACGGATTTTTTTATCGATAAAAAAAGCGGCATCATTGAAAAAAATAGTGCCAACTGGAATCCTGAACCGCGCAAAATAAAAATCACTGGGGTATTGGGATACGACAGTGCCGACACTGCGACTCCAAGCGCGGATATTCCGGGCGACATTGTTTTGTACGCCATTGAGTTGTCGGCGCGGAAGTCCGGCCATTACAAAAAGGCGATTAAAAATTATGTTTCCGGAGGTGCGGAGTCCGTGGATTTATTCGGGGTGCCGAAAGAAATTGAGGCCGCGTTGAAGGCACTGCGCCCGGTGGATATTGGATGAGTGCCGAAGCGATCTTTGAATGGGACAAAGCCAAGTGGAAGGCGTTTGCGAAGCGAATTAAAAATAATGTGAACTCTTCCCGAATTGACAAAATTTTAGAAGACGCGGCATATAATGGGCAAAAGCATATAGCCTCGACAATGCCTTGGAAATCAAAAAAAACTATTGATAGAAGCGGCATTGCTACAAGTTGGTACGTGCTTAAAAAAAAACGGGGTGAATATAAGATAGCCAGCACACACAAAGTGGCTTTTTTTTTGGAAGACGGTACGAAAGCACATGGGCCGCGAGTAAAAAAGTGTTTATATATTCCCCTGCGCCCGGGCGCGGCAACGTGGCGCGAAGGCTTTGTGCTCGGCAAGGATTATATTTTGGTTAAACGAGTGAAGGGAATCAAGGCACGAAAATATTTGAAGCCAATATCGCTTGAAATTTTAGGCATGATGGTTTCAGATTTTGAAGCATACATTGCGAAGGCGGCGGGATGAGTTACGAAATCAAAAATGCTTTTAAAGAACTTGTTGACCGTCTCTTGGCGTCCGAAGCAGAGACCGGAACAGGCGTTCCAGGCCTCTTGGCTGGCGTGCAGCTTATCGAGGGGCCGGTTGAGCAATCGTTTGCAGATCAGGACATGCCGGTTATAGTTTATGAGATGCTGGACGGCGGGGCGGCCGAGGATACGCATTTCCCGGATCAGGCGCGGGCAAAAATGACCGTGATGCTTACGATCATGACGCTGGCTGAAAACGGATATTACAACACAGCCAAGACCGGAATTTTGGATCTGTACGAAAAAATCCAGGACGTGATTGACCGCAACACGTCCGGAACGCTTGATCTGACCGGCGCGGGCAAGTGGGGTCCCATGCCGCCGCAATATAAAGTCGGCGGGGTCGAGCGGGACGGCTTGATTTATACCTATCTGGTTGAGGTAACAATCCAAACGGCCAGGTATAGAAGGGGGAGTTTGCAATCATGAGATTAAAATATATTGGCATTGCACCTATCAATAATCGTTTTGGGAGCTGGGAAAATGGGACTATTCGAGAAGTTCCGGATGGAACGCAACTTTGCGGCTTTGAGGCGGTGGACGAAACACCAAAGGCTGTTTCCGAATTTCCGGCTGATATCAAAAAAGTTACTCGGCGCAGGTTGCGCGAAGATTTGCAGGACAAAATGGAGCGGGATAGTTATGGACTCCGCGATAAACAGGAGGAATAAAAATGAGCATCGGTAGAGGCACACAAGGATTATTTGGTTATGTAAAATCGGGTTTGCTCGGCGTCCATCGAGACCCGACAAAATGGATTGCATTGAAAGAACCACCCACGATCACGGCTGATATCGCGCAGATTGACTCGCGCATGTTCGCACCCGGAGCATATCATCAAAGCATGGAGCGCATGCAAGGCACGCACAATTTTTCCGGATCGTTTGTCATGTCGCTTCACCCGGAAGAAGGAATTGAATTTTTGAAGGGAGCCCTGGGGACGGTAACATCAACGGAACTGACTGGCACCGGGTCTGGTATTTACGAACATGAATTCGTTGGCGGGAACACCGTGCCGATGACCGAGGGATTTTCGCTCACTATTTCCGCAGATTTGATCGTAAAATATCTCTCCGGCGTGGTGGTGACCTCAATCGAAATTGGAGCCGAGGTTGACGGCGAAGTGGTGGCCACTGTCAATTTTGTGGCTAAAAAAATGGAGTCCGCCGCCGCCGGGACGCAGGCTACCAGCCAAGGGCAGAACGCAATTTCGTTTCCGTGCACGCTGGTTGTATCGACCAGCGACCAAATTAAATTGGCAATTGACGCCGGATCGGCGGTTGAGGTTACGATCGCCGCGGGCGCGTATGCCACTGCTGCCGCCCTGGAAGCAGCCGTTAACACGGCAATCAATGGCACCGCCGGATTACTGGACTCGGACGGGTTGCCAGAATGCGCTTGTCATATCACTGGCGGCAAGATTAATTTTTACACCGCGGATAAGGGCGCGGGCGCGGCGATTGCGTGGACTGCTGGGACTGCGGACGCCGGGACTTTGTTGGGGCGCGGAACGCCAGTACAAGCGGCCGGGACTGCGGCCTTGACCACGCCGAGTTATTCAAGCGTGCAGCCGTTCATGGCCACTCAAATGACGGTCAAGCAGGACACGGCGGCGATCGGCGTAAGCTCGTTCAAGCTCAGCATTGACCCGAAAATTGTTCCGCGCAAAGTCTTGGGTTCAAAATATTTTCTCGAACCAAAACTTGACGGAAAGCGAGAAATTGCGCTATCTCTGACGAAAGAGTACGAGGGAGAAGCGGCAATTACCGCTTGGCTTGCGAATTCTGACGTGGAGTTTGAGGCAAATTTGAGAACCGCAACTGAGATTGTCGCGGCGTCCGGCGTGACTTATGATGCGGATATTTACATCAAAAAAGTACGCATTAATAATTCGCCGGAGCCTAAATTCAATTCGCAAGGCGCGCTCACGCAAGAAATCAGTGCTCGGCTATATTATGAGGACGCGACGTATAAAGATTTGAAAATCGACGTGAACAACACGATTGCGGCAATCTAAAGGCGAGCGGGGACGAGACATGAAGCGCACGAACCGAAAAATGACTTTCAACAAAAAATCGTGGCAGATTTGTGCGCTTGTCCCCGCTGATTTTTTAGAATGCAGTTATTGGCCGTTTAGTTTTTATCGGATGCCAGAAGATTCCGCCTCACAATCGGAAGTAAAACGCGATTGGAAACTTAAACCCAAAAATCAAACATTGCCGGAAGATAAACTAGCCGCCTCCGTGCGCCAAGCTCTCCGTCTGGGCGCGGGCGTGATAAACGATATTGATTTTGAAAAAATAAAAAAAAATGAAATGCTTTATAATCTTTTATTAACCGAAATTTATGCCGCCAGTTATGAATTATCCACGGTTGAAAAATATTTTAATCCCCAAAAAATAATTTCCCGCGACTTTGCCGAGGCATTGGCGTTAAAATCAAAAGCGTTGCACGTGGAACCTTTTTCTTTTTTGACCAACCTGGTGCACGAAAAGCCGGAGTTGCATAATCCCCGGCGATATGATTTTAACTGGTTTATTTTGGGCATTGGTTGGGAAAAGGAACGTCGCGAGATTGAAAAGGCGCAAGCAAACGCAAAAGCAAAATATAATGTGGTGAAAAAATAATGTCAAAAAAAGAAGAACTTTCTATTTGGTTGCGGCTTAAAGACGGCGTCTCTAAGGCTTTCGGAGATATATCCGTAAACTTTGAAAAAAATATCGATGCCTTAAAAGAATCAACTTTGATATTTGCGGGCGCGTTTGCCGGGCTTGTGGCCGGGGTTTTTGGATCGGTCAAAGCCTTTGCGGATGCCCAAGCGATAGCCGCGCAGACGGAAAAAGTTTTGCAGTCCACGGGATACGCAGCAGGTATGACCGCGGATGAAGTTAATAAACTTGCTATTGCCCTTCAAAATAAAACCGGCGTGGATGATGATGTCATTCAGTCCGGCGAAAACATGCTGCTTACTTTTACCCAAATTTCTAAAGAAGCCTTCCCGGACGCCACGAAAGCCGCACTTGACATGACTGCCGCCATGAACGGCGGGCAGATCACGCAGGAAGCCTTGAAGGGAACCGCAATACAGCTTGGAAAAGCATTGAACGACCCGACCGTCGGAATGACCGCGCTGCGCCGGGTGGGCGTTACGTTCACGGAGCAGCAGCAGGAACAGATTAAAGCTCTCCAGGCGTCCGGCGACTTGCTGGGCGCGCAGACGATGATTTTAAAAGAATTGCAAAAAGAATTTGGCGGTTCGTCCGAAAAATTGAGCGTTATGCAGGGTGCGTATTTAATGGCTAAAACGCAAGCCGGTAATTTTATGGAACTTTTGGGAGAGCAACTGGCTCCGATCATGACCAAACTGGCCGGCTGGATATCCGAAACCGCGGTCAACCTTGGAGATTTTATCAAGGCTCATAAAGAATTAATCGTCCCCGTGGGCGCGGCAGTACTTGCTTTTACGGGTTTGATTGCTGGACTGACCGGGATTATTGCCATTGCGCCCATGATTGCCGCCGCCTGGGTGGTGATTACTGGGCCAATTGGTATTACTGTTGCGGCAATTTCCGGACTTACGGCGGCCACGGTTTATTTTGCCACGTCTCAAACTAAACTGGCTGAAAATGTCCGAGCGGTATGGACTGGAATTCAGGGAGTTTTTACCGGAAATATCGACAAAATGAAGGCCGCTTACAAAGATTTGTCGGAAAGCAAAGCCACGCACGACGCCAAAATGACGGATGATACAGCCAAACGTGCGGCCGCTGAAGCGGCTGCCATGCAAAAGTCCGTTGATGCGGCAAAAGCGGCCGCTGAACAAAAACTTGCGGACGAACAGACGGCCATTGAGGCAAAGGCCGAACAGGATGCAGCGGCCAAAGAAGCAGAAGTTGAAAAAGAAATATCCGACGGCCAAGCCGCGCTTGCACAAGATCAAAATTTTATGGCGCAACGAGCAGAACTCGAAAAAATTGCCGAAGAAGCGCGTAAAGCTTTTGAAACGCAGAAAAAACAATTTGACCAACTATCCGCCGCTGATCGTTTAAAATTATTAATGGATACTCTAGGAAAAGAAAAAGTTTTAAAAACGACGGAAGAAATTGACGAACTTGTTAGTAAGGGGAAACACGAAGAAGCAAAAAAGTTAATGGACGAATTGTACGCGACCGCATATACAGAGTTGAACAAAAATTTGATTAAAGATTTGGACACAAAGTGGAAGCAGCATTGGGATTATCAGGTTGCAACCGCAATTTTAGGGCGCGAGTTATCTTCGAAAGAATATTCCGCGCTGGGCGATTTTTTTAAAAATATCATGACATTAATGGGCAAAGAATCTTTAGCCGCTTTTCGGATTATGCAGGGAGTGGCAATTGTGAATGCGCTTGTTGCCACTTATGAAGGCGCAACTAAAGCGTTTGCTGCTATGGCAGGAATTCCCCCCGCTCCAGTTTGGGGTTTTGTTGCCGCCGGGGCCGCAACCGCCGCAGGGTTAGCCAATGTGGATGAAATCCGCCGCCAGGAACCGCCTCAGGCCGAGACCGGGGCCTATGTTGCCCGCGGAGGTTTGGCCGAATTGCACGACCAGGAAATGGTTTTGAACAAACAGCAGACCGCCGCGCTGGCCGCCGGGGCTGGCGTGCAGCATATTTATTTGCAGTTAGATGGAGAAACTTTGCAAAAGTGGGTTGCCGCGGCTGATAATGAAAGCGCACGCATGGAACGCATGGGGGTTAGATAATGGCAAACAGCAAAGCAAAATTTTATTACCGTTCGATAATTGACCAGGACGCCGACGGATTTGTTCTCTCTGGTGATTTTGCACCGACCACGAGCGTCAATGACCGGCGCGGGGATACCTACGCATATACCGATGATACCGGCAGCGGAGACGGCACGAGCGAAGAAATAATTGCCGACTTTGGGACTGAACGCATGGTTGACACAATTTTTTTGAAAAGCAATTTCAAGACGTTCAAGGTTTATACCTGGGACACGAACGAGACCGGTACTGGCGGTGAGGGGTATGTTGAGATTGCGTCTTACACTGCCAATGCCGCGGATTTTATGGTGATAAGCATTGATTCCGTGTTAACCAGTAAGGTTAAAATTGCTTGCACGCACACGATCACGGCTAACGAAGTCAAAAAAATATACACGCTGGAAATCACGGAGTATATCGGAGAACTTGCGCTGGAAGGTTTTAATATTTTGTCAAAAACCGAAAGGACGAAATGGGAAACCCTTTATGGCGG
>JGI20214J51650_10002370_pt1 | contig 11888 bp, 9 predicted proteins | sample WetSurMetagenome_FD_51650 | JGI IMG/M metagenome (IMG submission 51650)
TCCTTTCTTATCGGTTTTATCAGGCAGGCGTCACATCCTGCTTCCATAATAATATCCTTATCGTCCTCAAAAATAAAAGCGGTTTGAGCTATAATAGGAAGATTATTCCGGATTTTCCTGATCTCTTTTGTCGCTTCAATTCCATTCATTTCAGGCATCTGCATATCAAGAAGAACCACATCTATATCGGGGATGGATTTAATCATCTCAATTGCTTCAAATCCTGATCGGGCTGTAAGTATAGTAACACCTGTATCGAGTAAAACCCGGTTAAGATAAATGAGCACATCTTTATTGTCATCAACAAGAAGACATTTTCTTGAACTCCAGTTAATGGTTGATATTGACTGATCGCTGATAAATGATTTGTTTCTGTTTCTATTGCTGCCCGCCGGTCGGAACGGGATAGAAAAACTGAATTCGGAACCAATCCCTTTTTCCGATGTGACATAAATTTTACCACCCATTCTTTCGACAACTTCTTTAGCCAGGGTCAATCCAATTCCCAAACCTTCAAATGGCCTTTGATGACCACTTATTTCCTGCCTGAATTCTTCAAAAATATAGCTAAGGCTTTCTTTACTAATGCCGATTCCCGTATCCTTTATTATGAAGACAATATTTTCATTTTCCTTTGAATACGAGAATTCAATTGAACCTTCCAGTGTAAACTTTATTGCATTATCCATCAGATGGTTCAATACTCTTTTTAACCAGATTCTGTCAGTAAAAATAAGATCCCCGATGTCTTCAAAATGATTTTTCACATTCAGGATTATTGACTTCTCATTACGTTTTATTACCTGTCTGGCTTCTTCAATTATTTCATTTACAATCGAACTCAGCGAAGATTCTTCATATGATATTTCGATCTGGGAACTCTCGAGACGTGAGAGATCGATGATATCACCAATAATCTGAAGCAGTTTTTCACTGTTATGGTTAATATTCTCAATATACTCTTCCTTTACTTCATTCGTCAGGTCATTTGCAAGCAACAGGTTAGAAAAACCCACAACACTGTTCAAAGGAGTACGTATCTCATGCGATATATTAGCCAGAAAGCTTGTTTTAAGCTTGTTACTCGCTTCTGCCTCAAAATTTGCCCTTATCAGATCTTCATGTACCTGCCTGAGTCTGGTTATATCACGTGAAATTGTAAGAGAACCAAGTACCTCATTATTATCATTTCTGACAGTAACAGAACGTGATGAGAGATTTATATAATGTCCTTCCCTATGCCTGATTCTTACTTCGCATTCGTATAATCCGTTATTCAGAAGTGCCTTATCTCTTTTTACAGGATAATCCTTATCATCAGGATGTAACAGATCATCCTGAATTAAATCTTCATAAGAAGAACTATTCAATCCNATCATAGAATAGAAAGCCGGNTTGGCATATTTCAGATTCCAGTTGCTGTCATAAAAGGAGATCCCGTCATTTGCTGACTGTAAAAGCATCCCATAAAATTTCTCTGATTCATGTTGCTCTTTTGTAATAAGCTCTTTCTGTTTTGCAAGCTCATTATTTGTTTTCTGAAGATTCAGATTTATCTCATTAATCTCAGCGTTCCTTTCTTTTATTTCCCTGTTTACTTTCCTTAGTTTTAACGAGAAGAACATTACAACAATGCAAATGATCACCAGAGCACCCAACGATGTAAGAATAAAATGAAAGACAGGAGTAGTTAAAACATGAGACGAACTAAAAAGAAATCCAGAAAAAGTTTCATGGAGAACGTCCCGGGAATAAGCCTGTAATGGAAGAAAGAGCAACAATACAATTAAAATCAGAAAAGAGTAATACCTGTTTAAAACCCTGTTCTTCAAAGCATTCCCTCGTTTCATCATTCAATAACCACTTATAGATAACTAATTTTCTAACTTCCGGAATACAGGATTTTCAGTAATATCTGAACTAAATATTTTCAACCTCCCTGGACAACATAAATATAGACCTGAATCCGCGCTTATTTTCCGGTTCTAAATAAGCAAATTTTAATCAATTAAAACATGATATATTACAAATATAATAATTCATAATAATTACTCTCCAATGATATCTTTAAAAAGTGTTAAATTGCAGCCTTTAATTTATTTCAAGATCTTTAATAAAATATTGGGCTACAAATCAGATATTAATTAATAACATATATTTTTGATTAATAGCTATTTAGAAGTATTGTCATTACTAAAGCAAAACAGTGATGGAAAAAGATGATAAGCAATTTTCAGGAGGGAGAAGATACAAGAATGATGATATTACTGTTTTTTGGAAACCATCAGCATGCGTTCATGCATCATATTGCTACAGGGAATTGATTGAGGTTTTTGATCCCGGAAGAAGACCCTGGGTTGATCTGTCAGCTTCNACGTCACTTAAAATTATTGAAGTTGTAAATTTATGCCCTACTGAAGCACTTTCATGGAAATGGAATGATGAGAAAAAAAATGAATCAGTTGACATTGATCAGTTGAACCATATCAAATTCAGAAGACCCGAACTTATGAATACCTATAATAATGTTCCTGAAGAACATCCCGTATCAGTTAAGATAATGACAGATGGACCAATAGTTATTAAAGGCAATTTCGATCTTGTCTATGATGGTAATAAGAAGGAAGTTAATGAAAGCATGATTTCTATTTGCCGCTGCGGAGTCAGCGACCATATGCCATTTTGTGACGGACAGCACAGAAAAATTGGGTTCAACGGCTAAAATTGCAAAAATGGACGAGAAAAAAGAACATAAACCACAGGCAACTGTTGAAGTGATTGAATTCGGACCACTGAAGATCACCGGAAACTTTATTATTAAAGATCTGAAAAGGGACACTGAGATTTCTCCCGGAGAGATATTCCTTTGCAGGTGTGGAAAATCGGGGAAAAAACCATTCTGTGATGAATCACATAAAAGATAGATTCTCTCTCTGCTGCTAAGTCACAGTTATCTACCTGCAGACTACATGAAAGCAACTCTGTCCTTTTTCATAAGTAGCCCAGCATCTTTTCTCTTCCCTGAGTTGCCAGATTACATCTGCAAGGGCCTCTTTTAAAAACTTATCATCACAATTTGTCAATGCCATTTTTCTTACAGAAAACCTTTTATAGCTTATATCAAACGCATTCCCATAAACATGAGGGCTGTTGACAGAGGCATTAGAATTAAACCGCCTGAGACTTTTGAGACTCTCTGTTTTTCTTGTCATTGAAGTTATATAGAACCGTGACCGGATTAGTCCTTTTTTGGATGTTTTTTCTCTGAATCTTTTTCCAATTTCATCTATCAGAATTTTGCTGTCTTTTGTTACATATGGATAGCTAAAAGTCATCCTGTCAACTAAATATTTATTGCCGCTTCTGACTTTCACCAGCTTTCCCTCGGATACTCTTTCACTGATTTCCTTATCATTTTTACAGACTTTTATTCCGCTTCGTTTTGCTGCTGCAGAATAATCAACTATTCTGTCGTTCAGTTTTCTGCTGTAAGCCTTCTGTTTATAATCTAAACAGCGTGTGCTGAAATACGAGGAGAGATGTCTTCGGCTATCCCTGCTAATTATAAACCAGAGCGAAACCAAAACTATTAAGAATATGCTTAATAACTTAAGCAGAGACACCAGACGTACCTTATTGATTTCCTTCGGGTGCGAGATCAGATAAAACAAATTCATGAAATAAAGAATGTTACCGGTTGTCTCGCATCTATTAATTTAAAACCTTCGTTACTAAAGCCGCAGCTTCACTGAATGATATTGCTGAGAAGACTGCCAGCCCTGAATTATCAATGATCTGTTTTGCCTCTTCTGAGTTTGTTCCCTGAAGTCTTACAATTACAGGTACTTTTATTTCCCCGATTGATTTGTAGGCTTCAACTACTCCGCTTGCAACCCTGTCGCATCTGACAATTCCACCAAAAATATTTATAAGAATAGCTCTGACAGCCGGGTCTTTAAGTATGATCCTGAAACCTGCTTCGACAGTTTTTGGGTTAGCTCCTCCCCCAACATCCAGAAAGTTGGCAGGGGCTCCTCCTGAAAGCTTGATTATATCCATTGTAGCCATTGCCAGGCCGGCGCCATTAACCATACAACCTACATTTCCATCGAGTTTAACGAAGTTCAGATTATGCTTCCCGGCTTCAACTTCAACAGGGTCCTCTTCATTTATATCCCTCATTGCTGCCAGATCAGGGTGACGAAATAATGCATTATCGTCAAGCACCAGTTTGCAATCAACAGCCAGAATTCTGTCGTCACTTGTTTTCAGAACAGGATTAATCTCGAGTAACTGGGCATCGCAGTTAATATATGTTTCATAAATACCTGAAAGAAACTTCAGCATGTTCCTGAACGCAGTACCTGAAAGACCAAGATTAAATGCAATGTTTCGTGTCTGAAATGACTGAAGCCCGATACCGGGAGTTATTTCTTCCGTAAATATACGATCTGGTGACTTTTCAGCAACCTCTTCAATTGACATTCCCCCTTCAGGAGAATACATAAATATATTTCTCCCTGTATTCCGGTTCAGCAAAAGACTTATATAGAATTCCTTTGTCTCTGATTCTCCCTTGTAATAAACATCCTGGGCAATAATTACTCTTCTGACTTTTTTTCCTTCAGGTCCGGTTTGAGGTGTAACAAGTTGCATACCTAGTATCTGGCCGGCAATCTTACCAGCTTCCTGTACTGATTTTGCCAGTTTAACCCCGCCTCCTTTTCCTCTTCCTCCGGCATGTATCTGCGCTTTTACAACAAAATAATCAGAACCAAATTTTTCCTTTAACTGCTCAGCAATGGTTATTGCCTGCTCCGGTGTCTCAGCAACAAATCCTTCCTGAATGTCAACATTGAAAGCTTTAAGTAACGACTTACCCTGAAATTCATGTACATTCATTTTTGAACTGTTAATTAATTAACAAACACTGTCTCATATATTTCACAGCTGACAAAATAATAATAATTACCAGAATATTTATTTATTTTCGCATAAAAAAGAATGCGTAAGCTTCTCAATTCAGAACTCGAAAGAAAATCGGTAGAACAATTCCGGAAATCTGAAAAATCGCCTTTTGTTGTAATACTTGATAACGTCAGAAGTCAAAGCAATGTTGGTTCAATTTTTCGTACTTCCGATGCTTTTCTGTCAGAAGCAATTTACCTGTGTGGAATCACCTCGACACCACCACACAGAGAGATTCAGAAAACTGCTCTTGGAGCTACCGAATCAGTAGCGTGGAAATACTTCCGGAAAACAACTGATGCAGTTAATGAACTAAAAGAAAAGGGCTTCAGGATTATTGCTGTAGAACAGGCAGAAGGATCAATCAGCCTTCAGAATATGAATGTTGAAAAAGGTATGAAATATGCACTCATATTTGGTCATGAAGTTAATGGAGTGGATCAGGAGGTTTTGAATCTTTGTGATCAGTGTGTTGAGATACCTCAGTTTGGCACCAAACATTCCTTCAATATTGCTATAAGCGTTGGGATTGTGTTGTGGGAGTTGAATAAAAAAAGGGACTCTTTCGAGTCCCCTTTAATATATTCAAAATGTTGATTTACTGTACTGTTGATTTGAATGTATCATCATTGAAGAACTTTGCAAACTCAAGGTCAGTTTTTGCATAAGCTTTCCATTCAGGATTAAACCCGATTGCTTCACGAAGACCGTCAAGCATGTAGGTTCTGTCATCAAGACGAGCACCAACGATTGCTTTCAGGTATGAGGGTTTACCGCATTTGCACATTTCCTTCATGCTGTCAAGAGTTACTTTTGCTTTATTAACGTCTCCTTTAAGTACAAGTGCAAGAGCAAGGTTGAAGCAAGGCTCATTGCCAAAATAGTTAACTGCTTTGTCATATTCACCTTTTGTAATAGCTATAACACCAAGACCCCATTTTGATTCAGTTGTTGCAGCTGTCATTGAATTGAAATACTCTTCTGCTTTAGCCATATCACCTTTTACGAGTGAACCAAAGCCAAGATTATTTTTAATAACATCATTGTTCTGAATAGCTTTTGCTTTTTCGAATGCAGCGATAGCCTCATCAGTTTTGCCTAAAGCCATATATGTACAACCAATGTTATTTGCTGCCCTGATACATGTCGGGAAGTTTTCTGATGTTACCTGGTAGAATTTAAGCTGCTCGTCAAGATCGGTAGTAAGTGAACCTGCACGTAACATCTCCTCAAGAGTTAATGCTTTTGGATCTGCTTTCATCTGTGCAAGTATCTGCTCATCGCTACGACCAACCAAGTCGGTATTTACTAACATTTTAGATCTTCTCAGCTTAGGAAGAATATCTGTTTTCAGAGCTTCAAATGCTGCAGCCATGTTCTTGATCTCTTTTTCACGAACATCAGGATCGGCATACATTGAAAGAACACGGAGGATAAGTTCTTTGTCCTGTAGGGTTGATTTTTCAACTTCAGTTTTAAAACCGTCCCAGTCTTCAGGAGTAGTTTTCTCATCAAAGAAACCAGCTGCTTTTGCTACCTCAACTTTAGCAAATTCTTTTTTGAGGAATTTGTCTGCAGTTACGCCTCTTTTTTGTGAAAGTGGCTCATTGATTTTCATTGATCCGTCAGGAGAAGCATAAGAACTTACAACAACACCTTTTAACTGGCGGTTCGGATCTACACTGGCACTCTTGATATATTCTTTAAGAAGGGCAATATCTTCAGCCTTAAGTTCTGCAGTCGGGATATCAAATTTATTGATCTGATAATTAATATCAGCCAATTTACTTTCAGGATTTACTCTGACATAATTATCCTTGGATGAAATAGCCTTGGCATGTTTTTCAACAAGAGTTGATGTTGCTATTACACCATCAGCAAGTTTAACAGGATCAAAATCAAGACTTTGAGTTCCCCTTACAGCTTTCACTCTAAGGATCAGCTCTGATATCTTCATTGCATCCTTGTAAGGAACTGTACTGGTATATGTGAAATCTCCACCTGTAACAGCGATTACCTTATTATTAGCCTGAACACTTTCTCCCTGAAGAACCTGAACTTTTTCAAAAGCAGTTTCCCCACCAGCATATGTGAGAACAGGAGTAGCAGTAACTGTGGTTTTCTTATCAAAGTATTTGGCAGGGAAGGTACCTTTAATCGTAACTGTAACAATACCAGCGTCTGTCTGAAGAACTTTTGGAGTGACCTCATACTTAATTAAGTTGGAGTTTTTCTTCATCTTATTCAGACCACTACAACTTGAAATAAGTGTTGCGGCCAGGATAAGGATAAAATAGCTTTTGAATTTTTTCATAGTTAAAAATGTTATTTGTTTATGATTCCTTGTTTGACTTTTTATGTTAAAAAATATAATAGATTTACAAACGTAAATGCAAATTTACAACAAAATAGTCAGAATTTAACAAAATTTATAAAATAAAATGACTCTTTCAAATGATCAGTAAAAATTTTATAATTTGTAGTCATACAGACTATTATCGTCAGGTAGAATAAATGGTTCCTTCAGTTTCTTTCATTTCATAATAACAGAACTCTGACTTCTCATAAAAATGATTATGTATCGGAAATAATCATTTTAAGATAAACTGTTTCATGTTATTATACAAATATCATTACGTTTTCAATAGCATATCTTACATAACTTTTGAATTAAGTTACATCATTCACACCTTTAGAACATTAACTGGAGATTTTACTATACAATTACAGAATAACCATATTCAATCCCACTGGATAATTGTCAAAAAAAATGGTGTCAATTAATTTATTATAATGATCTGCATTGGTAACAAAATCTATTTCATTAACATCTAAAACAAGATATTTGTTATCCGGATTTTGTTTAAAGAATGAAAAATAACTGTCCTGAATCTTCTGAAGGTATTCCATGGTAATTGATTTCTCATAGTTACGGCCCCTCCTTTCAATATTATTCATCAGCCTGTCAGGATTCATGTGAAGATATACGTATATATCAGGTTTAGGCAGGGATCCGTAAATTATATAGAAGATCTGGCGATACAGGTTATACTCATCTCCGCTCAGTGTTGAAGCAGCGAACACAAGAGATTTCATGAAATAATAATCGGCCACTGTGAATGATTTGAAGAGATCCTGTGGAACCAGTTCTTCCTTCAGCTGTTTATACCTGCTTGCAAGAAAAGAAAGTTCCAGAGGAAACGAATATTTTTCAGGATCGTTATAAAATTTTGGAAGAAAAGGATTATCCGCGAAATGTTCAAGGACAAGATTTGCGTTAAACTGATCTGCAATCCTGGTGGCAAGAGTCGTCTTCCCTGCACCTATATTACCTTCAATAACTACATAGTTATATTTAATCTTCATCCCTGAAAGTGATTGTTCATCTTTAACAAATCAAATTTAGAAATTGAAGCCGGATTATCAATAAAAAATCCCGCTAAAGCGGGACTCCTTTAATTATTCTGATTTTGTTCAGGATTCTTTTTTTCGGGTTCAGGCCTTGGAGGGCGTGGAAGTAATTCTTTCCGCGATAATTTTATTTTCCCTGATTTGGGATCGATGTCAATTATCTTTACCTCAACTTCCTGACCTTCCTTCAGTACATCTTCAACATTTGCAATCTTTCTCCATTCAATTTCAGATATATGAAGCAATCCGTCTTTATTAGGAAGTATCTCAACAAAAGCACCAAACTGAACAATTGTCTTTACTTTACCCTTATAAATCTGACCTATTTCAGGAACAGTGACGATTTTTTTCACCCAGTCGAGTGCTGCTGTTATTACCTCAGCATTTTCACCAAAAATATTTACATCACCATGACCATCTATTTCCTCAACAATAATTGTTGCACCGGTAACACGTTGAATTTCCTGAATGACTTTTCCACCAGGTCCGATAAGAGCTCCNATGAGTTCTTTTGGAATAGTGAGCATTTCGATCCTTGGTGCATGAGGTTTCAGTTCCGGACGCGGCTCAGCTATCGTCTNGCTCATTATATCAAGAATATGCAGTCTTCCAGCCTTAGCCTGGTTAAGAGCCTTTGTTAGAATCTCAACTGAAAGTCCGTNAACCTTGATATCCATCTGTGTTGCGGTTATTCCATCACGGGTTCCTGTTACTTTGAAGTCCATATCACCAAGATGATCTTCATCACCGAGGATATCTGAAAGAACAGCATATTTTTTGGTGTTCTTGTCTGAGATCAGACCCATTGCAATTCCTGAAACAGGCTTCTTCAGTTTTACCCCGGCATCCATTAGTGCCAGTGTTCCAGCACAAACCGTTGCCATTGAAGATGAACCGTTTGACTCAAGAATATCAGATACAACCCTTATTGCATAGGGATTCTCATCATCCGAAGGCATCATATTTTTAAGTGCACGGTGAGCAAGGTTTCCATGCCCGATTTCCCTTCTGCCAACACCACGGTAAGGTTTGGCCTCTCCGGTTGCAAATGGAGGAAAATTATAATGAAGAGTGAATTTTTCTGTTCCTTTGTTCAGAACATCGTCGATAATCTTTTCATCGAGTTTTGTTCCCAATGTTACAGTTGTAAGAGACTGTGTTTCACCTCTTGTGAAGAGAGCCGAACCATGAGTTGCCGGTAGCGGATCAATTTCACATACAATCTGTCTGATCTCATCAGGTTTTCTGCCATCGAGACGGACATTATCATCGAGAACGAGTCTTCTTGATGCCTCTTTAAGAACATCGTGATAGTATTTTTTTACAAGTGAGGCATTTACAGGATTCTCTTCGGTATACTGCCCAAGGAATTCAGTAACGATTGCTTCAAATGTATCAATTCTTTTATGTTTATCAGCAGTGCATGATTTGGCAGCTTCATAACATTTTGAGTATGTTTCGTCCCATACTTTTTTTCTGAGATCCTCATCATTTGTCTCATGGCAGTATGTACGCTTCACGGTTGAGCCTACCTCTTCTGCAAATTCCATAACTGCCTTGCAATGAATCTTTATAGCATCGTGGGCGATTTTTAGAGCCTCGAGCATTTCTTCCTCCGAAACTTCCTTCATCTCGCCTTCAACCATCATAATATTATCATAGGTTGCACCAACCATAAGATCAATGTCAGCGTCTTCCAGTTCGGTTGCTGTCGGATTCACAATAAATTTTTTATTTATTCTGGCAACCCTTACCTCTGATATAGGACCATTGAACGGGATATCTGAAACTGCAAGTGCAGCTGATGCTGCAAGACCTGCGAGTGCATCAGGTATAATATCCATGTCGGCCGAAATCAGATTTATTGTCACAAATGTTTCTGCATGATAATCATCAGGGAAGAGTGGTCTGAGAACTCTGTCAACCAGTCTTGATATCAGAATTTCATAATCTGATGCGCGTGCTTCTCTCTTCAGGAACCCGCCAGGAAAACGGCCGGAAGAAGCGTATTTTTCTTTGTATTCCACTGACAACGGCATAAAGTCGGTGTCTTCCTTTGCCTCGCGTGCAGATACTACTGTTGCCAGAAGCATTGTCTTACCCACTTTTAACAATACAGAACCGTCAGCCTGTCTGGCCATCCTGCCTGTCTCCAGGGTTATTGTTTTCCCGTCGCCGAGATCAATAATCTTTTCTNTTACTTTAAACATTATAGGTGTGATTTTATGATATTGAAACTACAAAATAACTTAAATAGTATGAAAAAAGGCAATTTCAAATTGCCTTTTTTACTCTATTTACGTAATTTCAACGCTTTTATGATTTCACGATACCGTGCGATATCTTTCAATTTCAGGTAATCAAGAAGTCTTCTCCTTTTTCCAACAAGTTTGATAAGTGCCTGCTGGGTGCTGAAATCTTTTTTGTTCTTCTTAAGATGCTCTGTAAGATGGTTGATCCTGTATGAGAACAATGCAATCTGGCCTTCTGCAGTACCTGTATCGATTTCAGATGTTCCAAAGGTTTTGAAAAACTCCTGCTTTTTTTCTGTTGTTAAATACATATCTCTAATTAAAATATTGTTTATCCATAAATAGATCGAGTCTCCAATTTTGGAACGCAAAAATAAGGCTTTTTTATGTAAACTATCAAACAATTGGCTTTTTTTTTACAAAGTTCCTGAATTATTTATTTCCTGAGAAACGAATAGGTCGTGATAAATATTGTTTCCCGAACACTAATAAGACGGTTAAAAGTGACTAAACGTTGCGTCGAATAACGTTATCATTCAGCTATTTGTCATAAAAAAGAGTGGATTCGTCAAAAGAATTTCAGTGTATCACCAAACCCGGAGAATTCTTCTGCGTTCTTTGTATGTTTTCTGATTCTTCGGACAGCAAAATATTAAAAGCGAAGTTTGGAGACTTCGCTTAGCAGTGTTTAACGGTCAAAATATTTCTACCTATCTCCTTTTCTCCCAATCCCCTCTCCTTCCTCTAAGGTTCCAGAAGAAGCTCATTTTGATTCTTCAATTTCTTCCCCATACTAATGAGTTTATAGCCTATACGGCAATCCAGGCATCTTCTTTTTTTGCAATATTCATTTCTTAATTCAATAAGTGCCTGAGAATAAAATGCAGATCCGGCTTCAATTCCTGAACACTTCCATTCTTCTGTAATTGAATTTTTTTCCGCAGCGATATCTTCCAGAAATGTAAGAGCCCTGATACAAAGATCATCGCGATATCTGTTCTGTCCATACACAAAAATCGCAGGGATAACTGCATTTATGAGAAATATGTCTGTCGCCTGCGAACCTGTACTTTTTATTACCTGCCTGGTTTTCTTCCCAAAAACATAATGACTGTTCCAGTATTCCGATGCTGTTACCTCAAATACCCTGTTAAGATGTTTGATATCCATTGCATCCAGAACTTTTGAGAAGAGCCCCCCTGTTACAGAAAGCATTGCAGCAAGCTGTGAAATTCTGACAGTCGGAAAATTTGCAGG
>JGI20214J51650_10002371_pt1 | contig 11888 bp, 8 predicted proteins | sample WetSurMetagenome_FD_51650 | JGI IMG/M metagenome (IMG submission 51650)
ATGAAACCCGCCGAGGCGCATCCCCAAGCCGCTTCCATGCTGGAACAGGTCGGATTGGCACAACGCATCCGCCATACCCCCGCCGAGCTTTCCGGCGGAGAACGCCAGCGCGTGGCGGTTGCACGCGCGCTGGTCACCCAGCCTGCCTGCGTGCTGGCCGACGAGCCGACCGGCAATCTGGACCGCGCCTCGGCCTCCACCCTGTTCGACCTGATGCAGTCTCTCAACGCAAAGCTCAACACCAGCTTCATCATCGTCACCCACGATCTCGAACTGGCGGGGAGAATGCAGCGCCAATTGCGCCTGGTGGACGGCACGTTGCATCCGGCCTGACGCGCTTGCAGCAACGGCACCTGTCCGTCATCACCCTGTAATGCAAATGGGATATCTTGTTCGCCATGCTATCGACAGGAGCGACGAACATGATGACTTTACCGGCACCCAAGCTGCCTTTTCTTGATTCAGTTGCCTCCGACAGCATCACGCAACCCTTCGAACAAATGTTCGATTTCAAGACATTTGCTTCGTTGCGACGCATGGTATCGCATCAGCAAAGCAAGCCATTGCTCAGGCGCACCGACTTCATGAAACAGATCACTTTGTACCTGCCTGAAATCGCTGCACGCATAGAAGAGAGTGACTTTGGCGTGTTGCATCTGGAAGTGGGTGCAATGAAGCTGGCCACAAAAGACGCCATCGCCAACCGAGATTTCGTCAGCGTGCGCAAATATCTGATGCTGGTGGCTGAATTCTTCGATCGCGCCGATGCCGAGTTATACGATGCGATTCACATCTCCTACCTGGAAGCACTGTTTCTGGATGAAACTTCATCCGCTTATACGGAAGCGCGCACCATGCTGTCGAGGTCGATGGAGAATGCTTTGAGGCAATCAGAATTGCGTCTGGAGAAACTGCACAGTACTGAGGTGTGAATATTGGCGGCACAAAAGAAAGCTCGCGGAAGCTTGTGCCCCGGGGTGCTTTATGCATAGCGTGTTAGTTGGAAGCCCCCATGGATGTCAACGCTGGCAGTGCAACGAGAAATGCCATCACACCAACCATCACCCAACGAAAGACTTAGCCGCTTCCCGATATGTTTTTTTCATCTGACATCTCTCCTCGTTAACTCAATACCCGTCTTGCATCTGCCGAACGCAGAATACGCCTTCCATAGTTGAGAAAAGTTCCGGGTTACCGATCGTGACGCCTCCGCCATTTGATCACTACGATCAGCCGCCAAATCAAGCGAACCGCAACATAGCCGATGATTCCCAGACCGACGGCAAGTATTGGCAGACCGATCAACAGCGGCTTGCCCAACAACATCAACCAGGCCCATAACTGGGAAAACCCATCGCTCCAATGCAAATCCGGAAAGGCAGGCACGACATTTGCGTTTGCTGAACCGATCATCCATATACCGATCTGATATGCCAACAGGTATAAAGGTACGATGGTAAACGGGTTGGTATAGAGTGTAGTGAAGGCTGCCACGGGCAGATTGACGCGAAAAATAATCGCCAGCAAAGCGGCAGCAATCACTTGCAGCGGCCCCGGGATCAGTCCGCACAACAAGCCAACTGCCACCCCGCCCGCCACCGAACGGCGATGCAGATGCCACAGGTTATGATGCCGCAGCCAGTGTTGCACCGGGCGCAACCAACGCTGGCGCAGGAAGCTGTTGTGGTCGGGTAACCTATCTTGGAAGAATCTGCGCATGGGTGGATTCTATGATTTTGCGGTACGCTACGCATATGGTTTCTTTCGCACTCTTCTTTACACTCGGCGTGTGGTATCTGCAACAGCAAGCCACATTGCCGGTACTCCCCGCCTACTGGCCTCTTGCCGTTATCGTACTGCTGCTGCCGCGCGCAAACGGCAAGCTGTTGATCACAGCCCGCCGCGCTGCGATGTTGATGTGTGCCGCATTACTGGGGTTCAGCCATGCCGCCTGGATAGCCCAGCACCGTCTGTCGGATGCACTGCCGGATGAATGGCAAGGGAAGAACATCACGATCACCGGCGTCGTTGCCGAAATGCCCCGTTTGCACGAACGCGGCTTGCGTTTCGCTTTCGATGTGGAAAGTGTGGAGACAGAAGGCGCGCACGTACCTCGCCACATCCAGCTCTCCACTTACGATGGCGACAGCAATGATCCGCTGGAATTGAGTGCGGGTGAACGCTGGCAGCTCACCGTGCGCCTGAAGCAGCCCCACGGCACCAGCAATCCTTACAACTTCGATTTTGAGGCATGGGCGCTGGAACGGGATATTCGCGCCATCGGCTATGTGTATGCAAAAGGTGACAATCAGAGATTGTCGGAACAGACTTCCAGCCCGGCCTATCTGGTGCAGCGACTGCGCGAATCAGTACGCACTCATTTCCGGAAGACACTGGGCGATGTGCCTTATGCCGGCGTTCTGAGCGCACTGGCGATCGGCGACCAGTCCGGCATCACGCAAGCAGACTGGCAGGTGTTTACGCGCACCGGCGTCAACCATCTGATGAGCATTTCTGGCTTGCACATCACGATGCTGGCCGGGTTGGTCTTCGGCATTGTGTATTGGTTATGGCGGCGCAGCATCCGCCTCACGCTCCGGTTCCCCGCGCGAAAAGCGGCGGTATTGGCGGGCCTTTTCGCCGCGATCTTTTACACGCTGGTGTCCGGCTATGAAGTGCCTGCGCAACGCACGCTTTATATGCTTGCGACAGTCGGAGTCATGCTGATGCTTTCGCGTAATGTTTCTCCTTCGCAACTGCTGGCAACCGCACTCATGGTGGTACTGCTCGCCGATCCGTGGGCAGTATTGTCGCCCGGTTTCTGGCTCTCGTTCGGTGCCGTCGCATTGATCTTCTATGTCACCGCGAACCGGCTGCGCAAGCAGCATTGGCTGAGGGAGTACGGCAAGGTCCAATGGGCCATGATGATCGGCCTGATCCCGCCGCTGCTGGCCATGTTTCAGCAATTATCGCTGGTCTCGCCCATTGCAAACGCCTTCGCCATCCCGCTGGTCAGTTTCGTTGTAGTTCCGCTCACTCTGCTCGGCACCTTGCCTCCGTTCGAGTGGATGCTTTATGTCGCGCATGAGGCGATGGTCTTGTGCATGTACCTGCTTAACATGCTGGACAGGCTTCCTTATGGAATATGGGCACAACATGCCCCCCCGGTCTGGACGATCGTTTTCGGCATGGGCGGAGCCTTGTGGATACTCGCCCCACGCGGCTTCGCGATGCGCTGGCTGGGTGTTCTGCTGTTGCTGCCGATGTTTCTGGTGGTGCCGGACCGCCCCGCCGAAGGGAGCGCACGCCTGGTCGTGTTCGACGTCGGACAGGGATTGTCCGTTGCGGTGCAGACACGCAATCACGCCCTGCTCTATGACACCGGGCCGGATTTTTCCGGCGAAGCCGACAGCGGCAGCCGCATCATCATTCCCGCGCTGCGCGGCATGGGCATCTCGCTGCTGGATGTGCTCGTGCTGTCGCACGGTGACATGGATCACATCGGCGGAACGGAATCTGTTTTGAAAGGAGTGCCAGTGACGAACGTCATCTCCTCATTGCCGAACACGCACCCAAAACTGCAACTCGCCGCCCACAACGAACCCTGTGCCGATGGCCAGTCCTGGGAGTGGGACGGAGTGCGTTTCGACATGCTGCATCCCGCCAAATCAAACACTCCGGCCGCCTTGGCGCATAACAATGAAGGCAGTTGTGTGTTGCGCGTCAGCACCGGACAGAGCAGCATTTTGCTGACCGGCGACATCGAAAGTCTTGCCGAATCGCGCCTTCTGAAGCTGCACGCAAAAGAGCTACCGGCAACGTTACTGGTCGTGCCGCACCACGGCAGCATGAGCTCTTCCTCGCAAGCCTTTGTGGATGCGGTGCATCCTCACTATGCCATGTTCACGTCGGGCTATCTGAACCGTTTCGGGCATCCCAGGGAAGAGATCACGGATCGCTACCGTGCGGCAGGCAGCGAAGTGTTGCGCTCGGATGAGGATGGTGCCGTCATGATTGCCATGGATGCGCAGAATTTCAGGCTGGAGCGCTATCGCTCTGCCCATGCCCGCTACTGGCAGCACGGTGTTATGCCAGGTGCGGCGGGTTCTTGACGAACTCCATGAATGCATCTGCATCCAGCGGAAGCGAGTAGAAATATCCCTGTATCTCGTCGCACCCGCGTATGCGCAAAAAGTCGAGTTGATCCTGCGTTTCGACACCTTCCGCGATCACTTTCAGCTTGAGCCGGTGCCCCAGGCTGATGATGGAGCGGATGATGGCGGCATCGCCCTCGTCGGTATCGATGTCGCGTATGAATGACTGGTCTATCTTGAGCTTGTTTACCGGCAATTTCTTCAGGTAGTTCAAGCTGGAAAATCCGGTTCCAAAGTCATCGATGGACAACTGAACGCCCGTCTCATGCATCTCGTTCAGAAAACGCATCCCCACCTGATTGTCACCCATCATGATGCCTTCGGTAATTTCGAGTTCCAGATAACGCGCTTCCAGACCGCTTTCCCTTAACACCGTCCTGACAAACTCCCCCAGCGCCGGCTGTCGCAACTGCCGGATCGACAAGTTCACCGCCATGGTCAGGTCCTGCAAGCCGTCTTTGCGCCATTGCGCCATTTGCGTGCAGGCGGTACGCAGCACCCATTCGCCGATCGCAATGATCTGCCCGGTCTCTTCCGCCACCGGGATGAATTCGGCGGGCGAAACCGCTCCCTTTTCCGGATGTTCCCAGCGGATCAATGCCTCGACGCCGCTCAATGTGCCGTCCGTCAGATTGACTTGCGGCTGATATTGCAAAAAGAATTCTCCGCGCTCCAGCGCCAGCCGCAGATCCTTTTCCATGGAGAACAGCAGATCGACGCGGAAGTTCATCTCATCGGCAAAGAACTGGTAGTTGTTGCGTCCTTCTTCCTTGGCGCGATACATCGCCATGTCGGCATTCTTGATGAGTATGTCCGCATCCTGCGCGTGATCGGGATAGATGCTGATGCCGATGCTCGCCTGCGTGGCGATCACTTGCCCATCCAGGTCGTATGGCGTGGCCAACGCAGACAACAATTTCTGCGACACCACGGAAGCCTCGCTTTCTCCGGCCTCCCGCAACAAAACGATGAATTCGTCGCCACCGAGGCGTGCCACCGTGTCGCCTTCGCGCACGCACTCTTGAATACGCAACGCCACCGACTGCAGCAGGCGATCACCGACGGAGTGTCCCATCGAGTCGTTGATATATTTGAACCTGTCCAGATCCAGGAACAACAGGGCAAACTGATGTCCATCCCGATGCGACACGGCGATCATCTGCCCAAGCCGGTCACGCAATAATGTGCGGTTGGGTAAACCTGTCAACACGTCGTAGTAGGCAAGAAAATGGATGTTCTTTTCCGCCTCGGTCTCCTCAGTCGTGTCGCGTGCGATGGAGATATAGTTCACCACTTCGCCCTTGTCGTCGCGCACCGTTGTGATCGACATCCATTTGGGATTGACGCGTCCGCTCTTGTGCTTGTCCCATATCTCGCCCTGCCAGTAACCATGGTTGTCAATGTCGCTCCACATGGCGCGGTAATACTCGGCATCATGCCGTCCGGATGCCAGCATGCTCGGATTCCTGCCCAGCACTTCTTCAGAGCGGTAGCCGCTCATCTGCACGAAGGCATGATTGACGGCGACAACGTTGACCTTTGCATCCGTGATCAGGATCGCCTCCCCGCTGCTCTCGAATACTCTTGCCGCCAGGCGCAGTGCCGATTCCTCTTCCTTGTGTGCAGTGATATCGTGCGCCGTACCGACGGCAAAGACGGCTCGTCTGGTGTCCGCGTCGAAGTCCAGGTACGCCTGCTCGCGTACCCACCTGACCTTGCCATTGACCACGATGCGGTGTTCGACATCGTATGTGCTGCCATGCAGCGCCTGTATCCATGCCTTTCTGACTTTGTCCCGATCATCCGGGTGTATGCGCGAGAGGTAGGCCTCGTAGTCGACCCGGTCACTTTCTTCCATGCCGAATATCCGCAAGGTCTCATTCGACCATTCCATACGATTCTTGCCCAGATCAAGCTGCCAACTGCCGACACCACCGATGGCCTGGGCACGATTGAGTGCGTTCTGATTCGCCTGCAACGCCTTCATGGCATGGGCGCGCTGATAGTTCAATGCCGAGACGCTGATGCCGAGCAGCGTCAGAAAGACGATGTAGAGCCACAGCTCGGTCACCCCGTGCAAATCGTTGCCCGCGAATGGTCCAAAGCCATGCAGCGTGGTTTCGACCGCCACAAAGAAAACCAGTATCAGGACGCTGCTGACAAAACGCTGGTTGAAGCTCATCCCCGCCCACACGATGACGGGAAACAGCACGAACATGCCGAAATGCATAAAATTCGCGATTCCGGAAAAATACTCGAACACCAGCAGGATTAGAGTCGTCAGCGTCAGCAACAACAGCGTCACCTCGCTTAACTTCGCACGAGTCCAGAGCAAAGGCTTGTGCAAGGCAAACGCCAGTACGGCGGGTACAAACAAAACGATGCCGAGGGCATCCCCCATCCACCAGAACAGTGTCGTCGGCAAATACCAGTCCAGCGGGATCGAATGTGCAGCCAGCAGGATCGTCGCCCCGATCAACGCGCTCGACAAAGTGCTTAGCACTCCGCCGAACAGTACCAGCCGGTAGATGTCGCGCACTTCGGAAAGGCGGTGATGGAAATTCGAGAATCGACCCAGCAGATAGGCGCCCAGCCAGGCCTCCACGGTCGCACCGGTCGCCATGCCGGCGACTGCGATCAGCGGCAAACCGGTAGTCAGATTGGAAAAGAATGCGCCGACGAAGATGGCGGGCAGCAAGCGATAGCCGAACAACAGGATAGCCGCCAGAGCGATGCCCGAAGAAGGCCAGAACAGGGTGACGGCATGTCCGACCAGCGCAAATTTTAGACCGAGCTGCGAGGCCGCGAAGTAAGCCAGCGCAAGCAGACCACCCCGCAGCCAATCACTCTTGATTCTATTCGGGTACATACTCAGGCCACCCGGGCCCAGTTTTATCAGTGCGGAACTGCAATACGACCCCGCACGGTTATGCTTTCAGCGCAACGAAGACTTCTTCCAGCATCTTCTTGGCATCGCCGAACAACATGCGGTTGTTCTCTTTGTAGAACAGCGGATTGTCCACGCCGGCATAGCCGGTCGCCATGCTGCGTTTCATCATGATCGAGGTCTTGGCCTTCCAGACTTCGAGCACCGGCATACCGGCGATGGGGCTGCCGGGGTCTTCCTGTGCTGCCGGATTCACGATGTCGTTGGCGCCGATCACCATGGCAACATCGGTGTCCGGGAAGTCCGCATTGAGCTCGTCCATCTCCATCACGATGTCGTAAGGCACTTTGGCTTCGGCCAGCAACACGTTCATGTGGCCGGGCATGCGACCGGCGACCGGGTGGATGCCGAAACGCACATTGACGCCTTTCTCGCGCAATAACTTCGTGATCTCGTAGACCGTGTGCTGTGCCTGTGCCACTGCCATGCCGTATCCAGGCACAATGATCACGCTCTTGGCCTCGCGCAGCAGTTCTGCCGTCTCCACCGCACTGATGGAAACCACCTCGCCCGCCGGTTGCGCATCGCCGTCAGCTTTCTTGGCCGGTTTGCCGCCTCCGCTGCCGAATCCACCGGCAATGACGCTGATGAAGTTGCGGTTCATCGCGCGGCACATGATGTAGGAAAGAATGGCGCCGCTGGATCCCACCAGCGCGCCGGTGACGATCAACAGGTCGTTGTTCAACATGAATCCGGTTGCCGCTGCCGCCCAGCCGGAATAGCTGTTCAGCATGGACACCACCACCGGCATATCGGCGCCGCCGATGGCCATCACCATATGGATACCGAATAGCAGCGCGATCACGGTCATCACGGTCAGGCCTAGCATGCCCGCGCTGACCGATTCAGCATGCAGGAATTGCCAGCCGAACGCGATAACGACCAACAGACCCGCCAGATTCATGAAATGGCGCCCCGGCAGCAACAACGGCTTGCCGCCGATCTTGCCTGCCAGTTTGCCGAAGGCAATGAGTGAACCTGAAAAGGTCACCGCGCCGATCAGTATGCCAAGATAGACTTCGATCTCGTGTATCGATTTTTCAGCGCTGGACAAATTCAGCGCCGCGATCGGGTCGATGTAATTGGCGAAGCCGACCAGGCAGGCAGCAAGACCGACCATGCTATGCATCATCGCGACCAGTTCCGGCATCTGCGTCATTTGCACTTTGCGCGCGGCATAGAGTCCGATGCTGCCTCCCACCACCATTGCGCCGATGATCCACGGAACTCCCGCCAATGAAACGCGGGGACCGAACACCGTCGCCAGTACGGCAAGCGCCATTCCTATCATGCCGTAGAGATTGCCGCGGCGCGAAGACTCGGGGTTGGACAGGCCACCCAGGCTGAGGATAAAGAGAATGATCGCACCGATATAAGCAACAGTTGCCAAGCTTGCAGACATAATTATTTATCCTTATTTGCGGAACATCGACAGCATGCGTCGGGTAACGGCGAAGCCGCCGAACATATTGACCGCAGTGAGCGCGATGCCCGCCACCGCCAACCAGCGTATCCATCCATCCGGGCGATCAAGCCCTTCCGTCAGCGGCGGAGCAATCTGCACCAGCGCGCCGATGGCGATGATGCTGCTGATCGCATTGGTAACGCTCATCAAGGGCGTGTGCAGAGCCGGAGTGACATTCCACACCACCATGTAACCGACGAAACAGGCGAGCACGAACACGGTAAAGTGCCCGAGGAACGCTGCCGGCGCGTAAGCACCTATCAGCAGGAACAGCAACGCAGCGACGCCAAACAGAGCTGCCGTTTTTCCCGCCGACGCCGGGGCGCCACCGCCGCCATGGCCGTGTGCGGGCGCTGGGGCAGGTTTGGCGGCGACCGGTTTGGTCGCAGCGGCCGGCAGTTTCGGCGCAGGCGCGGGCCAGGTGATCACGCCATCCTTGATGACCGTCAGGCCGCGAATGGCGTCGTCATCCATGTTGACGTTGATGATGCCGTCCTTGGTCTTGCACAACTCTTCGGTCAGGCGGAACAGATTGGTTCCATACAGGGTGGAAGACTGCTTGGCCAAACGACTGTTCAGATCGGTGTAACCGACGATGGTCACGCCGTGCTTCACCACTGCCTGACCGGGTTCGGTCAGCTCGCAATTGCCGCCCCGTTCGGCTGCCATGTCGACGATGACACTACCCGGCTTCATGCTCTTCACCATCTCGGCGGTGATCAGCCTGGGCGCGGGCTTGCCCGGGATCAATGCGGTCGTGATGATGATGTCCACTTCCTTCGCCTGCTTGGCGTACATATCGCGCTGGGCCTGCTGGAAGCCCTCGCTCATCACCTTGGCGTAGCCACCGCCGCCGCCGCCTTCTTCCTCATACTCGACTTTGACGAATTCGCCGCCCAGGGATTTGACCTGGTCGGCCACTTCGGCACGGGTGTCGTTGGCGCGCACGATGGCGCCCAGACCGGCGGCGGTACCGATGGCAGCCAGACCGGCCACGCCCGCACCGGCGATGAACACCTTGGCCGGCGGAACCTTGCCCGCAGCCGTGATCTGGCCGTTGAAGAAGCGACCAAAGACGTTGGCAGCCTCGATGACGGCGCGGTAGCCGGCAACGCCAGCCTGTGAGGTCAACGCATCCATCTTCTGGGCACGGCTCAACATGCGCGGCAGACAATCGATGGCCAGCACGGTCGCCTTTCTGGCGGCGAGCTGATTCATCAATTCGGGGTTTTGCGCAGGCCAGATAAAGCCGATCAAATTGCCGCCTTCGCGCAGGAGGCCGACTTCTTCCGTCGTCGGTACGCCCACCTTGAAAACGATGTCGGATGCCGCCCACAGTTTGGGAGCGCCAACGATAATTTCGGCACCCGCGGCGCGGTAGGCATCGTCACTGCAATTCGCGCCATCCCCGGCACCGGACTCAACCGCGACTTTGAAACCCAGCTTGATGAGCTTCTCTACGACCTCCGGAACCGTTGCAACGCGCTTCTCCCCTGCGGCTGTTTCGCGCGGAATTCCTATCATCAGAGCCATGTAGTCTTCCTCTTAACTGATACGCTATTCTGAAAAACGCCCGGGTGACCGGGCGCGAATTTTTCTACAAGAATGTCTCGGCAGATTATATACGAGCTTAATAGTCAACTGCACAGCATTGTTAACAGATTAATAACAAAGAACCTCGGCACATGTCCTAACTGTTTATCGAATAACGTGATACCAAATTAACGCTCAAAGAAACGGGGCCTGGTTCCCCAAGCCCCGTTTGGTGTCGCCTCTACCCGGATTACTTTGCCGGGGCAGGAGCCGGTGTAGCGGGAGCGCTAGTGCCGGACATTGATTTATCGTGTTTGCTGCCATCGCAAGCGAAAACACTTCCGGTCACGGAAACACCGAACACCAACAGCATTGCAACAACGACATTCTTCATATAAATCCTCCTTTGCTCGTCCTCTGAAATACGGTCCGGTATTTTCCGCCCGGACCACCCTTAAATGATGGCTCTATCCTGCGCTTATTTGCCAGTAATCGTCAAGAAGGAGAGCTTGCCCACGCCCGCTTTCTGGGCGATGGCCATGACCTGGGCCACGCGCCCGTAATTCACTGCTTCATCGGCCTGTATCTGCAACTGGAACTGCGGATCTGCAGCGCGGCTTTTCAGCAACTCCGCCAACGCTGCATCCGTCAGGTGCGCTGACTCGAGAGAAACAACGCCATGGGGATCGATGGCCAGGCTGACCTTTTGCAGCTTGTCATCGTGAGCGACCGACTCGGTCTTGGGCAGGTTGAGCTTGAGCGACTGCGGCGCCAGCAGCGGCGCGGTGATGATGAACACGACCAGCAGCACCAGCATCACGTCCACCAGCGGCGTGACGTTGATCTCGCTCATCATGCTGTCTTCCTGAGAAGAGTTTCCGAATGCCATATGGGTACCTCACAGTTTGTAATCGTGTTTCTGCGCCAGGCGCAGGAAATCGTGGGCAAAATTCTCCAGATCGGTCACATGCACTTTCAATCGACGCAGAAAGAAGTTGTAGGCCAGCACGGCAGGCAAGGCCGTGGCAATACCGATGGCAGTAGCGATCAGGGCTTCGCCGATGGGGCCTGCCACCACGTCCAGTGAAGCCGAACCGCTTTTGCCGATATCCTGCAGCGCATGCATGATGCCCCACACAGTACCGAACAATCCGATGAAAGGTGCGGTAGAACCGATGGTCGCCAATTCCGCCAGGCCGCGCTCGTGAAAACGCTGGATATTCTGCAACTGCTGGCGCAGCATGCGTTCCAGCACCTCGTGCGGCGCCCCCAGATGCTTCAGGTCATGTTGCGCCTCGTTCATGGTTTTCAATTCGGCAAATCCGGCTTGCGCCAAGCGCGCAATGTCGCCCCGGCTATCCTGTGCGACTTCCCCCGCTTCGCTCCATTCACGCACCGACCAGAATCTGTCGTTGAAAGCGCGGTCATCCTTTTTTGTTTGCCATTGTCTCCACAACTTGAGCAATGCAATGGACCAGGTCACGACGGACAAAATAATCAGCAACAACAGCGTTGCAGAGACGATGGGAGAATTGACGGAAAACAGATTGTTCATCCTGCGTTGTCCTCTAAAGAAAATTTGATCGGAACCAGAAACCGTTGCGTGACAGGGCGGCCTAAATGACGTGCAGGCGTGAAATGCCAGGTCTTGACCGTCTGCATCGCAGCGTTATCAAGAATACCGTAACCGCTGCTCTGATACAGCTTCACATCGCCCGCCGTACCTTCGTCCAACACTTCGACATCCAGCACCACTTTGCCGTAATAACCCATGCGACGGGCCACCATC
>JGI20214J51650_10002372_pt1 | contig 11887 bp, 9 predicted proteins | sample WetSurMetagenome_FD_51650 | JGI IMG/M metagenome (IMG submission 51650)
GAGTTTGCAAATCTGGTTGCGAAGAGATTCGATGAAACCATGTCCGCACTCGAAGAGCGCGATGACGGAGCCAGGGGAGTGGCCCAGCCGTTCCCCGAATCTAAGGTAGAGGAGGAAGATTGATGAGTCCGGCGCCGCGCTGCGGGTGCCTTAAACTGCAAGTACTCCGCAACCAGAGAAGGAGCTATAAATCCGAAATTCGAAGCACGAAATCCCTGGCCCAGACCCTGCGACCACGGACTCTGTGCTGAGATCTGGAATCGTTGCGCTGAATGAATACAGATGCGAACCGAGCATGTCGCGCCAGGGCGGGCCGAAACAATACAAAATGACAAAAATTCGAATGGTTCAAGCAAAAGGCGAAGCGGCTTGCTTTTGTTTTGGTCATTGGAACTTTGAATATTTGAATTTGTTTCGAGTTTCGAATTTCGAGATTCGGATTTAGTGCCAGGGAAAGGCCTGCATCGAGGAAAAACAATGAAAGGAAACATCCAGGTCTTCACGACGGTGGAGAAGAGGGAAGATGCGGATCGCATCGCGTCAGGCGTTGTGAACAAGAGGGTGGCGGCCTGCGCCCAGGTCATGGGGCCGATCCGCAGCACCTACTGGTGGAAAGGCAAGGTGGAGGAAGCCGGGGAGTGGCTCCTCATGATGAAGACACGGCAGGATCTGTTTTCAGCCCTTGAAAAAGAAATCAAGGCCATCCATCCCTACGAAGTGCCGGAGATCATCGCCCTGCCCATTGTCGCGGGCAGTGCGTCCTACCTCGAATGGATTGAGACGGAAACATCAGGCACCAGTGACAAGTAACAAGTGACGAGTGACAAGTTAGGAGAAAGACAACATCAAGCCCCTTACTTGTCACTTGTCACTCGTCACTTTCTTCTGACAACTGACAACGGACAACGGGCGCGCCGAGGGACGGAGAACAAATAACCGATAAGAAATAACGGTGGCACGGACAAGCCGGTTTTGCTTGTCCGTGGGAGCGCACAACCTCCAACCTGCGACAGGCAATTAGCAGGCCGATGGCGCGTCAGTGCGCCGTCGGCACAGCGCAATCCAAGGTGTCACCTCCCAGTTTTTCAAGGGCGTGCTTCAAGGCTGGCAACACAACGGAGAGATTGTCTCTGACTCCTCCAGGACTTCCCGGAAGGTTGATAATCAGGCACCTCTTTCGCACCCCCACCATGGCGCGAGAGATCATGGCGTGGGGCGTCTTCTTGAGGCTTTCCGCTCTCATGGCTTCCGCCATGCCAGGGACCTCGAAATCGATCACTTCCTTCATGGCCTGAGGCGTCACATCACTGGGGCTCAGGCCCGTGCCTCCTGACGTCACAACCAGGGAAAGACGATCCTCGTCCGCCCATTCGATCAGGGTTCGCGTAATCTGCTGCCTGTCGTCAGGGATGATTTTCGTTTGCACCACGGAGAAGCCTGCGCCTTGAAGAAGGCTCACTGCCGTTTTCCCGCTCTCGTCAACCCTCTTTCCCTGGGACCCCTTGTCACTGATGGTGAGAACCCCGGTTGGAAACGCTTTTTCCATGGGCTACTCTGTTTTCTTGGCCTCGGCGATCACCTTCTCGGCCAGCTGGGCCGGAAGTTCTTCATAATGGGAAAATTCCGACTTAAAAGTTCCCCGGCCTGCGGTCAGAGCGTTCAGATCAATAGCGTATTTGAGCACCTCAGACATGGGAGCCTGAGCCTTGATCACCTGGATCCGCCCCTGGGTGTCCATCCCCAGAACCCGGCCGCGCCGACTGTTGAGATCGCCCATCACATCCCCCATGGAGTCTTCAGGAACGAAGATTTCCAGTTTCATGATCGGCTCAAGGAGGGTCGGGCTCGCCTCCTGGACGGCTTTTTTAAGGCACATGCTCGCCGCGATCTTGAAAGCCATTTCCGAGGAGTCCACTTCATGGGATTTCCCGTCGTAGAACCGGACCTTAAGGTCAACGAGAGGAAAACCGGCAAGCACACCCAGCTTCAAAGACTCATTGAGTCCCTTTTCAACGGCAGGCACAAAGTTGCGGGGCACGTTCATACCTACGAGCGCGTTCTCAAACTCATAGCCGGCACCTCTTTCGCGGGGAGACACGTCAAAATGCACTTCGGCAAACTGCCCGCGGCCACCCGACTGTTTCTTGTGGCGATAGACGATTCCCTGGGCAGGTTTCTTGATCGTTTCCCGGTAAGGCACTTTCACCGGTTTCAGGTTGACCTCCACCCCGAATTTCCGCCCCAGCTTTTCACAGGTGGCTTCCAGGTGAATCTGGCCCGCTCCAGAGAGGATGATTTCCGAAGTGGCCTGGTCCCTTTCCAATCGCAGCGTGGGGTCCTCTTCGAGCAGCCTGGCAAAGGAAGAAAAGAGCTTGTCTTCAGTCCCTTTCACTTTCGCTTCCACGGCATAGGAGATCACCGGGGGAAGAGGTTGAGTCGGCGTGTACACAATGGGGTCATTTTCCGCGCACAGGGTGTCGCCCGTCGCGGTTTCTTTCAGCTTGGGTATGGCCACGATGTCGCCGGGCACAGCCGCCTCAATGGGTTGCTGCTTCTTGCCCTCGAGAAGCAGGAGTTGTCCGAATTTTTCCTTTATGCCCCTGTTGGCATTGTAGACCGTAGAGTCCGACTTGAGCGTGCCCGAGCAAACCCTCAGCAGGGTGAGCTTACCTGCAAAGGGATCAGCCACTGTTTTGAAAACCAGGGCTGAAAGGGACTCGTCCGGTGCAGGCTTCCTCTGGACCACATCGTCCTTCCCCGGTCGCTTGCCTTGAAGGACCGGCCGCTCGCTGGGCGCGGAAAGACCCTGCACAATGAGATTCATGATCTGGGAGACACCGATGTTGAAAGCGGATGAACCGCAGGTGACCGGGATCAGCAGTCCCGACTTCGTTCCCTTGACAAAGGTCTCCTCCACTTCCTGAGGGGACAGGGCCTGGCCGTCGAGGTACTTCTCCATGACTTGATCATCGGCTTCCACAATGTTCTCGATCATTTTTTCGTGCCATTCGTCCGCCTCGTCCTTCATGTCCGCAGGCACGTCCGATTCCTCGAACTTGCCGCTCCCGTCCTTGGCAAAGCGATAGGCCTTCATTTTGATCAGGTCCACCAGGCCTTCGAACTTGTCTTCAGCCCCGATGGGCAGGAAAACGGGTGTGGCTTTCACTTCAAAGGTTTTCATCACCTCTTCCACTACCCCGTAAAAATTGCTCCTTTCCCTGTCCATTTTGCTGACATAGATGATCCTGGGCAATTTGAGTTCGTCTGCAAAAGCCCAGACCTTCTGAGTCCCGAATTTTATTCCGGCCGTGGCATCAAGGACCACGATCACCCCGTCGGCCGCCTGGAGACAGGCCTTGGTGTCGGACAAGAAGTTGTCGTCTCCCGGGGTGTCGATGATGTTGATGATATGTTTTTTCCATTCGCAGTGATGAATGGAAGTGCTGATCGTAATTCTCCGCTTAACTTCCTCAGGTTCATAATCGAAGTTGGATGTTCCGTCATCCACTTTGCCGAGCCGGGAGGTTCCTTTCCCGTTGAAGAGCATGGCCTCGGCTAGGGAGGTTTTGCCGGAACCCACGTGGGCTATGAGGGCAACATTCCTTAACTGTTCACTTTTCCTTTCCATAGACCGTTCCTTTCGGGGTTTCGCCCCAGTGGTTCCCCGTCGAGGCTCGGAAAAGCCTTGAAGGTTTGTTTCGGGGTTGCGGGTGCGTCACTTCAGGAAGTGGGTCGCTCCATCCGCCAAATGGAACCTGGGGTAAATTTCGTGGAAAATGATCACGCAGTCAAAAAAAATACGCTATATCAACCGTTGAACCAAAGTCAAGCGCAGAATACTTTGTGCCCCTTGACAGAGTTTTGACAAAATCCGCCTTCTATACCCTGAGCAAAGAGCGCAGCATTCTCAATGGAAAATGTCAGAACCCAAAGAGTGAACGACTAACGCGAAAATTAGAAAACTTATCACGAAGACACGAAAGGACGAAAACACGAAAGAAGAGGGGTTTCAATAGATAAAGAGGCCCTTTTTCATGCCTTCCAACTTTCGTGCTTTCGTGATTGGGTTTTTGAATTGCAATCTGTCCACGGCGGATTCACGCTGGACATGGCTTTGAGTTCAGTGGAAGCTCTGCACCCCTTGAGGTGCCCCTGATTTTTTGATTGCGAAATAAAAGGGATATGCTATTTTGAAATTTTTTAGAAGACACTACTGTGAGACTTGCCGAACTCATCGATTCCTACATCAAGGCCCTGAAAACCCAAAAAGGGTACTCGGAGCACACGGTCAGGAATTACCGGAGCGATTTAGAGCAGTTTCTGGGGTTTCTTAAGGGAAAAGGAGCAGGGGAAGGAAAAACAGAACAAGAGCCTGCTATTGAATCCATAGATTTCCTTTCGATTCGAGAGTATTTCGGCAACTTGTTCAGCGCGGCCAGGAGGACGACGGTTGCCCGGAAGATGTCGGCCGTGAAATCCTTTTTTGCCTTTCTGGAAAAGAGAGGTTTGATCCGCAACAATGCTGCGGCGGATCTGACGGCGCCCAGGCAGGAGAAATACATCCCTACCTATCTTCCGGTGGACGAGATGTTCAGGCTCCTGCAAAGGCCGGATCAGGCCCGGCCCCTGGGTTTGAGAGATCTGGCGATTCTGGAGGTTCTCTACTCCTGCGGCTTGCGGGTGAGCGAATTGGTGGGGTTGGACATCAAGGGCATTGATTTTGATCAGCGGCTGGTGAAAGTGCTCGGGAAAGGGAATAAGGAGAGGATTGTGCCTGTGGGAAAAGAGGCGGTCAGAGCCGTGCGCCGCTACCTGGAAGCCACTCTTCCTCTCAGGAAAAAGGCTGGAGGGGATGCAGGGATAGGGCCTCTTTTCATCAATGCAAGGGGGAGCCGGCTTTCGACTCGAAGTGTTGCCAACATCGTAAAGAAATACGGGAAACAAGGAGGACTCATGCTCGACATCAGTCCTCATGCGCTGCGCCACACCTTTGCGACTCATCTCCTGGATGGAGGCGCTGACCTCCGGTCGGTGCAGGAACTCCTGGGCCATGCGAGTCTCTCAACGACTCAGAAGTACACCCATGTGAGCCTCGACAGACTGATGGAGGTCTACGACAAGGCGCATCCGAGAAGCAAGTAGGGGCGGGTATCCCCGCCCGTTTGAGCCAGGAGGAGCGTTACGCCTCCGGCGTCACTTGAGGCGAGAGGCAAGGAAGAAGACAGTATCGCTAAATGCCTAAAGTGACTAAAGTGAGCTAAAGTGTCTAAAATTAAAAAACCAGTGACCAGTCACCCGTGATCAGTGAGGAACAAAGAAGACAGAAGAAAGAGCTTTCAGCGGTCAGCCGTCGGCGGTCGGCACAAGCAACGGACCACGGACGACGGTGAACAGATAACGATTAACCAATAACGGACAACTGACAATGGACTACGGACAACGGACCATGCGATTTGAACCCATGCGAAGCACTACGGTTCTCGCCGTCCGCAAAGACGGCCGGGCGGTCATGGCAGGGGACGGCCAGGTCAGCCTCGGCGAGACCATCATGAAGCACAAGGCGGTGAAAGTGCGGTTCATGTACAAAGACACCGTCCTTGTGGGCTTTGCCGGCGCAGCCGCCGACGCTTTTAATCTCTTCGAGCGACTGGAAGGCAAGCTGGAGACTTACAAGGGCAACCTGACCAGAGCGGCCGTGGAACTGGCCAAAGACTGGCGTACGGACAGGATCCTGAGAAGGCTGGAAGCGCTGATCCTCGCCATGGACCGAGAGCACATGCTCATCATCTCAGGCACGGGAGACGTGATCGAGCCTGACGAATCCGTGGCGGCCATTGGATCCGGGGGGCCGTATGCGCTGGCTGCAGCAAGAGCGCTTGTCGCCCATTCAAACCTGGATGCTCTGTCCATAGCGAGAGAGGCTATGCTCATCGCGTCGTCCATTTGCGTTTACACGAACGAGCACATCGTGGTCCACGAGATAGGGGAGAAGGTAACGATTTAGCTCTTTGAAATGGTAACAAGAAACGGCCATGGGGGGCTCTCTCAAAACAGAAGACGAAGGGTGATCGGGTAAGACTATGCAGATAAGGGGCAGCGAAGGCGGGCGGCGAGGTTTCACTGGCACCTCCATGCAGGGTTTTAGATGGCAGGTTCCCAAGCAGCCCTCCGCCCGCCTCACCCACGGCCTAGGGCTGGACACTNNGGTGTGGCGTCTTCGTTGNTCTGTTTTGAGAGAGCCCCCCATGGCCTCAGCCGTAATGAGTCAATTTCAAAAAGCTAAAATAATACAGGAATAGGNTGCAGGCATGGAAAAGGCGCTGGAAATCAGAGACCCGCACATGAAAGTCTTCACGCCGCGAGAGNTTGTCTCGGAGCTCGACAAGTACATTGTGGGCCAGAACAATGCGAAACGCTCTGTGGCGATCGCTCTTCGAAACCGCTGGCGGAGGCAGCAGGTTCCGCGGGACCTGAGAGATGAGATTGCGCCCAAAAACATCATCATGATCGGTCCCACCGGTGTCGGGAAAACCGAGATTGCGAGACGGCTGGCAAGACTGGCCAATTCTCCCTTTCTCAAAATCGAAGCCACGAAGTTCACCGAGGTCGGTTATGTGGGCAGGGATGTGGAGTCCATGATCCGCGACCTGACCGAACTTGCCGTCAACATGGCCAGAAAGGAAGAACAGGAGAAGGTCAAGGCCAAGGCAAGAGAATTGGCCGAAGACAAACTCCTGGACATCCTTCTGCCGAAGAAGAGAGAAGAGCCCCGCGAAGGGGAGGAGGGCGACAAAGAGGTTGTTCTCGAAGTGGTCAAGTCGGACAAACTGGAAGGAGATTCCACAAGGGATAAACTGAGGCGCTTGTTGCGAAGCGGAAAACTGGACAGCCGATACGTGGAACTGGAGGTGACCAATCGGAACATGCCCATGGTGGAGATTTTCTCCAACGCGGGCCTTGAGGAGATGGAGTTCAACATCAAAGAGGTCTTCGGCAACCTCTTTCCGGCCAAGAAAAAGAAGAAAAGGGTGAAGATCCCTGAAGCCTTGGAAATCCTGTTTCAGGACGAGTCTCAGAGGCTGATTGACATGGATCAGGTNACGTCCGAAGCGATCCGCATGGTGGAGCAGAACGGGATTATCTTCCTCGACGAGATCGACAAGATCGCAGGATCAGGTGCCAAGTATGGGCCGGACGTGTCGAGGGAAGGCGTGCAGCGGGATCTCCTTCCCATCGTGGAAGGCTCCACGGTCAACACCAAGTATGGGATGGTGAAAACGGATCATATCCTTTTCATTGCAGCCGGGGCATTCAACGTGAGCAAGCCGTCCGACCTCCTGCCCGAGCTTCAGGGAAGGTTCCCGATCCGGGTGGAGCTGGGTTCTCTCACGGAAGAGGATTTCATCCGCATTCTCACAGAGCCGCAGAATGCGCTGATCATTCAATACAAGGCCCTCCTGGCCACAGAGGGAGTGGAACTGATCTTTGAGGATTCGNCGATTTCACAGATTGCCAGAATCGCAGGNCAGGTGAATGAGCGGGCCGAAAACATCGGAGCCAGGCGCCTGCACACGGTCATGGAAAAACTCCTGGACGACGTGTCCTTCACTGCGCCCGACATGGAGAAGAGGAAGGTCGTGATCGACAAGGAGTATGTGACGGAGAAGCTCAAGGACATTGTGGAGGATGAGAACCTGAGCCGCTACATCCTGTAAAAGCGAGTGCCTAAAGTGAACTAAAGTGTCTAAAGTGAGCTAAAATTGAAAAGGTGAAGAATAGAGGAGACAGAATACACCAGACAGAAGACAGGAGAATCCTTTACCACGAAAACACGAAAAAGTGAAAACACGAAAGAAGAGGGGAGGCGTGCTTTCGTGATTGGTTTTATGTTTTGGTTTTTCATTCTGTCTACTGTCTTCTGTATGCTGTCTTCTTTAAGTTAACTTTAGCTCACTTTAGACACTTACACACTTCTTCCGGGAGATTCCGTGATGTCCATAGGTCACAATGAGCGAGCGAAAGTCCTTGTGGAGGCGCTTCCGTACATCCGGAGGTTCTATGACGCGACGATCGTGGTGAAGTACGGCGGTCACGCCATGGTGGACGAGACGCTGAAGAAAAACTTTGCCCTCGACATCATCCTGATGAAGTATGTGGGCCTCAAGCCGGTTGTCGTACACGGTGGGGGCCCGCAGATCGGCAGCTACCTGAAAAAACTCTCCATCGAGTCGGAGTTTGTGGACGGCATGCGGGTGACGGACAAGCAGACCATGGATGTGGTGGAGATGGTCCTTGTGGGCAAAGTGAACAAAGAGATCGTCACCCTCATCAACCAGAACGGCGGCCAATCCGTGGGGCTTTCCGGCAAGGACGGGAAGCTCATCACGGCAAAGAAAATGAAATACATCAAGAAGCGAGGAGACGATCAACCTCCGGAGATTATCGACATCGGCATGGTGGGCGAAGTGACCTCCGTGAACACCCAGGTTCTGACGAGCCTCCTGGAAAACCAGTTCATCCCGGTCATTGCGCCGGTGGGAGCCGGGAAAAAAGGGGAGAGCTACAACATTAACGCGGATCATGTGGCAGGTCACATTGCCTCGGCTCTGAAAGCGAGAAAGCTGATTCTTCTGACGGACACTCAGGGCGTTCTCGACAAACAGAGCAAGCTGATCTCTTCCATCAAGGTGAAGGATTACCCGAAGCTGATTGAGGATGGAACGATCAAGGGCGGCATGATCCCCAAAGTGAATTGCTGTGCAGACGCCTTGAGAGGCGGGGTGAAGAAAGCTCACATCATTGACGGCCGCAAGGATCACGCAATCCTCCTGGAGATATTTACAAAGGGTGGGGTGGGGACGGAAATCGTGCCGTAGAAGAAGTGCCTAAAGTGTCTAAAGTGAGCTGAAGTGTCTAAAGTTGAAAAGAGAAGAATACAGAAGAAACCCTTTACCACGAAAACACGAAAGGACGAAAGCACGAAAGAAGAGGGGGTTCTATAAAAGACCGGGCCCTTTTTCGTGCTTTCGTGATTGCTCTTGGTTTTTTCCGTTTCATCTGCGACGAGCAATGAGCAACCTGCAACTGACAACGGACAACTGACCACGGACGATTGACCCCTGACAACGGTGAACCGATAACGAATAACGAATAACGGATAACGTTCTTTATACGGAGACACCATGAAACAACCTACAACATCAGAAAGCACCATTGGTTTGGCGGACAAATACATTTTTCCCACTTACAAACGGCCGCCCTTTGCCTTGGTGAAAGGGGAAGGCTGCCGGGTCTGGGACGATAGCGGCAAAGAGTACCTTGATTTTGTCGGCGGTATCGCGGTCTGCGCCCTTGGCCACAGTTCGCCCACCGTCACCAGAGCGCTGGAGGAGCAGTCGAGAACCCTGGTTCACGTCTCGAACCTTTACTACACGAGACCGCAGGCGGAGTTGGCCAAGCTCCTCGTAGAGAACTCCTTTGCCGATCGCGTGTTCTTCTGCAACAGCGGGGCAGAAGCCAATGAGGCGGCGATCAAGATCGCCAGGCGATACACACGGGAGAAATTCGGGCCGGGNAAGCACACGATCATCTGCATGCAGGGGTCATTTCATGGCCGCACTATGGCCACCCTTTCGGCCACGGGCCAGTCCAAGGTGCAGGTCGGGTATGATCCGCTGCTCCCAGGGTTCAAGTTTGTTCCTTACAATGACCTCGCCGTCTTGAGAACCGCCGTGGACGACACGGTGTGTGCGGTCATGCTTGAACCCATACAGGGTGAGGGGGGCATTGTGGTGCCTCATCCTGATTATCTCAAAGGGGTTAGAGAGATCTGCAGGGAAAAGGGGGCGCTCCTGATCTTTGATGAGATCCAGACGGGCATGGGACGCACGGGACGCTTGTTCGCCTATGAGCACTTTGGGGTTTCACCGGATATCATGAGCCTCGCAAAAGCCCTGGGAAACGGGCTCCCCATCGGCGCGATGCTCAGCACAGAGGCTCTGAGCAGTGCTTTTGGCCCGGGAAGTCATGCCTCCACGTTTGGGGGCACGCCCCTGGTGACCGCTGTTTCAAAGGCTGTTCTCAGCAGCCTCCTGAATGACGGTTGGCTGGACCATTGCCGCAACATGGGAACCTATTTTGCGGCTAGGCTCGAAGAACTGAAGAAGCGCCATGCCTGCATCAAGGAGATAAGGGGGCTTGGTCTCATCATCGGTGTTGAGCTGGACCGGCCTGGAGCGCCTGTGATCGAGGCGTGTGTCCAGAGGGGCTTCCTGATCAACTGCGCTCAGGAAAAGGTGCTGCGCTTCGTTCCCCCTCTGGTGGTTACGAAGAAGGAAATTGATCAACTCATTGAGGCGCTGGATTCAGTGCTCGGCGGTGTGTAAATGAAAAAGATCTTCTCACGATTCGTGATTTGACCAAAGACGAACTTCTGGGGCTTCTGGACAAAGGCCTTCAGTTCAAGAAGCAGGGCCGGAAGGTGAAGCGGACCCTTCAGGGCTACACCCTTGGCATGCTCTTTGACAAAGCATCGACAAGGACGCGCATCTCCTTTGAGACCGCCATGTTCAGGCTCGGAGGTCAGACCCTGTTCATGCACCGGGCCGAAACCCAGCTGTCCAGGGATGAGACCGTGGGGGATACGGCCCGGGTCCTTTCCCGCTACCTGGACGCTATGGCGATCAGGACCTTTTCCCAGCAATTCCTTGAGGGGATGGCCAGGGAGGGGGACATCCCGGTCATCAATGCCCTGACAGACCGCTTTCATCCTTGCCAGGTGCTCAGCGATCTCATGACGATCCTGGAAAAAAGAGGCAGCCTCGATGACCTCAAGGTCGCCTGGGTGGGAGACGGAAACAACGTGGCCCATTCATGGATCAACGCGGCCCACATCCTCGGTTTCGAATTGGTTCTCGCATGCCCAACCGGGTATCATCCTCTTCCGGAGATCGTGAACGGGCCGAACAAAAAGATTCGAATCGTGGGCGATCCGAAGAAGGCCGTGAAAGGGGCGGATGCCGTCAACACGGATGTGTGGGCCAGCATGGGGCAGGAGCATCAGCGAAAGAAGAGGATCGCCGCTTTCCAGGGATTCCAGGTGAACCAGGAGCTCTTGAAAGCGGCAAGGCGCGATGTTCTCGTGATGCACTGCCTCCCTGCTCACCGGGGTGACGAAATCACGTCGGATGTCATGGATGGGCCGAACTCGGTTGTCTTTGACCAGGCGGAGAACAAGATGCACCTCCACATGGCGGTGCTGGAAAAATTGATTCTGAGAAAATGAGGGGCTGCTGAGAGGGAGTGGAACGGTATGCATACTGAGGGCATTCAGAGAGACTATCAATCATTCGGTGAGGAGGAGAATAAGTTGAAGCGGGACATTAACAAAATCGTTCTGGCCTATTCAGGAGGGCTGGACACGTCGGTGATTCTGGCTTGGCTGATTGAAACCTACCAGTGCCCTGTCGTTTGCTTTGCTGCGGACGTGGGCCAGGGCGAAGAACTGGGAGAGGTGAGGGAAAAGGCGTTCAAGACAGGGGCTGCGGACATTGTCATTGAAGACCTCAAGGAGGAATTCGTCCGGGACTTCGTGTTCCCTGCACTGAGGGCCAACGCGGTTTATGAATCGGGCTATCTTTTGGGAACATCCCTGGCAAGGCCGATCATCGCCAAGAGGCAGGTGGAGGTGGCCAAAAAGTTCAAGGCCAATGCCGTGAGCCACGGCGCAACAGGAAAGGGCAATGACCAGGTTCGCTTTGAGATGACCTACATGGCGCTTGCCCCTCATCTGAAGATCATCGCTCCCTGGAAAATCTGGGATTTCAAAGGCAGGGAAGACCTCGTCAAGTACGCCAAATCGAGGAAGATCAAGGTTCCCGTGACCAAA
>JGI20214J51650_10002373_pt1 | contig 11887 bp, 15 predicted proteins | sample WetSurMetagenome_FD_51650 | JGI IMG/M metagenome (IMG submission 51650)
GTGGCTTACAGATTTCAAGAGAATGATAGTGGAGAGGGAGTTCCGACAGGTTTGCTTCGGGCGCATACGGCCATTGTTTTTAATACGTCCAACACACCGCCTGTAAGGGAGCAAGAAGTCTTTGGAGACCCGCTTGAGACGCTCTGGAAGAACTGCATCTTCGATCTCTGTGGAGTTAAGATTTTCTTTCGAAAAATGTTCAGCGTCGTTGTCGTCAGCACTTTGGAACAGAGAGAACGATGGCTTGAAGAAGTGCAAGAAATCGTGACGCGGCATTTCCCGCCGGCTTCATCCGCCGAGCCAAGTTGTTGAGGCAGTGGTTGAAAGCCTCAGAATATATTGATGCCCAATACCGGGAAGGACGCGGCACAGCGAATCACATCCGCAGGAGAGTGCGGATCTTCCTCCACTAGGGGATCAATTATGACAAAAGCGGGATTCTACTGCATTGTTCCAATCGCTTTACTCTGTCTGGCTTTGCCCTGCTGTTCAGGGAGCAAAGAACCAGATCAGACGAAAGCCAGCGATAAGTCCAGGACCGAGCAGACAGTGGAAGCGATAAAAGAGTATGGTAAAAAGCCAATCGACAACGCTCACGCTGCCCAGCAACTGGGCGAGGAGAGGTCCAAGGCGATAGATGAGGCGGCAAAAAGGCAGTGAGATTCTGGGGATTGGTGAATTTTTCGATGCGAGAGTATCTTCTATCCAAAGACCCGACCATCACCGGCTTCAACATCGGCATGAATTGTGGCCAATCGGCGGGACAGAGCGTCATGCACGCCCATTTTCACCTGATCCCGAGAAGAGACGGCGATACGGAAAATCCGCGAGGTGGTGTCAGGGGCGTGATTCCGGAGAAGATGAACTATTGAGTAGAGAAAGGTATATCGAACATCGATTTCTCTCCGCTAAGGCTAGTTTATTTCCTTCAGCTACTATGGGATTGTGACTGTTTGGTGCCGTTGCCGAAAACGGCTAGGAATTGGTCATCCTGAAGCTCGGCGCTGCCCGTCATCGGAAGCGCTTGGCAAATGCCGCTGCAAAGGCCGGAAGTGCTAGCAAGAGGGCTCCCCGGAGATCCTCCGGGAAATCAAGCGCCTCCGCAGGCCCTATATCCCCCGGAAGCCGACCACCTCACAGCTTTCGGCACATCAAGACCACGACAGGCCGAACGTGCAGATAACTATCAGAAGTAACCGGAGAAGAGGGTAACAGGAGCCCGGAAGCAACCGGGAAACACCGGAAGGAGGGTATAAAGTGGAGATTCCGAAACGATGGTTGACGAGCAAACAGGCCGCCGAGTATTGCACCATGAGCGACCATAAATATTTCCTGAAGATTGTCAAGATCTACAATATTCCCCGATATGGGCCATCAGGAAGAGCTTTTGACCTTCATGACCTTGACCGATGGATGGTTGACAAGAAATGTTTCTCGCCAGATCACGCCCACAGCTATCGAAGGAGACCGGGAAGTTTTACTCCAATCCACCACTTCCTCACCGACCAAGCCAATGGTATAGAAGACGAAGAAGACCAGCCGGATAAAGTGCTTCCGACCAACGACGAGCTAAGGGAAATGCTTGCCCTACGACGAAAGCAGGGCGTGGTAAGGCTGTAGGAGACAACAATGAGCGTTCATAAACGAAGCCGCGATGGAAGGTACTTTACCGTATATCTAGATGCATCTGGAGTTCAGCGAAGGAGGATATTCGGAACCGGCCAGGCGGGAAAGAAGGATGCTGAAGCCTTCGACCTCCGTTTAAAGGCCGACCGCAAACAGGGCATCAAGCCAGAAATACCAAGTACAGGGATGTACATTGACCAATTGGCTCAAAAATACTTGGATGAGCGAAAATCTATGGGAAACCCCAGTAGCCATTACATTTACACCATCACGCTGCTCATGAATGGCTACATTATGCCCGTTTTATCGCACAAGCCGGTTGATGAGCTAACCTATGTCGACATGCTCAAGGTAGCTGAGATCTTTAAAGACCGCAAACAGGCCACTCGGAACCGATACTTTGGATATCTACGAGCGATTTTCCGCTTTGGAGTACGCCACGGACTAACGAAAAATAACCCGCTCCAACAATGGAAGAAACCAAAGGAGGACCCTCGACCCAGTCTTTTAGCGGTCGAGGACGTGAAGAAGATCATCGCTTCCGCTCCAGAGCACCTAAGATGGGGAATGGAAGTCCAATGGAATTTAGGTTGTAGACCAGGACCAAGCGAGTTGTTTTCTATACGCTGGCAGGATGTTGACTTCGAAAAACCATGTGTGAGGGTCTACGCGACCAAAACCAAAAAATGGAGGGAAGTACCAATCAGTGAGGGATTCAAGAAGAAGCTTCTGGAAAAGCGGAACCTGGCGCAAACAGAATTTCTAATCGAGTATAACGGGCAGCCGATAAAGCGTTTCAGGAGGAGCTTTCAGACGGCAGTCAAGAGGGCGGGCATTACTGTTCCAGCCAGGATGTACGACCTACGGCACTTATTCGCGTCACTCATGCTTTCTGGAGGAGCTGACTTGGCAGCCGTAAGTAAACTGTTAGGACATTCCTCCACTCACATGACGGCAAACGTCTACTATGATCTGCTCAAGGGAGAAAAGGAAAAGGCCGTTGCGCTGTTACCGGCGATAACGCAGGAGGAGGGCACGAATTCAACTGCTTCAGGGAAGGTGATATCCATCAGCTCCAAGAAGGCTCTGGCTTGAAAACATTGTCCCTCTGCTCTGTCACACTCTGTAACCTATTGATTTTAATGGTGGGCCGTGCTGGATTCGAACCGGCGACTCTCTGCTTAAAAGGCAGATACTCTACCTCCTGAGTTAACGGCCCACCGCGCCTGACCAGGCAGACCCGTGTTCCTAACACGCGCCCCCGGAGGTGTCAAGCATGAAAATCTCCCCGGAGAACCCGACAAACCCTTGATGAGACTCATTACAGCCGGCAGTCGAGCGGCTTTGCAGGGTGCGGAACAAGGGTCTTGACTTGGGTGAGAACATACCCTAGCCTCAAACGAGCAGTACTTGACGATTGAGGTTTCGGGCCCGCCCCTTGAGCGAAACAGCAACAGGTCACGTGAGGGTTTGAGGAGGCAACAACGGTTATGATCAGCGCAAACACCTTGGCTTTGAGCACTTGCCTTACTCTCGCTCTGGTGCTGCCGATTCTTTCTGTTGGGTCACGGTCCGCTCTGGCCGACCCGGTTAAACTCCCGGAACCGAAACATGACAGCAAGGTTTCGGTCGAAAAAGCCATTTCCGAGAGACGATCGATCAGGGCCTTTGCGGACGAGGCCCTGACGCTGGCCGATGTTTCGCAGCTCCTGTGGGCCGCCCAGGGGATCACCGACCCCGCCGGATACCGGACGGCGCCTTCGGCTGGGGCTCTGTACCCCCTGGAGGTCTATTTGGTTTCCGGAAAGGTTGCCTCGCTCCCTGCGGGAATCTACCGGTATCGGCCTCACGGACACGAATTAATGAAGCTCCTGGATGGGGACCGACGGTCGGATCTGTGCAGCGCGGCACTCTCCCAGACAGCGATCAAGCAGGCGCCCGTCTCCATCGTCGTCACGGCAGTTTATGAACGCACCACCCAGAAGTATCGAGATCGGGGAATTCGTTATGTGCACCTGGAGGCCGGCCACGCGGCGCAGAATGTCTGCCTTGAGGCCGTTTCCCTGGATCTGGGAACCGTAGTGATCGGCGCCTTTCAAGATGATGACATTAAAAAGCTCTTACCGTTGGGGCCGTCGGAAGAACCACTCTACCTCATACCGGTCGGCAAGAGGAGGTAACGAAGGTGAAAAAAGTCGCCCTTGGCCCGAGGACTCTGCTTTATCCCATGCCCGCTTTTCTTATCGGGGCTGACATTGCCGGAAGGCCCAACTTCATGACCGCCGCCTGGAGCGGCATTGCCTGCAGCAGCCCGCCGATGCTCACGGTAGCCCTCCAGCACCATCGCTACACGCTTAAAGGTATCAAAGAAAACGGCGTTTTCTCGGTGAACGTCCCTTCCGCGGATCTCGTGAAGGAAGCGGATTATTGCGGCATCGTCTCCGGCGAAAGGGAAGACAAAGTCGCAGTCTGCAAATTCGAGGTTTTTTACGGATCACTGAAAACGGCCCCGATGATTGCTCAGTGCCCCGTCAATCTCGAATGCGAAGTGATGCACATGCTGGATCTCGGGAGCCATGAGCTGGTGGTCGGGCAGATCGAGGAAGTCCATGTCAGCGAGGACTGTCTTACCGACGGGGAACCGGACCTGCTGAAGATAAACCCACTCATCTACTGCACGGGCGCCGAAAAGACCTACCATGCTTTCGGTGAAAAGCTGGCCCAGGCTTTCAGCGTGGGTATGGAAATCAAGAAGGCGAAACCCTGAAGCGGATCGCGGCAGAGAGGAAAGAGCCTCTCCGGCATTCCTTGCCTCGCTGCCGCGTCCGATCGGCTTTATTTGAGCATTTCGTTGATGTCGCTCTCGATCGATCCCTCCTGGCTTTTCAGGAGGAGCTGCCGGCCGGTATTTCTCTCAAAGTTGGAGATCTTATTGTCGTCGAATTCTTCAGCGATGACGGTCACCACGAAATAGATAAAAGGCAGGATTACCAGGATGCCGGCAACCGTTCTGAGAATCAGCCCCGCCCCGGTGAAGCGGGCAAAGAGGAAAATGAAGGCCACCCCGAGTACCATCGAGATGCCCGTCCACATATAAATTCTCAGCGATTTTTTTCTCTGATAAACGAAGACCTTTCCTGCTGCAATATCCTCCAGTTGCCGGGCAAGGGTCCCTTCAATAAGATGGACCTTCAGGAATCTCGCAAATTCCTCCCTGGCGAGACCGAACTCGCTCTTGCGGCGACGCTGGCGGACAAATATCCAAATACCGGCAATGAGCGCGACCAGGAAAACCACTAATGCTGCCTTATATTCCATTACGACGACTCCTCACAAAGACCTTCCGTTCCGCTTGTGACCCCGACGTCCATTGCGAATTAACAAAAACATCAAGCTGTTAAACATCGGGGCGATGTTCGGCGGGCATGATAATCTGCTTTTGAATTGCGTGCCACCAAAAAATAGGGAATTCCTAAGAGACGAGCTTTTCTCCCGCGGCAAGGCTCTCGAGCGCCTCGTGGTTGAGCAGGGTTATCGTCCGGCCCTCCACCTGAATGAGCTGCTGCTGGCTCATCCGCGACAGGATGCGGGAGAGTGTCTCCGGAATGGTTCCCAGAAAACTGGCCAGCTGGGCCTTGGTGATGTCAAGATCGAAGGCGTCGGAGCCTTTCCGGCGATTGCTCAAGTACAGAAAGTAGGCGGCCAACCTCCCGGGCACTTCCTTGAGGGACAGATCTTCAATGAGGTGAGTGAACCGGCGCAAGCGCTGGCAAAGGATCCCCAGCATGTTCAGCGACAGGGACGGTTCCCTCTGGAGGAGTCCGATGAACGCATCTCTGGGAATAAACATAACCCGGCTTGCCTCCAAGGTTTCCGCATGGGCCGGGAATTGGCCGCCGGCGAACACGGGAACCTCCCCGAACAATTCCCCCGTGCCAAAAATGTGAAGAATCTGCTCTTTTCCTTCCAGAGAGACTTTATAGACCTTAATCTTTCCCGATATGACAATGTAAAAACCGGTGGCGCTGCTGCCTTCAGAAAAAAGCGTCAGCCCCTTCCGGCATTTTTTGTCGACCGCAATATTGGCGACTTCATTGAGCTGTTCTCGCGGGAGTCCCTTGAAAAGCGGCACCTCGGCGATCTGATCGGCTAATTCCAAAGGCTTCTCCTTTTCTTCATCAGTGAAGGTCCCGCCCGCTTTAACCTGAAACCCGGCGCCCTGAAAACGGCTTTATTATGGTCGCAACCTCAGGAAATGGCAACGCTTCCCTTGCGGACATCGCATGTCGAAATTAATTTATTTAACCAAGTATGATGTTGGGAAATCACAGAATGCCCAACGTGGCCGCTCAAAATCTTCAGACGCCAGCTCAGAAAACCATCATTTCTTGATCTAGATCAATGACGGCCTCAGAGAATGGAATTACAAAGACACCGTCAAACAGCGAAAAAGGGAACAACTGAATTCTCGATCCAAAAAGAGTAAACGAAAGGAGAAAGCTCATGTTTTGTTATCAGTGTGAACAGACGGCAAAAGGCGAGGGTTGCACCAAAGTCGGGGTCTGCGGCAAGCCGCATGACGTTGCAACACTCCAGGATTTACTGGTTTATGCTCTGAAGGGCCTCGCCCTGTATGCGGTTGAGGGCAGAAAAGTGGGTGTTGTCGATCGGGAAGTCAATGTTTTCACCGTGCAGGCATTGTTCTCCACCCTGACCAATGTGAATTTCGACCCTGCCCGCTTTGTTCCTCTCATCAATCGGACCGTGACCCTGAGGGAAGCACTCAAGGGAAAGGTCAAGGCTGCCGGCGGCAAAGTGGATTCGGGCGAGGAAGTCGCCGATTTCAAGCCGGAAGTCACTCTCACCGGGCTGGTTGCCCAAGGTGAAAAGGTCGGTTTGAAATCCGACTCCACGATCAATCCGGATATTCTTTCCCTCGAGCACACGCTCCTGTTTGGAATCAAGGGCATCGCGGCCTATGCCGACCATGCTCAGATCCTCGGCCAGGAGGACGATGCCGTCTACGCCTTTGTCCATGAGGCCCTGGCGGCAACCTTGAAGAAGGACCTCCCGCTTGGCGACTGGCTGGGGATGGTTTTGAAGTGTGGCGAAGTCAACCTTCGGGCGATGGAACTGCTCGATGCCGCCAACACCGGCACCTACGGACATCCCACGCCGACCAAGGTCCCTCTGGGGGCAAAAAAGGGCAAGGCCATCCTGGTTTCGGGCCATGACCTCAAGGACCTTGAAGAGCTTCTCAAACAGACCGCCGGCAAGGGTATCACCGTTTACAGTCACGGGGAAATGCTGCCCACCCACGGCTATCCGGCCTTGAAGAAATATCCCCACTTTTACGGCCACTACGGGACCGCCTGGCAGAATCAACAGAAGGAATTCTCTGCCTTTCCCGGGGCTATCCTGATGACCACCAACTGTATCCAGAGGCCACAGGGGGCCTATTCCGCCAATATCTTCACCACCGGTTTGGTGGGCTGGCCGGACGTTCACCATGTCTCCAATCGGGATTTCAGCCCGGTCATCGCGAAGGCCCTTGCCCTTCCGGGGTTTACCGAAGACACCAATGGCAAAGAAGTGATGGTCGGTTTTGGCCGCAACACCGTATTGAGCGTTGCGGACAAGGTCATTGCAGCGGTCAAAAACAAGGACATTCGGCACTTCTTTCTGGTTGCGGGCTGTGACGGCGCCAAACCGGGACGGAATTACTACACGGAATTCGTGGAGAAGGTACCGAAGGACTGCGTGGTGTTGACTCTTGCCTGCGGCAAGTTCCGCTTCTTCGACCAGGACCTGGGGACCATCGGCGGCCTGCCTCGACTCATGGATATGGGGCAGTGCAACGACGCCTACTCCGCCATTCAGGTGGCGGTGGCCCTCTCCAAAGCCTTTGGGGTGGGCGTGAACGACCTGCCGCTCTCCCTGATCCTCTCCTGGTATGAACAGAAGGCGGTGGCCATCCTCCTGACCCTGCTGGCCCTCGGGATCAAGGACATTCGGCTCGGCCCTTCGCTTCCGGCCTTTACTTCGCCCAATGTTCTCGATGTGCTGGTGAAAAACTACAACATCAAACCGATCACCACGCCCGATGCGGACCTGAAAGACATTCTCGGGTAGCAGCGCGGGAACCGGGGAGTAGGGGACGGGGAGGGGGAGACGCGGGGACGCGGAGAGCAAGACGGGCGAGCGTGGAAGTAGGGTGCAGAAGGATCATCATGTGACGTTCTCTCGTCCTCCAGCTTCATATTTTGCCCATGCGAGCGGCTGCACCTGTCTCCCTGTCTCCGCGTCTCCGTGTCCTACCCATGATGAGGAGAACAAAGCATGAAATGTCCCGGGCAAGACAGCCGATATTGGGAGTCGGGGGCAATCTTTGAAGCCAAGTGTCCCCAGTGCGGGCACCTGGTGGAATTCTTCAAGGATGAATCGAAGAGAAAGTGCAGGCAATGCGGCCATAAGTTTATCAACCCCAAGATGGACTTCGGATGCGCCTCCTACTGCAAGTATGCCGAGCAGTGCCTGGGGGATCTACCGCCCGAACTCATCGCCCAGCGGGACGACCTTCTGAAGGACCGGGTCGCGCTTGAAATGAAACGCACCTTCGGGCGCGACTTCAAACGCATCGCTCATGCCACCAAGGTTGCCCGCTACGCCGAACAGATCGTCAAGGCGGAAGGAGGAGACCCCGCCGTAGTCCTCGCCGCCGCATACCTGCATGATATCGGCATCAATGAGGCGGAGCACAAGTACAACAGCTCCGCCGCCCGCTATCAGGAGGAAGAAGGACCGCCCATTGCCCGCGAGATTCTGACCAAACTGGGGGCCAGAGCGGACCTCATCGCCGAAGTCTGCGACATCATCAGCCATCACCACCATCCGAAAGATGTGGAAACGATCAATTTTAAGTGCCTCTACGATGCCGACCTCATCGTAAATCTGGAGGAGAATCGTCAGGAGCAACCCATCACTCAGGAGAGACTGGCCAAAATGATGGAAAAGAACTTCTTCACGGAAAGGGGCAAAGAACTGGTAAGAGCAGTCTTTGCCGCATTATAGGTCGATTCGGTACGACCCGGGAGAAGCTCTCCTTTGGGTCAAGATGACGGGGAAGCGGCACAGTGATGTCGAGTGGAGAAAGACTATGAAATCCGTTCGGAAGATTATCGAAATTGATGAGGAGCGTTGCGATGGTTGCGGGCAGTGTGTCATTGCCTGTGCCGAGGGCGCCATCGAAATCGTGGACGGCAAGGCAAGGCTGATTAAAGATACCTACTGTGACGGCCTCGGAGCCTGTCTTGGCGAATGTCCGCAGGGGGCGCTCACCATCATCGAGCGGGAAGCTCCGGAATTCGACCCGGAAGCGGTCGAAAAGCATCTGGAAGGAAAAGGAATGGGCGAAGAAGCCCCGAAGGCCGCTGCTCCTTTCAAATGCCCCTCAAGCCAGATTCGCTTGTTCGAGACCTCATGTGAGGCAGCCAACCAACCATCTGTCCAAAGTCCTACGGCGTCGGCGCTCACCCACTGGCCGGTCCAATTACGACTGGTGCCGGCCAATGCGCCTTTTCTCAAGGGGGCCGACCTGCTTGTTGCTGCGGACTGCACCCCGGTCGCCTATGGCAACTTTCACTGCGAATTCCTGCAGGGAAAGATTCTATTGCTGGGTTGCCCGAAGTTCGACGATGTGCCCCAGTATATCAAGAAATTTGCCGAGATCTTCAGGGTTGCCGAAATAAAGAGTGTTACCGTGCTGGAGATGGAAGTTCCCTGTTGCTCTGCCCTGCCGGTGATAGTAAAAAAAGGCATGCAGGAAGCAGGAAAGAGAATTCCGATGGAGGAAGTCGTTATCGGGGTTCGAGGAACCATCCTCGGCCGCAGGAAACCGGCTGCATAGTGGAAAGCGGCTGGTTTCGGACGGTCTTGAGCAGACCGCCCGGGACATCAAGCATGAAGGGAGGAGAGCAGACAATGAAAAAAGCTTCGGGATTGGGTTTTTTGGTGTTGCTCGTGGTCGTTGCTTACGGGTTGAGCGGATGTTCGAGGGGTTCCGAGCGGGGCGCAGGCGTGACCCACGGGATTGCAGTACTCTATCCGACCCAGGGGAACAAGGTGCAGGGAGTGGTCTCTTTTGCCAAAGAGAAGGACGGGATTCGCATTGTGGCCTCCATTGATGGCCTCAGTCCCGGTCTGCACGGGTTTCACCTGCACGAGTACGGCGATTGCAGCTCTCCCGATGCCAATTCGGCGGGCGGACATTTCAATCCTATGGATGTGCCGCACGGGGGACCCACTTCGGAGAAGCATCACGCCGGTGACTTCGGGAACATCCTGGCAGACAGCTCGGGCCAGGGGAGACTCACCCTCGTTGTTCCGGACTTGTCCTTCGAGGGGGCCAATTCGATCATCGGTCGCGGGGTGGTGGTTCATGCCCAGGCTGACGATTTTACCACCCAACCCACCGGTGCTTCCGGCCCGCGCGTGGCCTGCGGTGTCGTTGGAATGGTTAAATAGATTGCGGGCGGGTTGGAAAACCCGCCCTCCGTTCGAACCCCCGGTGCAGTCGCGGGACTCTTCCCGCAGCCGTACGACTACATGCGTGGGGTGATTGGAATCGTCCACCTTTGTCTCACATGGGCAAGAAACACTTTGTGAAAACGGAGCTGCGAAGAAGGCAGCAAATATCTTCTAGGGCCCCTGGGCGTCTCGGGGTTCCGTGAGGAGGTTGAGGCCATCCAGAATTTGGCGTATCCGCGCTTTTGACAAAGTGCCGATCCGATCGCCCAATTGCTCCTTGTCCACCGTGAAAACCTGAGAAACAATTACAGCACTCTGCTTGGGGAGGTTTGCCTCGCCCGCCTCCAAAAGTAGATTTCCCGGCGCAGCCGCGCGTTTAAGATTTGAGCTCAGGGCACAGACAATCACCGTGTTCAAGCGGCTGTGGTTGAACAGGTTGTTCTGAACCAAAACGTGAGGATGGGAATAGCCTGGAGCGGAGCCGACCGGTTCCTCAAGGTCAATCCAGAAGATATCGCCCTGATTGATCACCACTCGCCCTCCACGATCTTGCGGTGCAGGCGACGCATTTTTCGAAGGTGCGTCTGCTCGGTGACATCCGGCGCATCCTCGTAAGCCTGGTTCATTGTCTCAAGCAGTCGTTGATTCTCGCGGCGCCGGATGAATTCCTCCAAAGCCAGGGCCAGGAGGCGACTGCGCGAGACTTTCATCTGCCGGGCGAGCGTCTCGAGTTCGTCAAAAAGCGGCTTCTGCAATGAAATAGCAGTCTTAACATTAGGCATTGATTCATACCTCCGTAATTACCCCCAGTATAACGATTGGTTCGGCCGGAATCAATTCGATTGCTTTCGATACCAGGGATATACGACTTGGTGCTCGCGGGCACCAGGCTCTGGATGGAGGGGCAGGGTCCCGTGATCCTGCTTGCCCGACCTGCTCCCCCCTCGTGCTTTCTCAGTATTTACGGTCGATAGGTCCCACTGCAAAAGATCATGTTGTCGATCTTCTCAAAGTACACGATTTTGGGCTGTTCCGTTCCGGTTGCCGGGTTGAGCCATTTGTATTCCACCCAACCGGAGCCTTGATTGTTGGCGTTATCGACGATTTCCTTGATGAAAGTCTTCCCTTCGGAATCCTCAATGAGGTAGAAATCCTTGCCGATGTATCTTTCCTCTTCGACCGGGTGGGCAAGCATCGTCCCGTTGATGTCCAACGCGTAAATGTATTGCCCGTCTCTGACGAACCGTCCCTGGCGGCTGGAGAATTCAACCACGGCGATCTCCTTGCCATGCGCCCGGTAAAAAGCTAACGCCTTTTGCACCCAGCGCTTGGCATCATCTGAAACGACTCCCATTGCCTCCTCCTCCGGATATTCCTTACTCTGGGCGTAAGGAACCACCTTGCTGAGCGGGCCGCAACATCTATTTCATAACCGAGCAGGCGTCGTACTACTCGGCAGGATCTGGAGTATTTTCCTTATGACCACCCTTCATCCATGCCGTCAGGTCTTCAAGCTGTTTTTGGCTTTTCGCCGCATTCAGCATGAAATTGCCCCAGAATTCCAGAAATTGTCTGTCCATTTCCAGCCTATTTCTTCTTGTCTGCTTCGGTAAAGTACGCTTCGACCTTGCCAAAACTGCAGAAGGCGGCCCTCGATCAGCAGTTTCGGACCTGGCTCGATATGGGCAGGGATTTTTTCGCCCGGGCGCCTACCCCCATGTCCCCCTTCGGGACC
>JGI20214J51650_10002375_pt1 | contig 11885 bp, 10 predicted proteins | sample WetSurMetagenome_FD_51650 | JGI IMG/M metagenome (IMG submission 51650)
AACTCACTACCGGTTTCCCTCTTAACCCATTACAATTCCAACCATGGCACCCCTGGCCCTTGTCACCGGCGCGGCACATCGACTGGGAAAAGTCTTTACTCTGACTCTGGCGCGGCACGGGTTTGACATTCTCCTGCATTATTATCATTCTGAGGAGGAGGCGCTTCGTACCAAAATGGACATTGAAGCCATTGGACGAAGCGGACTCCTTATCCAGGCAGACCTCACTGATCCCGCACAAATCTCAGCCCTGGTATCTAAAATTGATACGATCAAGGTACTTGTAAATTCTGCTGCATTCATGCCAGGCGGAAATGTGGATTTGCTTTCCATCGAAAACTGGGACGCCTCATTGGATTTGAATCTGCGCGCTCCTTTCCTGTTGGCACAGGAAGCATCCAAAAAAATGCCGGCAGGCGGGCTTATCGTCAATATTACTGACGTCGGCGCGCAGAAGAGCTGGAGCCGTTATCCGTCTTATACAGTTAGCAAGGCTGCGCTTGAATCGTTGACACGCATCCTTGCACGTGCTTTGGCACCAGAGATCCGTGTGAATGCCATTGCACCGGGTTTCGTCCTGCAATCGGACATCGTTTCCGCGCAGGAGTGGGAGCGGCTGATAAAACGGGTGCCACTCAAGCGCCCTGCACGAACCGAGGAGATTGCCTCTGCCCTCGAATTCCTGTTGGAGAACGAGTATATTACCGGTCAGACCATCGTCGTCGATGGCGGGTATTCGTTGATCTAGAAAAAGACCCTAAGGGTCTGCCACATGAGGAGGTATATGTCTGAAGTCACCGAGCTTGCTGATAAATTGAGATCCGAAGGCGAAAAGATGGCATCCATTTTTAATGATTTACCCGAGGAACAATGGACCCGGGAAGTCTATACCGAAGGGACCACCTGGACGATCCGCAACGTGCTGTCCCATTTTGTGACTTCTGAGCGTGGACTGGTCAAGCTCTTCGAACAGATCCGCCAGGGTGGCATCGGCTCCCCGGACGATTTCTCCATCGACCGCTATAACGCTGCCATGCAGGAGCGTACAAAGGAATTGGCCTCCCAGGAATTACTGGAACAATATCGACAGGTGCGTGCCAATACGGTTGCATGGATTTCAGGCCTGCAGGAGAGTGACCTGGAGCTCACAGGCCGACATCCTTTCATGGGACAGACCCAGCTCCGGGAGATGATCAAGATGCTCTATATCCACAACTTGACGCATTATCGTGATATGAAGAAGGTAGTGAGGTAGATAGGAAAAAGGTAAACCTAAAACTGATTTATGTTAAATCTTCCTCCCTTCAAACTGGAACGTTATTTTGCAAAGTACGAGTTCAGCGCGGAATATTTACTTTGCTCCTCGGACTGCGAATCCATGTCCATTGCCGATCTGCTTGCCTTGGAGCCGGAAGCAGCAGAAAAATTTCAGCACGTCTGGCTGGGCTACACCGAATCGCAGGGAAATCCGTCGCTGCGGGCAGAGATCTGCAAGCTATACGAGACGATCCAGCCTGATGAAGTACTCGTCCACTCCGGCGCGCAGGAGGCGATCCTCCTGTTCATGTTTGCCGTCTTCCAGCCTGGTGACCATGTCATCGTTCATTCGCCCGGATATCAGTCGCTGGCAGAGGCTGCCCACGCCGCAGGTTGCGATATCGGCCTCTGGCTGGCGCGTGAGGAAAACAACTGGGCGCTTGATCTAAATGAGCTTCGCCATTTGGTGCGGGCAAATACCAAAGCCATTATTATCAACACGCCGCATAATCCTACGGGCTATTTAATGTCACGTCAGGATTTTGATGAGCTCCAACGATTTGCCCAGGAAAATAATCTATTGCTCTTCTGTGATGAGGTTTACCGGGAGTCGGAATATGACCCTGCTTCCCGTCTGCCTGCTGGCTGTGATTATGGGGAACATGCAATTTCCCTGGGGGTGACCTCCAAGACCTATGGACTCGCTGGCCTGCGAATTGGATGGATCGCAACCAGGAACCGGTTCATTTATGAAAAGATGGCCGCCCTCAAGGACTACACCACGATTTGCAGCTCCGCCCCAAGTGAGTACCTGGCTGAGCTTGCCCTGCGAAATCGACACAGGCTTGTAGCTCGAAACCTTGGTATCACCCAGGAGAACCTGTCTGTTCTGGATGGCTTCTTCTCCCAGCACGCTGACCGGTTTTCCTGGGTGCGACCGCAGGCGGGCTCCATGGCTTTTCCGCACTACCATGGTGGCGACGTGGACGAATTCTGCGACCGGTTGGTCAAAAAAGCAGGTGTTTTGCTTTTGCCCGGTTCGGTGTATGATGATGCCGGGAATCACTTCCGCCTTGGGTTGGGACGTAAAAATCTCCCGCAGGCTGTGAAAAGATTGGAAGAATTTCTAAAATGATAGGGTTTGAATATCTTCATTTCAGGAAAGAATAAATCTAAAATCGGAAATCAACCTTGAGAACTATTCTTCGCCTTTCCCGACCGCTCTATGTACTTCTTGCCGCGCTTACCTATTGCTTTGGCGTAAGTATTGCCAATTACCTTGGTAAACCCTTCCGCCTTGATGCATTCTGGCTGGGGCTAGCCGGGGTTTTGCTAGCCCAGATCAGTATGAGTTTGCTGTCGGAGGTCTTCCGCCTGGATGCCGAGCCGCTGACCGAGAACGAGACCCGGCGCGAACGGGCTATCGTCCGTAATAATGCGCTCTACGTTTCGGTGGCCGCCGTCACAGTCAACGCGGTCATTGCATTTCTTTTATACAGAAGCTCAACTCTATCTCCGGCTTCCTTTTCCTTTCTTTTGCTATCCCTGGTGATCATGCTTGCCTATTCTCTCCCCCCGTTTCGGAATCGTGGGTTTGGGGAGTTCCTGCTCGCTGTCCAAATGGGATATATTTTTCCCTCCATCGCCTACCTGCTTCAAGCCAACGAAACGCACCGTTTCCTCACGCTTCTGCTTCCGCTGACCCTCCTGGCCTTTGCCTATTTCATCGTCCTGGATTTTCCAACCTTTGCATCTGATCATAAATACAACCGCACCACAATTCTGACCCGGCTGGGCTGGGAGCGCGTGGTTCCCCTGCATCACATCTTTGTGATCTTTGCCTATGTCTTTTTTGCCATCTCCCCCGCGCTTGGCATTTCCCTCTCATTAATCTGGCCGGCTTTTCTGACTCTTCCTTTTGCTTTGTTCCAGATTTTCCAGTTCGCGCGCTTTCCCTGGGCGCGCCTGCGAACTGGCCTCTCCTGACCGCGACTGCACTGGCTGTCTTCGGCCTCACGGCCTATTTCCTTACCCTGACATTCTGGCTTCGCTGACTCCATGCCCGAATTCCTCAGCCTCCTCCCGCCTGACCAGGCCCGCACGCTCCTCCTCTCGCACCTTATTGGATCTGGTATTGAGCCCGAGGAAATGGAGGTTGCCTCGGCTTTGGGTCGTGTTCTGACCGATGATATTCGAGCCCCTCATCCGCTGCCCGCTTTTAACCGCTCCACTGTGGACGGGTACGCTGTCCGGGCGTTGGATACACATGGCGCCGGTGACTCGCTGCCTGCTTATTTAACCCTGATCGGGGAAGTTCCAATGGGTGATTCGCCATCATTTGAGATCGGCCCGGGCCAGTGTGCCTTGATTCACACCGGGGGAATGCTGCCTGGGAAAGCGGATGCGGTGGTCATGCTGGAATACACACAGTTTGCGCAAAAGAATGAGATCGAGATCTTTCGCTCGGTTGCCGATGGCGAGAACCTGATCCATATTGGGGAGGATGTCGCTGAAGGACAGGTTGTCCAATACAAGGGGACAGTCTTGCGACCGGCGGAGGTAGGTGGACTGATGGCGCTGGGGATTACTCAGGTCAATGTCATGCAAAAGATCCGGGTGGGGTTAATCTCCACCGGCGATGAGATCATCGACCCCCACCAGACTCCGCGTCCAGGGCAGGTGCGGGATATCAATTCGTACACGCTTGGGGCACTCGTGGAAAAAAATGGCGGCATGCCGATCCATTACGGGATCATCCCGGATACGTTCGGTGCCTTGAAGAGCTCCGCAGCCCGGGCGCTTTCTGATTGCGACATGGTGATCATCACCGCGGGTTCCTCTGCCTCCACGCGTGATATGACGGCTGATGTTATTCGTACTTTGGGCGACCCGGGGGTATTGGTCCACGGAATCAACACCCGCCCGGGAAAGCCGACCATCCTCGGTGTTTGTAGTGGCAAAGCAGTGATTGGCCTGCCAGGCAACCCGGTCAGCGCGCTCGTGAATGGATATTTATTCGTTGTACCGGTCATTGAAAAACTTCTCGGTGTTCTACCCAAACCAAAGGCAACAGTTATGGCTCGGTTAACCATCAATCTCGCCTCCCAAGCAGGACGCGAAGATTGGTGGCCGGTAAAATTGATCGAGTCTCGCTCTTCGAAAATCGTGCATTTCGAAGCAGATCCGATATTTGGTAAATCCAATCTGATCTTCACCCTCGCCGCATCCGATGGACTTCTGCGGATTCCACCGGATGCCACCGGTCTGTCTGCTGGTGAAGAGGTGGAAGTTGTACTGATCTAAACAAAAATTCTGCATCTGCATTCATTTTTTTCCAACCCCGTAGTTTTTAACAGCTTTTTCCGTATAACTCTTCAGGTAGACGATTAATGTTGGAACGATTAAACGAGCCTGTCGCATTTTTCCTGCTCATTATGAGCATTATATTGGTTACGCCGCTCCTATCCGAGCGCGTCAAGCTGCCGGGGATCGTTGGCATCATCCTGGGGGGCATGCTGATCGGACCGCACGTCTTCGGCCTGATCGAAGCGGGCGACCGAATGGAATTTTTAGCAACGATCGGCCTCGTCTATCTAATGTTCAGCGCGGGACTCGAAGTGGATATCAATCAGTTCAATCGCGTACGAGGCCGCTCGCTGGTTTTCGGATTCTTTACCTTTATGATGCCTCAACTCATGGGTATGGGCCTCGGCTATTTGCTGGGATTGGATCCGTTGGGAATGATCCTGCTTGGTTCCGCCTTTGCCTCCCATACGCTGATTGCCTTTCCCATCCTCACTCGCCTGGGGATCACGCGCAATCAGGCGGTGGCGGTCACGACAGGTGCCACTGTCCTGACCGATATCGGCGCCTTCATCGTTCTTGCAGTCGTACTGGGAGCACAATCGGGCGGACTGCGCATCAGCTATTTCGTTCAACTCTTTATTCTGTTAACAGCGTTTGCCGCGTTGATCATTCTCGGCCTGCCGCGCCTCGGCAAATATTTTTTCCAGCGGTTTCACGGGCGGGCGATCGAATTCCAATTTGTGGTTGTCGCACTGTTTGTGGCTGCACTGGGTGCCGAGCTGATCGGTGTTCATGAAGTAGTGGGAGCCTTCCTGGCGGGCCTTGCGATCAATGCCACTCTCCCACGACACAGCCCGGTTAAAGGCCATGTGCTGTTTATTGGCGAGGCATTTTTTATCCCGGTCTTTTTGCTGTACAGCGGCATGATCACGGATCCGGTTTCCTTTTTGAAAAACAGCCAGACCATCCTGGTGGCTGTCGGTGTAACGATCGTGGCTTATGTATCAAAGTTCATCGCTGCCCTGATCACTGCCCGGATTTACAAATATACAAAATCTGAATTCTGGACCGTGTATGGTCTTTCCCATGCCCAGGCCGCGGTCACTATTCCCACCCTGGTCATTGGCATGCAGGTCGGTCTCTTCGATACGACTCTCTTTAATGCTGCCATCCTGATGATTTTGCTCACTTCGATCACCTCTCCCTTGATTGTCCAGCGCTTCGGTCCGGGAGTGCAGATTGCATCTGAAGACGACAAGCCTTTACCTCTCTTCAAGCGGATCCTGGTCCCGGTCATCAATCCTGCAAGCCAGGAACAGCTTCTGAGTCTTGCAACTTTACTGGCAAAAGTCAACAGCGGAAAGGTGCTTGCCGTAAACGTGGCGCAGGATGTGGGTGAGCAGGCGAAGAATCTGGCGGTCACGCGTGAGATTCTGGACCGGATCGATCATGTGATGAGCGATCCAGAGTTGGAGATCGATTAATTCCGCGCCTGGATGTCACAGATGCAAAGGGGATTCTGCATACTTCCTTCGAGGAAAATGCAACCATTATATTGATGGGCTGGCGCGGAAAACGGAGCCTGCGGGAATCACTGTTAGGGTCCGTCATCGACGACGTTGTCTGGGGGTCTGATACACCTGTTATTCTTGGAAAGCTGCCTGTGCCTTTGATCGGTATGCAGCGCGTGATCTTTATGCTGCCCAGCAAGGTTGTTCCGCAAATTGTCTTGGGCCGCATGTTCGAGGCAACCCGCCTGTTGTCGAACGCTTTGAACGTCCCTCTCGTTGTTCGTGCTGATGAAAGTTACAATAAATCCATTCAGTCCCTCATGGCGCCTTACAATACTGACCACACTGTCGCTTTGGAACTCCTGGAGCAGAAGCATCTTAAGCCGGCGGTTCTCGACCAGGAAAGTATCAGTAGCTTTATCGTTGTTCCGGGCTTTGGCTCCCGCAAGCGCGTCGCCGATACGCTTGGAAATTTACCCGAACAGCTTGCAGCATCCTTCGATGGCAATCTGGCGATCCTGCACTTCGATAAATGAAGTAAATCATTTCATCCAAGGCAGGCGGTCCAGGTCCACGTTTCCGCCGCTGAGAATCACGCCGACTTTCAAACCGGTTAGATCGATTTTCCTTTCCCACAAAACACCGACAGCCACCGCAGCAGATGGCTCGATCACGATCTTGGCCCGCTCCCAGGTGAATTTCATTGCATCGATGATTCCAGCTTCGCTTACCGTGACGATTTGTTCGACCCGATTCTGAATGATGGGAAAGGTCAGTGTCCCCAGTGAGGTCAGTAAACCATCGGCAATCGTTTTGGGATGAACGGAGGGGACGATCTCCCCGGCTTTCATCGAGCGAAAAGCATCGTCGGCCATTTCGGGTTCTCCGGCAATCACTCGAATCCCTTGCTTGATCTCCGTGGCAGCGATCGACGTTCCACTGAGCAGTCCACCGCCGCCCACAGGGGTGATGATCACATCCAGGTCCGGAACGTCTTCCAGCAGCTCCAATGCAGCCGTGCCCTGGCCGGTGATGACGCGCTCGTCATTGTAGGGATGGACAACGTTCGCGCCGGTCTCAAGCCGGATCCGTTCGAGCGTGCTTTCCCTGTCCTGGAGCGTTGGCTCACAGAACGTGATCCGCCCACCGTAACCGGCAACTGCGTTCTTCTTCACCGAAGGGGCGTTGTCTGGCATGACGATATACGCCGGGATGCCGCGCATTTTTGCCGCGAGAGCCAGCGCCTGGGCATGGTTCCCGGAGGAATGCGTGCAGACTCCACAGGCAGCTTCCTCGTCGCTGAGGGAAAACACCGCATTGGAAGCACCGCGGAATTTGAAGGCACCAACCTTTTGCATATTCTCACATTTGAGAAAAACCTGGGCCCCCACTTTCTCATTCAGACTTGCATTGATTAATACAGGTGTACGATGGATATATGATTCAATCCTTCGCGCCGCCAGTTTGATCTCTTGAAGAGTGACAGTCATAATTACTCCATCGGTTTGTCTACTTGTTTACCTGTGTACTTTATACATCTACCTAATACCCTCTCTCAAAATCAACGACATACTTCAGCGGTTTTCCTTCTATATAGAGAAGATAATTCTCGATGAACACTCTCGTAATATCCTCCGGGTAACTGATCGCCGAGGTATGGTATGTCATATAAAGATTGGGAGTACTCCAGAACGGGTGCTCCGCAGGCACCGGTTCCTTTTCGAACACATCCAGCACCGCTGCAGAGAGCCTGCCCTCTTTCAGGGCCTTTTCCAGCGCGAGTTCATCCACCGCATTCCCGCGTCCAACATTGACAATCACAGCATGGTGGGGGAGCGCATTGAGCAGCTGTGCATCGACAATTTTATTTGTATTCTCTGTTCGCGGCAAAACACAGACAAGATAATCCAATGCCTGTGTAAACTCCATGAGACCATTTTGTCCATTGATGGAGGGATGAAAATACTTGTCAACGTCTGTGCTTGTCTCACTCTCCCGCGTGAAGCCTCGGACTTTCATTCCAAAATGTTTTGCCGTCCCGGCCAGGTGCGCGCCGATGGAACCGACTCCGAGCAGGCCGATCGTCTTGCCGCGCAGCGTGCCCGGCTCCGTTCGCCGCCATTCCCGGAGCTCTTGTGCTTCCATGCGATCCAGCATCTTCTTTTCCAGGAAGAGCAGGTAGCCAAACACATATTCTGACATCAGCTCGCCAAAGACACTCCGGGCGTTGGTAAGAAGATAATCGCGTCGTTGGGCTGGGTCCAACAAAGGCTCGACACCTGCGTAAATGGACTGAACCCATTTCGCCTGGGAGAGCCGCGGCAGCGCCTCCTGAATGACTTTGGGCTCCCCAACCACAATTTCTGCCTGCGTATAGTCAGTGGTGATGTTCAAATCTGGCAAATGAGCTTTTTCGATCAAAGCACGGTATTCATCTGCGTCACGAGAGAGAATGATCAGGTTGAGCATGGCAGGGATTATATCCGTGCAAGGTAAAATCAGGCGGCGGAACGAGTTTTTGAGAAGAAGGAGATTGCACCCATGTCCATCGTCAATTTCGCACCGGCCTTTACACTAGAACAAGCCAGGCGTCTTGCAAAAGAGTTCTACGGGTTGGAGGGGGAGGTGGAACAACTGCCGAGTGAACGCGACCAAAACTTCCTGATCCATTCCAAATCAGACGAGCGGTTTATCCTTAAGATCGCTAATGCCATAGAACCGTTAGAGATGCTTGAAGCGCAAAATCGGGTGATGGTGCATGCTGCCAAATCCGAATCTCTTCTTCCCAATATTGTGTCATCCCTACGTGGAGAAGAAATTGAAACAGTTTCCGCACAGGATGGAAGTTCCCATTTTGTGCGCATGGTGACCTATCTGCCTGGCCGGCCGATGGGAACCGTAAAACGCCATACTCCTGAACTGTTGTTCGACATTGGACAAAAACTTGGCAGGCTGGACCAGGTCCTGCAGGAATTCGATCACACGGCTCTGCATCGCGATTTTTATTGGGATTTCTCCAACGGCCTGCAAGTCATCAGGAAAAATTTAACACTGATCGAAAATCCAGAATTGCGTAGCATGGTGGAGGAGCTATCTGGGAAGTTTGAAAAACAAACTGCTCCCTTATTACCCGGCTTAAGAAAAAGCGTTATCTATAATGATGCAAATGACTATAACATCCTGGTGGGGGGTGGCGAGGATATTTACACGAGAAATCAGTACGTGACCGGGTTCATCGATCTTGGCGACATGGTGTATGGGACCACGGTTGGCGATCTGGCGATTGCCATCGCCTATGCCATCCTGGATAAGCCGCAGCCGCTGGCGGCAGCCGCAGAGATTGTAAGGGGATATCATTCCATGTTTCCGCTCACAGAGGAAGAGCTCTCGACCCTGTTTGGCCTGGTNANCCTACGCCTCTGTATGAGCATCTGTATTGCTGCAGAACAGCAAAAGGACCAGCCGGACAATGTCTACCTGGGACTTAGCCAGGCTCCCATCCGGAATACTCTGCCCAGGCTCATGAAAGTGCATCCACGTCTTGCCGAGGCTGTCTTTCGTAATGCCTGTGGCTTGGCACCATTCCGTTCCTCCCCCGATACGATAGGTTGGCTGCAGACAAATGCCGGTGCCTTCGCCTCGGTGCTCCCTTTCGATCTGCACTCGGAACCGCTGGTCGTATTCGACCTGAGCATCGGAAGTACTCTTCTTCATGGAGATCCTCGAGAGAACGGTGAGCCTCAATTGACAAAGAGGCTTTATCAAAAGATGAAGGATGCCGGTGCGAGAGGGGGTGTGGGACGTTACAATGAGGCCCGCTATCTTTACATCGATCCCGTCTTTGCAACAGGCGAAAGCCCCACAGATGAATTTCGCACGGTGCATCTTGGGATCGATCTTTTCGTGGAGGCCGGCACACCGGTCCATGCACCTTTGGATGGCAGGGTAGTGGCATTGGCAAATAATTCCGCATTACGGGATTACGGACCGGTGATTGTCCTGGAGCATGAAATCAATCAGGATCATCGCTTTTATACTTTATATGGACATTTGAACCGGAAAGCTCTTGGAAAACTTAAAGTGGGTCAGCAGATCAAGAAAGGGGATATGTTTGCAAAGGTTGGCAAGGCCAGGGTGAACGGCGGCTGGACTCCNCATTTGCATNTTCAGATCATTAACGACCTGCTCGATCTGGGCAGTGACTTTCCAGGTGTTGCACTGCCGAGCCAGCAGAATGTCTGGTTGAGCCTGTGTCCAGACCCAAATTTGATTCTTGGGATACCAGCTGGTGCATTCCCGGACCGGCTTCTTGAGAAGGAGGAAATCCTATACAAGCGCCGGGAACGGATGGGTGGTAATGTAAGCATCTCCTACCGTTCCCCGCTGAAGATCGTGCGCGGCTGGATGCAATATCTTTATGATGATGAAGGACGCAGGTATATTGATGCTTATAACAATGTAGCCCATGTCGGTCACTGCCATCCGCGGGTGGTAGAGGCAGCCCGCGAACAGATCGGCGTCCTAAATACCAATACGCGTTATCTGCATGACAACATCATTCGCTATGCGGATCGATTGACTTCCTTGCTGCCCGAAGGTTTGGAGGTTTGTTACTTTGTCAATTCGGCCAGCGAGGCCAATGAGCTGGCTCTCCGCCTCGCGCGCACATATACATCTCAGAAGGATATGATCGTTTTGGAAGCGGCCTATCATGGCAACACGACTTCCCTGATCGACATTAGCCCATATAANCACAATGGCCCGGGCGGCCGCGGCACGCCGGATTGGGTGCACGCCGTCCCCATCCCGGATGTGTTCCGCGGCGACTACCGTGCGGACGATCCCAAAGCTGGCCCCAAATACGCCAAGCATGTGAAGGAGGTGATCGAATCTCTGCAGGACCAAGGACGAGGCCTGTCCGGATTTATCGCCGAATCTCTCCCCAGCGTGGGCGGCCAGATCGTNTTCCCCGGCCAATATCTGTCCGANGTCTATCGCTACGTTCGCGAGGTCGGNGGCCTGTGCATCGCGGACGAGGTCCAGACCGGCTTTGGGCGGGTTGGCTCCCACATGTGGGGTTTTGAAATGCAGAATGTCACGCCGGACATCGTCGTTCTAGGTAAGCCGATCGGGAACGGGCATCCTCTCGCAGTTCTGATCACGCGTCGCGAGATTGCCGATGCCTTCAACAACGGTATGGAATATTTCACCACCTTCGGTGGGAATCCGGTTTCCTGTGCANTTGGCCTAGCCGTCCTGGATGTACTGCAGGAGGAAGGATTACAGGCACATGCCGGGCGCGTCGGAAACATGCTCCTCGATGGATTGAGATCGTTTGTTGGAAAATACCGCATGGTGGCGGATGCCAGGGGGGCGGGACTGTTCCTTGGCGTGGAATTGGTGAGAGATCCGTTGACGCTTGAACCGGCTGCGGAGGAGGCGGCGTTCATTGTCAACCGCCTGCGCGAGCATGGCATCCTGCTTGGCACGGATGGACCCTATCATAACGTCGTCAAAATTCGTCCGCCCATGCCGTTCAATGAGTTGGATGTAGATTATTTGTTAACCACTTTTGAAAAAATATTGAAAGAGGATTTTTCGTAGAAATAAAGATCAAGCCTGGTGCTTCATGATATCAGGCTCGTTCGTTTTATTTTCCTAATTCCAGTGAATCACAGAATTGGGAAAGTTTGCCCGGAAACAGGGGTGCGGGCGTACGCCCGCACCCCTGTTTCCGGGTTCTCTTCATTACATTCGCGATTTACTGAATTTTGTTTTTTTCATACCGAAGAAGGTTGTCAGGATGCCGGT
>JGI20214J51650_10002377_pt1 | contig 11878 bp, 13 predicted proteins | sample WetSurMetagenome_FD_51650 | JGI IMG/M metagenome (IMG submission 51650)
ATCCGCCGGGGGTGGGGATGCGGATTTTCGGTTGCCCATCCATAAAATCAGTTTTTGTATGGCGGCATAGACCAGCAACACCACAACCAGGCTCGACAGAAATCCCGCCACGACATCCGCTGGAAAATGCGCGCCCAGACTCATCCTGGAAACCCCGACCCACAACACAAACACAGCGCCTGCCACCCGCCACCTGCGGTTCAGGACAGGCCACAGACTGGCTGTGACCAGCATCGCAAATGATGAATGCCCGCTCGGCAGGCTGTGGTGAAATTCCGGGATGCCGACAATGTGCACGGTACCCGGCGGCAAGGCCAGCGGCGGGCGGGGGGAATCAAGCAGCGGCTTCAACACACCCAGCAACAAGCCATCCAGCAGGTAAGCAAGACTGAACACAGCGATCACCGCCATCCATCGCATCACCTGTGCCTTGTATTGCGCGGAATCCTGAGCTGGCGCGTTCACCAAAACCAGCGCAAACAGCGTCAGCAAGACAAGATAGAACGGGAACAGGGCATGGTCTCCAAGACTCGTTCCAAGCAACATGACCTTGTCCAGCCATGCAAACCGGATGTCATTGATGGCGTGAAACAGCCATACGTTGGCTCCGCCCCAGTCGTAGAAGATCTCCTTCATGGCTGACTTAAAGCCTAAGCGCCAAGCGCGAATCCCCACATCGCGATACCGCCGGCTGCCGCAACCCCCGCCACGGCAAACAACCATTTCTTGCGCGTCAAAACCGTGATCGAGGCCAGCGAGATCGCGATCTGTATCAGTGTCATTGCCTGCGCCAATTTATGGTGGGGATGCATCGCATGATCGCTTTTCTCATTGGCAAGTTCCGATTCGGATTCAAGTGCCTCGGCCTTCAGCTTGATCTCCTTCTTTTCCTTTTCATATCTTTCGATCTGGCTCTGATAGTAATCTTTCTTCTTCGCAGGCGCCAATTCGAGAGCGAGCTCCATCAAATGCCCCTTGTTGCTTTTTGCCTCATAAAAATTCCATTGATCGGAAGCCTGGGTTTTCTTCAGCACCGCCTCGTTCTTGAACAGCATGGCTTGATTCTGCGTGTCTCCCCCCTGATAACTGACGATCGCGCCTACCGAAGCCAGGATCGCGGTGAAGATCGCGACAAATCCCGCAAGACTATCCCCTCCCTGAGCGTGGTGTTCCACTGCATGATCATGAGCGCCGTGAACATGAAATCCTTCTGACATATCTCTTCCTTAAAGTTGACGTGAATTGCCAACGAAGATTTTACCTTGGGTCTACTCTGCAAGGATAGATAAATAGTGATTGCGAGCGGCAGCCGGCTTCGCCCGGGCAAAATCCGGGCTGTTTATATTCAGGCAACTTTGCGGTGGAACCACCCCCGGGAATTCGAACCGTTGCCCGGTGACGGTCAGCCTGATTTGTATATGCCCCAGAGGAACATCAGGCACCCCGTCAGGAAAAGCGTACCAACCCACCAGTTGAACCGGGAAGCGATCCTGGCGAGATGGCTGCACAAATTGTCCGAATATTTTTCTTCGCTGAAGCGGAATTGCAACAGGCCGCGGCTGCCCTTCTTCTCATGCAGCCTGTTGCATGCGTCTATGCATTCGCCGCAATTGATGCAACTGTCGTCGATTTTTACATTTGTCGGATCGATGCCGGTGATGCATGAAGTTGCGCAATAATTGCACTTGGCGCAATCGCCGGAACGTTCGGCATCATATTTTACGTGCAGCGCATCCCCGGTCCTGAAAATCCGCTGCCCTATCCGGTACAGGCAGATGTAATCGCACCAGAAATAGCGGATCACCGCGATGTCCAGAAAGATCAGTATTACGGCCACAATATATAGCTGCTGCATGAACCGCGATATCCTGGCAGACGAGCTGAAAGTAAAAAATGACCAGACTTCGCCGGGCGGATAAAAGAACAGGAAGGGTACTATTCCCAACAGCAGCGACACGACAATAAAGCTGAGCGCAAGGATGATCCAGTTGATGGCCTTGTTCTTTGCCGCAGCCACTTTCAGTCCCTCGCTGTCTACGTCGACGTTGGCGCGCTTGCCCAGCAGCCTGTGGGTCATATCATTCGCCCATTCCGAGACCGTGTTCTGCGGGCAGGACCAGCCGCACCAGACTGTGCCGATGGTCATGTAGGTGATGATCGGAGCGGTGGCGATCATGATCCCGAGGCCGAACACGAAGAAGATATTCGACCACCACAACTGATGGCCAAGAATCATGAAACTGGCAGTGGCCAGATCGATCCTNAAAAGCCCTGAGGCCGGAATGACTATGACCAGGATGATCGTCGCTATTTGCACCGCTCTTCTTTTCCAGTGATATTGCGGATGCTGCATACGTTCTGCCTTGAATGTGATTTCTTGGTATGCAAATTTATCCGTTTTCGGGTTGTCGCCACATATCCGGGCAATCCCGCACTGTAAATTATCCCGGACGTTTATGATCGCTTCACAGTGGTTTCAGCCCGCAATATCTCGCACAAATGACTGTCCTTGGGATCCAGCACGCTGCGCGCAACAGTATCGAACAGCACCTGTATTTCTTCAAAACTGAAGGAGGAAAGCAGGCGGTTGGCCATATCAGGTTGCAACGGCACCGTGCAGGTTTGCCCATCCGGCAGGACAAGCTTGAATCCGGCCAGCCTTCCGAGTCCGCCCTCCATCCTGGACAGCAGCTCCGATTGCTCGTCCTGCAACTCGTCGTAACGCGCTTCCAATGTATCCGCCAGATCATCGGGCAGATCTTCCGGCACTGCGACCACCAGGCCCATATTGTCGTCCCGCAGCTCGCACACCACCCCCCGCCCCCTGGCGTACTCCACAAACCGGTCGCGCAGACCGGCATCAAAGAATATGTATTCGTCCATGGCATCAGTTCCCGTCGGTAAAAGTCCCCTTGAAATTCCCCGATCAATCAGAGACCGTTGCCTGGCATGATGCATCGCTGCGCCTCGTATTACAATAGACAAGGATTTCCCACTACTCACCGGAGTCACGCCATGCCCAACCAAACAGACTTGATGATGTTGCGCAACAAGTTGCGCGATTTTGCAACAGCGCGCGAATGGGACCAGTTTCACTCGCCGAAGAACCTGAGCATGGCTTTGATGGTGGAAGTCGCCGAGATGATGGAACATTTCCAGTGGCTGACCGAGGCTCAGTCGTTCGACCTTGCCAAACAGAACAAAGATGCGGTCAGCGAGGAACTTGCTGATATCCTGCTATATCTGGTGCGCCTTGCGGACAAGCTGGAAGTGGATTTACTGGATGCCGCTCTGCTCAAACTGGAAAAGAATGCAATAAAGTACCCGGCTGATCGGGTGCGGGGTAGCGCAAAAAAGTATACGGAATACTGACCACCCATTTTGATTGACAAAAGAACGTTCGTTCTTTAGAGTGTGCGGCACATTCGTTCTGCAGCAATCCGGCCATGACTGAATCCAACCCTAAAGACAATGAATATCTCGCCAAACTCCAGGACTACTACGCCGACTGGAAAAACATCCCTTCTTACGCAAAGCTCTGCGAAGTGTTTGGCATCGCTTCCAAATCNTGGGTCAAGGCGGTACTGAACCGTTTGAACAAAGCCGGTTTCATCGAGCGCACCCCGGATGGCGCATGGATTCCTAGCCGGCAGTTCTTCGCGCGGCCATTGGCAGAGTCTTCCGTCCAGGCTGGCATGCCGGTTTCAGTGACGGAGACCCAGGGCGAGTATTTCATCATCGACGAAATGCTGATCGATACACCCTCCGAGACCACACTGATACCGGTCAAAGGCGATTCGATGATCGAAGCGGGCATCCATGATGGCGATGTCGCCGTGGTGGAAAAACGCAATCTTGCCAATATAGGCGATATCATCGTGGCGATCGTAGACAACGAGTTTACTCTCAAGACCCTGGACAGGGAACGCGGCAAGTACATATTGCGTCCCGCCAACCAGGCCTATCCCGTCATCCGTCCACAAGGTACCCTGGAAATATTCGGGGTGTTGACAGGATTGATCCGAAAGTACCGCAAGTGAACGCGGTGCGAACTGCATCTCATCCCTGACTAGCAGGCACAACGTGCCTTGGTACGTCATATCGCCCGCCGCCTAAAAAATAACCGGCGATCTCAACCCCTGCGCTTCTGCTGTTTGCTCATCATGCCTGCGGTCAATGCATGTATGAACCATCAGCCTGACCATCCAAATGCTGACCCCTCCTATATAACCATTTGTTATTTGAATGTAACAAACAAGTATTTCCAGGAAATATCAACCGGCACTAGACTGCGCCCCAGCAAGTCGGGATGAAGCATTTTTTAACCGATCGATTGTGGCAATGAAAGGAAGGCAGTTCATGTTCAAGCTTATCAAGAATGGCCGTACCGTATCAGATGGATGGAGGATCCTGACCCTCAAAGACGGTGAGACACCACATGATGTAAGACTTCCGGTAGGGCTTGTGCTGGTGCCATTAGCGGTTTGGCAAGCGCGCCGTGCCGAACTGATACACCGCGAATATGAACATGGCTGGCCGCTCGGGATCTGGCTGGCCGCCGAAGAGGACGCGCAAGCGATCGGACGCGACATAGACGACTTCACAGTCATCGCAATCGAATTTGACAAGTTCAGCGATGGCAACAGCTACCTGACCGCACGCCTGCTGCGCACGCGTTATGGGTACAAAGGCGAGTTGCGCGCCATCGGCGATGTGCCGCGCGAGAGATTGACCTACCAGCATCAGGTTGGCTTTGATACTTTTTACGTGCGTGCCAACCAGGAAATCGGGACGATCACAGCGGGCTTTCCCGGCTTCAGCGCGGCCTACCGAACCGAAGAAAGGCTGCAACACGCCGCGCTCCATGGTTAGAATTGGCAACGCTGATCCAGCCATATAACTCAGTTCACCAGCGGCCCGTCATAATCATCATCAAGGCTGGCCTTGGTTGCCCCCGAAGAAATATTCGCCAGTTGCCTTTCGTGGTCTGACTGGACCTGGGGCAGTGTCACGACACAGTCGCCCAGACTGTCGAATTGGTCATGGCCTGNCCCATAATGCTCCGACTCGGTATAGAAGAATTGACAGTGAAATCGGTCGGCAGCGACTTTGCACACCACAAATTGCGCGCCGCGCTCGGCCCAATAGATCGTCGGGCATAAAGCAGTTCTTCGCTGGATGCATGGAGTTGCAGCTCGCTGTCAGCCAATCGAAACGGAACCAGCTTGCCATGACGCTCAAACAGGGCGGCGGAGACGAACGGCGTCGGTAAAATCGGGGATGGTTGTGTTCATATGTTGATTTCAAGATAGGGAAAGTAGTTTCCTACGTTTGCGCCCAAGGCAGGCCCTCAAAGCGCCAGCCGTTATGGGAATTCCGGTGATGTCCTTCATCCAGGTCTCCCTCAAACCCGTGCAACACGTTGTATACCTCTGAAAGCCCGGCCTTTTCCAGCGCCAAACCTGCATCCAGCGAACGGCGGCCGGAGCGGCAGATCAGCACAACAGGACGATTCACGCTGGCTGCCTTTTTCACGTGTGCAACGAAATGAGGGTTGATATCCCACTCCGGTCCGTCGACCCAGGGAATAAGGATAGAGCCTTTCGGGTGGCCGACGAACATGTGCTCCATCTCGCTGCGCACGTCGACGAATACCGCCTCGGGATTGTCCTTCAAGAATTCAAATGCTTTTTTGGGTGTCAGATGTTGCATGGTGTGCTCCTAAACTGGATTTATTTGGACCAGGCGGATGTGATGATAGTGCCGGATTCACTTACCAGTCTAGTGGGGAATGAAATCCGGGAACCGTTCCTCTCGCGCCATAAAGCGCGCAATGGAATGCAAAGTTCGCAACGATTACTTTTTCCGTTCGGCGATCTTCTGCAGCCTGTCCGGCTGAATGATGTGTCCGTCCAAACCTGCTTGCTTCAGGCTGCCACCATACTTCAGCGTGTGGATATCAAAAGTCATATCGGCCAAATCGCCCAATATCCAGGTAAATGCCTCATCCGCATTGGGCGCGCCTATGCCGGAAACCGAGCCAGGGTTGACCAGCAAAGTCTGCCCGCCCTTGATATTGGGCTGCCAAATGATCTCGGCGACATGGCTGTGACCGCAGCAAACCAGGTCGTAATCCCCGGTGCAGGCGATGCCCCGGCCATAATGGGGAAAGTGGGTTGCGAAGATGCGCCGGCCGCCGAGTTCCAGTTCGGCATCCTGCCCGTGGTAAGTGAGCAACCCGCCGGACTTGGACATCATCCTGTGCATTGCCATCGAGTCGCCAAGATTGTTGCCGTGAACCACGTGTATCGGAATACCGAGTTTGAGTGATGCCCGTAACGTATTTGTTCCGATCAGGTCGCCGCAATGGATTACGGCTTGTGCACCAGCCGCCAAGGCTTGCTTCACGGCTGCCGAAAGTGGCTCTGCACGGTCATGACTGTCTGAAACGATGCAGATTTTCATTGTTGGGCTGTTGCGTTCCAGGAACACCGAGTGTCGATCAACATGACCGACTTGTAACACTTTCCCGATACTTTTAACTGTTTCATTAAACCCATTGGGTAGTTATGGTGTCTATAACAATTTTCGGGAAGGATTTATATAACCCGAATGAGGGGTATAATTCCAATTATGTCAGTTTGAAGCAGTAATAAATCGACATGNAGTAATGTATTACCCAAGCATGTTCATCATACCCCGATGGATTATTTGGCGGCCAGAGTTCTTTGGGGTGAATCTTGAATCCAGCCTGGTATCAATAACATAAATTCTTGCTGAGCTTAATTATGAGTAAGAAATCTAGTTTCGTTAAGAATCCCCTCCCTGCGGAATTTACGTGGGAAAAAGATTCCGGATTTACCCCTCCGATAAAGGATGAGGGTATTGCAATGCGCACGAAAATTGCACCATCCGTCTCTCAGGCAGGCCACTTTAAAACTCTCATCGATGATCTGCTGGGAAGCATCATTGGCGCCGTAAACGCAAATGCCGGCACCGTCAGATTGCTTTCCCCTCATGGCCCGACCCTGCAACTGATCGGTTCAGTNGGTTTGTCTGCAGAATTGCTGGAAGCTGAAAGCGCCACCGACTNAAATTGCGACACATGTTGCAGGGCATTCAACGTGCGCGGTGTCCATTCTGCCAACCTTCGCTCATGCAAGTCGCCTCAGGATTGCCGTTATGCAGGCTGCAAGATTCAATCGTTGATCACTGCCACAATCGAAAGTCATGTAAAACCGAAAAGCTGCATCGGAGTGGTCACGCTTTATTTTAGCAAAGCACAGGCCCCTTTTGAGCACACTTCCGGAACCGTGCTGGCCTTCTCCCGGATGCTTGGCGCGATCATCGAGCATAACAAATCAAACCGGGATGCCAAACGGGTCGATCTGCTTGCCGAACGCCAGTCTATCGCCAACGAGATTCATGACTCATTGGCCCAAACTCTGGTATATACACGGATGCGTACAAGTTTGTTGCTGGAATCCATACGAACAGGCAACGAACTTATGGTCGCCAAATATGCCCATGATGTTGATGAAGCCTTGGAAAGCAGCCAAAAGACCGTTCGAGAACTGATAACGGATTTTCGTTGCGCAATGGATCCGGCCGGTCTTTTGCACGCCCTGAACACATTGACAAATCAATTTTGCCAGCGCAATGAGATAGAATTGGACTACCTCAACCGGGTGGCCAATCTGGAATTACCGCTGGAGTACGAGATACAGGTATTCCACATCGTGCAGGAAGCACTGGCAAATATTGCCGTGCATTCAGGTGCTACACATGCCCGCCTGATCGTCGAATATTCGGGCAACAATTATGTTTTCATCATTGAGGATAACGGCAGTGGCGGATGCACTTTTACGCCGGTTGAAGGACACTATGGAATGATGATCATGCGTGAACGCGCGCAACGCATAGGCGGCGCAATCAAAGTCGAAAGCTCAAGGGGTTTTGGCACGCGTGTTCAATTATTCTTCCCCGAGCCGGGGTCAGATTGGAGGGCAGTTAATGAGTGATAAATTAAAAGTTGTTCTGGTGGACGACCAAAGCCTGTGCAGGAGCGGATTGAGTGAACTGCTCGCCAACTGTTACGGATTTTCTGTCCTGGGTGCAACCGGTAGTGTCGAGGGATTGCGCGAATTACTGAGCCAACAACCCGATCTGTTGATNATGGATTTGCGCATGAAACCGATGGATGGTTTGTCCATGCTCGAAAAAGTTCGCAAGGAAGGCTGTACTACACCGGCAGTCGTATTGACCATGAGCGATTCCGAAACAGATCTTTCAAACGCCATACGCGCCGGCGTGCGAGGTTATCTGCTCAAGGACATGGCTCCGGAAGACGTAGTCGATGCCATCAGGCGAGTAGCGGCAGGCGAACTGGTGGTCGCCCCCACCATGACGATCAAAATGATCGAGATGTTGCGCGGTGACCAGGCGGATGAGGAACCCAAACATTCCCTCAAGCTGCTCACAGACCGTGAGCGCGAGATACTGCAACTGTTGTCACGAGGAGAAAGCAACAAAGCCATCGCTCAAACGCTTTCCATCAGCTATGACACTGTAAAGCAGCATGTGCGCCATATTCTGACCAAGCTCAATCTTTCCTCAAGGGTCAAGGCTGCGGTGCTGTTTACCGTAGAACAACAAACGCAAAGCAATGAAGAAAGATAGCAGGGTTCAGGACAAAGTCATCTGCAAAGAAATCGCCCTGCAAGCTCAAGGGGAAGATGATTCCATGAAATCCACACTTTCCAATGGCCGGGTGCCCCTGGCCAATTGCAGCAATTTGTTGAATGTCCCAGTCTTGTGAACGACCAGACCCATATTGGCAATGCTGCTCATTCGTGATGATTCCAGATGCAGTTGCTGCATCTGGTCGTGTCTGGCAACAAGATAATATCTTCCTTCGACCTGCATAAGCGATTCGGCATCGTCGACCTCAAGGCATGGCGCTTCACTATACAGAGCCAGTTCTCTCGCCACTTCGGGCATTTGATATACATAGATCGGGATTGACGGCTGCCTGCCGAATAATTTCGCGGCATTATAAGCCACGCTGTACTGCATAAAAGTCAGCGCGGTCAACAATGTCAAAAACAGGTACACAAGATCGATAGTCAGCGCAGAGTAGATGGCCGTTCTGAAGTTTCTTGAAGTTAAACTTGTTGTGTAGAAGTAATATGACACCACAATCAAAAACACGGTTATCACAATCAGCAATGCCGGTTTCATTACATATATACTCAGCGCGACCGCAATCAGTGCAAGCAGGAATAAGACGCCCATTTGTATTATGAACAAGGGGCGGCTGACACTCGAATTATTCAAATAGTGCGCACAGAGTATGGCCGCAAATGGAAAAATGATATCTGTGTAGTAATCAAACTGGAAACTGGTTGCGCTGAACATTAAAAATGTACAGGAAAAAGCACCCGTCAAAAAAACAAATGCGGCTCGTTCAGATTCGATGGCATTCGCGAATGACTTAAGTTGAGCCTTGATCGCCGCGAAAAAAACCACAGTCCACGGCAAGAATGCCCACAAAAACACCAGGACAAAATATAACGGATGGCCATTGTGGTTTTGTATCGGCCCGGTATTGAAGAATCGCCCGAATTGACTGTCCCAGAAAAAGAACTTGAAACTGGAAACCGGGATCCCTGACGCCGCATCCCCCGCCGGCTGGTTGAACTGCAGGTGCAATGCGGCCAGCTCCGGGGCGATAAGCAACAAAGACAAAGCCAGCGCGGACAGCCACTTGGCGCTGGCAAGCTTCGACCATTGCTTTTGGTACATCCACAAACAGACTAATCCGCTGGAGATCGTGATCAGGGTAAAGATTCCCTTGGTCATGATCGCCATCGCGGTGAACAGGGCGCCCAGCAGCAGGTATTTGACCCGGAATCTTGCGTCATAGCGCAACCAGTAGTAGCAGGCCGGCATGATCTGCCCGGTCAGGTAGGTTTCCGCTTTGACTTCGATGCTCGCATCCATAAGATTGAAAATGGATACATAGATCAAAACTGCCAGCGCTGCAGTCTGCTTGCCGTAAAACATCCTGGCCATGCGATACGTGTAATACGCGCCGATAAGGTGGAAGATGAAGCCCGGCAAGATGTAGGTTAACGCGCTGACCCCGCCCCATTTGAAAAATATTGCGGTGATCCAGAAAGGCAGATGGGGTTTGTCCAACCAGGCATGTCCATCCAGCACCAGGCTAGCCCAGTCATGGCTCAGAACGATATGTTGCGCAATCGAAGCGTATGTGACCGCATCTCCGCTATTGATGATGGGTGAAAACATCGCTGCTGCATTGATCAACAGCGTGATCAATGCAGCCCATAGCAAGTGCTTTTGAAAATTCATGACCATCAATCAATGACTGGGTTGAATGAAAAGAAAAAGGAGCTAGGCAATAGCCTGGCTCCCTTGAACTTTTGGTAGGCACGATTGGACTCGAACCAACGACCCCTTGGATGTCGACCAAGTGCTCTAACCAGCTGAGCTACGCGCCTATTACAGGGTGCGCATTGTATCCGAAAGGCTTGCATGCTTCAAACGAAATTAGGACTCAATCTTGATCCGGGACAGGGATCCGGTTTCGAAAGCTCAACGCGACCTCAATATCTTCCGGCAATAGACAATAATGGCATGGGCCTGAATATTTTCCATTGCAGGCTTTATCGTTGTATGGATGATGTGGTCTAATCAACCATTTTCCTGGAGAGCGCATTCTTATGATTTGCATTCAAAACAAAATCGCCATTGGTTTGGTTGCGGCCGCCCTGTTCGCCGACTCAACAGCTTACGCCGATGAATCTTTCGAAACCGTCAAACAGCGTATAGGCAACGGCAACCCGAACGCGGGGAAATCCAAATCTACGCTATGCCAGAGCTGCCACGGCGAGGACGGTTTGAGTGTGGAGAACCTGATTCCCCATCTTGCCGGACAATATTCCACATACATTGCAAAAGAACTCCGCAATTTTCAGTCCGGGGCACGCAAACACCAGATCATGAGCGTCATGGCCAAGGCCATTAACGATGCCGACCTGGCCGATATTGCAGCATATTTCGCCAGCCAGCAGAAAATGCAGGGTGGCGGCTGGGGGGTCAACCCTGTCGCGAAGAGATTATTTTTAAAAGGCGACATGGCCAGGAATATTCTGCCCTGCGTAAGTTGCCACGGTGTGAATGGCAAGGGCAAAATGACCGATATAGCGACATCCCCAGTGATTGGCGGCCAGCACAAGGCTTACCTGCGTGTGCAGCTGATCAATTGGCGAAACGGCCAGCGTACCAACAGCCCGGACGGCGAGATGAACAAAATCGCCAGGTCTTTGACTGATCCGGAAATCGAAGCATTGACCGATTATATTTCCGGGTTATAGCCTGCCGGCTTGTTCCGAACTGCCCTGCTCAAGCCTGCCAGACTCCATACCCGGCCTCGCGCAGGCCGATCGCCAGCTCCACCTCCATATCGCGCGCGCCGTCATAGGGCATCGGGTTGTAGACTTCGTAGAGCTCGGGCAATAAGCGCAATCCGAATTGTTGTACGTAACGATTGGATTGGATGCCTGCCTTGTGCTTGTCAAAGCGCACGTCAGGATCCAATCCCGTCATGCCCACGTAAACGCAAGGCTTGCCTTTTACATAATCAGGGTTGGCTTTGCTGAATCGGCCTTTGCCGAGAACGTCCTTCGACAGTTCGATCACATAGACGTGGTAGTGATTGTTGCGGCCCATGGTTCAGCACAAATGAGTGAAAGTGCGGCCAGCTGACGCAGCGTGCTGCGCCAATATGGAAGCAGCATCAAATCCGTCCAGGATTTCTTAGCAATGCGTCAAATTCCTCGATGGGTGCCGGCTT
>JGI20214J51650_10002378_pt1 | contig 11875 bp, 6 predicted proteins | sample WetSurMetagenome_FD_51650 | JGI IMG/M metagenome (IMG submission 51650)
AATATGCTTGGCAATCCATTCCCTTCGGCTCTGTTGGTTTCAAGGTTCATTGAAGCAAACTATAGTTCAACACCTGCACTGAGCAATTTTGACCCAAATTATGTTGCCGTTTATCTCTACGATGGGACAGTCGGCACTAAGGGCACATATTATTATATAAGCAATTCTTCAGGATGGTGGGGGAGTGAGTTATCACAAACCCATATTCAGGCTGGGCAGGGATTTTTTGTATTGGCAATGAATGACTTTTCAACATTCACTTTTGACAGGTCAATGCAAGACCATGCAGCCAAAGACTTAATGCTTAAATCAACAAGGGAAGAGGGACGATGGCCTGGTTTACAGTTAATAACTAGACATGGTGACGACAAAAATTCAACGCTGATTCTTTATCATAGCGGAATGACATTGGGCGTTGACCCTGGTTATGATATAGGGCAGCTAAGCACTCATCCTGATCTTGATATTTATACCATGCTTCCCAAAAGCAATGGTATAAGGTATATGCAACAAGCCCTTCCAATAGATGGCTGTGATACAATTATTTTACCTGTGGGAATTGATTTTTCACCAGGAGGAGAAGTTACTTTTTCTGCCATTACGGAGAAGCTTGAGAACTATGACTTTGTTCTTGAAGATCGTTTTAATAATGTTTTTACAGATATCTCGAATAATTCATATACTGTCAATCTTCCCTCAGGTACAAATGGAACGGGCAGATTCTTTATTCACACTAAAGGCACTGGCACTACTGATATTAACCCTGAACCTGAAGTCAATGATAAGCCCGGACTAAAAATATGGGCTGCTGATAATACAGTTTACATTAAAGGCGATGTCAGTAAAAAAGCCGTTGTATATGTTTATAATACTTCGGCTGAAATAATCTATGAAGACAAGCTAAAAGAAGGGCCGTTAAATACATTTACCCTATCCAATATAGCAAAAGGTATTTACATAATCAGAGTTATAGAAGGTGATAAAGTAAATCTGAAAAAAGTAATGATTTTCTGAATACTCAGATTTTCTGGTTTTAAATTACCCGCACTTTGTTCCGATTCCCATATATGAATGCTGATTGCTATTCTGCTTGTAATAATATTTGAATTATTACGTATAAAAGTCTCTGAAATGAGTTAACTTTATAACCTATTTGTCTGTAAAACATTTTTTTAGCGGTTTTATAAACATCATTGATGTTTTGTTTTGTTAGTCTGGTCAGGAATTAACTTTATGTATTATGTCCGCTACAGGTAAAAGTCAAGCGTGGGTAGATACTTTCAAATCAGATACCCGGAAGTACAGTAATTCATTTTTCAATAATGATCCGGTTAAAACCAGGAAGTATAACAACATTTTGCGGTTTGTTGTTAAAGTAACAGCCTTTATCACAGTAGTTATCGGGTTGCTGGTAATGCTTGGATGGATATTTGAAATTCCTTTTCTTAAAAGCCTGCATCCCGATTATGTCTCCATGAAAGCTAATACAGCAATAGGCTTCGTATTTTTAGGTATTGCAGTATTACTTCATAATAGAATAACAAAATCTTTTGTGTCAGGCGCTATTGAAGGAATTTTGATAACCACAGTTGTCTTTATAAGCCTGATATCATTTCTGGAATATTTACTCAATTGGAATTCAGGGATCGATGAACTCATATTTAAAGATATCTCACCTAATAATATTATTTACCCGGGCAGGTTGGCTTTTAGTACATGCATCTGTTTTCTTTTACTAAGCATTTCCCTGGCTCTTGGTGAAATAAAAATAAAACAGCTTGAATATCTTTCACAGTTATTGCCTGTTGTGACTGGACTGTTAAGCATAGTGCCCATCATTGGTTACTTATACGGGGCGAATGAATTGCTGACTTTTGCTTTTGATACAAATATGGCACTGCATACTGCCATTACATTCCTTATACTTGGGCTGGGCATTATATTCTTAAACCCTTCTACTGGTTTCATTTCTATTCTTACAGATGGAGGACTGGGCGGATTTATTGCACGCCGTCTTTTGCCGGTAACATTCCTTATTCCTGTTTTATTTATCTGGTTAAGACTTATTACTAATTCTGAGGAGTCAGGGGGTAGTTATGCCGATATTCTTATTATCTCTTTTATATATCTCCTGATCTTCACTTTCTTAATTCTGAGAATAGCCAGGTATGCCAATTCAATAGAGTCAGAGCAAAATCTAATACAGACCGCATTAACACAGTCTGAACAAAGATCCTATTTGATTTTTCATTTAAGCCCGGCAGCCCTTGCCATTACCAATTTTGAAGACGGGAAGATCATTGACACGAATGAAGCTTACTGCCGTCTTGTGGGCTTTTCTGGCAATGAATTGGTCGGGAAACATATGCTTGAACTCAATATTTGGGTTGATCCGGTTGAAAGAGAGAAGTTGTTAGCTGAACTTTCATTAAAGGGTCATGCTAATGATCGTGAGGTGAAAATCCGCAATAGTTCAGGGCAAATCAGGTATGTCTTATCCTCTTTCGAGCAAATCAACCTGCCGGGAGGAAAATGTATACTATCATCCGCAATAGACGTAACTGACCGTAAGCTTGCCCAGGAGGCAATAATAGCCAGTGAAGAGAGATTTCGCTCAACCCTTGATAATATGATGGAGGGTTGCCAGCTCCTGGGATTTGACTGGAAGTACCTTTATATAAATGATACGGCAGAAAAGCATAACCGTCGCCCCAAAGACGAATTAATAGGGAAAAAGTATATGGATATGTGGCCCGGAATAACAGACACTGAAGTATTTCACCTGTTGCAAGACTGCATGTTTAACAGGGTATCACATATAATTGTCAATGAATTTGCTTTCCCCGATGGCACAAAGGGTTGGTTTGATCTTAGAATTCAGCCTGTTCCTGAAGGGGTTTTCATTCTTTCAACAGACATAACTGAACGCAAACAGGCGGAGAGCTACAACATGCTCGCGAATGAGATATTGGAATGTTTAAACCGGTTCACTGATTCTGAGCAAATGATAACTCAGATAATCAATTCAATTAAATCAAAAACCGGATATGAATCAATTGCAATACGCTTAAATGAAGGCGATGATTTTCCATATTATAAAACCTCGGGGTTCAGTGATGAATTTATAAAGGCTGAGCGTTACTTATGCAATTATGATAAAGAAGGGAATTTAGTTCGCGATTCCAATGGAGATCCATTGCTTGAGTGCATGTGCGGCAACATATTAAGTGGCAGGGTAGATCCCTCAAAATCATTCTTTACTGAAGGAGGTAGCTTCAGGTCAAACAATACAACGTTTTTATTGTCTTCCACAACTCCCGCGGAACGCCTGGCCAGAACAAGAAACAGATGCAACAGCTTCGGTTATGAATCTGTCGCACTCATCCCGCTTAGATCCGGTAATGAGATAATAGGATTATTGCAGTTAAATGACCATAGGGAAAATATCTTCACTGAAGAAATTGTTCCTTTTTTTGAAAGAATCGGGTCAAGCATTGGAATTGCAATTATGCGTAACCGGGCAGAGAGTCAAATCAAGAAACTCAATGAAGATCTTGAACATCGTGTTTTGGAAAGAACAGGGCAATTGACTGAATCAAATAAGGAACTTGAGTCATTTGCATACTCTGTGTCTCATGACCTGCGGGCACCCCTGAGGCATGTAATCGGTTTTTCAGAAAAACTTGAATCGGAAACCAAAGAGAGGTTTGATCCTGAAATAACAAGACTGACAAGCAAGATCAAAGATTCAGCTTCTAAAATGAGCCGGTTGATTGATGAATTATTGACATATTCCCGGTTGGGTCGGACTGACCTGAATACAATTAAACTGTCTCTTAACCAGATCGTAGATGAGATCATTAATGAAGCCCATGACATTATCTCTGATAGAAATATCAGATGGGAAATACATAAACTCCCTGACATCAAAACAGACCCTACTCTGATTAAACTTGTATTTCAGAATCTTATTCATAATTCAATAAAATTTACAGGGAAAAAACGAATTGCTTTAATTGAAATAAATGTAAAAGAAGAAACAGAAAGCTTTTACACTATCTACATTAAAGATAATGGAGCAGGATTCAGTATGAATTACGCTGATAAACTATTCGGAGTATTCCAGAGGCTTCATTCAACAGGCGAATTTGAAGGCACAGGGATAGGTCTGGCCACTGTAAAGAGATTAATAAAAAGACTCGGTGGCGATGTCTGGGCCGAAGGGGAAGAAAATAAAGGGGCAACCTTTTATTTTACAATACCAAAGTGATACAATTTAAAGTCAGTTAAAATTTAAGAGAAAATGAAAATCAATATAAACAGGATACTGGTTGTTGAAGATAATGAGAATGACCTGGAGTTAACACTTGATGCACTCAGAAAACATAACCTTGCAAACAAGATTGATATCGCCAGGGATGGAGCTGATGCTTTAGACTATGTTTTCTATAAAGGCAAGTGGGCAAGGAGGAGGAAGGGTAACCCGGCTGTAATACTCCTTGATTTAAACCTGCCTAAGATAGGCGGTCTGGAAGTACTGAAAAGGATAAAAGAGGAGGAGAACACAAAAACTATTCCGGTTGTAGTTCTGACATCTTCCTGTGAAGAAAAGGATGTTATAGAGAGCTACAGGTTTGGAACTAATTCTTATGTGGTAAAACCCGTGGTCTTTAAAGATTTCATGGAGGCTGTATATATCCTTGGCGCCTTCTGGGGAATCATAAACGAAGCTCCTGTAGAAAATAGTATGGATTGAATCTAATCCTGAAAAAAGATGAAAAAAATAAAAATTCTTCATCTTGAAGATAATCTGAATGATTCCGAACTTGTTCTGGATCAGTTCAAAGTCGGTGGCCTTGACATTGATTATGTCAGGGTGGACACAAAAAAGGATTTTATCTATCAGCTTGAAAACGGAAAATTTGATTTGATCCTTGCAGATTATAACCTTCCCGCTTTTGATGGTGCTTCGGCTCTAAAAATTTGCTCTGAAAATTATCCTGAAACGCCGTTCATTATAGTCTCAGGCGCACTTGGTGAAGAAATTGCAGTAAAGATGCTTAAATACGGAGCGGCAGATTATTTATTAAAGCAAAATCTTAAAAGACTTGTTACTGCCGCAGAGCATGCACTGAGTGAGGCTGAACTCAGGCAGGAAAAAATAAGGGCGGAGAAAGAATTAAAGATCAGCGAGGGAAAGTACCGTAGTATTTTTGAAAACACACAGGATGTATTTTACCAGATTGACAATAATGGCAACATAACAGAAATCAGCCCTTCAGTTACGAAGCTTTCAGGATACAATCGCAACGAATTAATCGGGTATCCTTCAACTATATTTTATTACTATCCTGAAGAAAGAGCGCTCCTTATGGAGAAATTAGCTAAAACAAATGAAGTTTGGGATTATGAAATTAAAATGCAAACCAAAGACAAACAGATCAGGTATATTTCTCTAAATGCTCATTTAATGTTCAATTCCGAAGGAAAGCAAATAGGAATAGAGGGCTCTTTGCGCGATATTGATGATAGGAAGCATTTTGAGATAAAACTAAAGGAGGCTAAGGATAAAGCTGAAGAGAGCGATCGACTGAAGACCGCATTTCTTAGCAACATTTCACATGAAATACGGACTCCCATGAATGCCATTATAGGATTCTCCGCACTTTTAGAGTCTCCGGATACAAGTAAGGCAGACCAGATGGTGTACATTCAGTCTATTAAAGATGGAAGCAATCAACTGTTGTCAATCATAAATGATATTGTCGATATCTCCCAGATAGAAGCAAACAATATAAAATGCAATTTCAACTCTTTCAATATCAATGCCGTTTTACAAAGCCTGTATAACCAGTTTTACCTGAAGGTTTCTGAAAGCAGTAATACATTGAAACTTACACCCGGATTGAGTGACAGGATGGCAGACATCCTGACCGACAAAACACGCTTTATACAGATACTTTCAAACCTTTTGAATAATGCTTTTAAGTATACTAAAAAAGGTAAGATTGAATTTGGCTACACACTGAAAGGTCAGATGCTTGAATTTTTTGTTTCAGATACCGGTATAGGGATTGAACCGCAGCATCATTCAAAAATTTTTGATAGTTTTTACCAGGTTGAGAACTCACTTTCGAGGCAATATGGCGGTACCGGGCTTGGACTGGCAATATGCAAGGCATATATTGAGCTTCTTGGCGGTAAAATATGGGTAGAGTCTGAAGCAGGTAAAGGATCGGTCTTCAGGTTTAATCTGCCCTTTAACAGATCCGACAAAGAAGAAACAATGCAATCAGAGCAGCAAATGTATGAAGTGTCAGAACCCAGCCTGCCGCTTACAATACTTGTCGTTGAAGATGAGGATATTAATTATCTTATGATAGAGCATATGTTATCATCATCATGGAAATATAAAGTACAAAGGGTAACCAATGGCTTTGATGCGGTGGAGTTGTGTAAGAAAAAACGTGAAAACATTAAATTGGTTTTAATGGATCTGAAAATGCCAAAGATGGATGGTTTCACGGCTACAAATATGATCAAAGGTTTTTCCCCTGATCTGCCAATAATTGCGCAGACTGCTTATCTCAATTTACAGGAAAAAGCGCTTCAGAACGGATTCTCAGATATTATTATTAAACCTTTCAAAAAAGACGACCTTATATCTATTATTGACCAGTACCTCCCTGACTTTAACTCATAAACAAAAATTGTTTTTCAGGTGGTATATTTTTTATTCTTCATTCCTTTTATGCGTGTTTCTCAGTATAATACGGTTTAACTCTTTTATCCTAAACTTTAACCTCTACAGACTTTATGGACTTTATGAACTTTATAGACTTTATGAACTTTACAAACATCATAAAAAAATCACTTAACCGCCTATTTATTAACATAATAATTCTTGTTTCTTAAAAATATTTACTATATTTGTAATTGTCAATGTTTACAAATTTTTGTCTGTTAACTTTCATTTTCAGAGCATAAAAAAATGCCCTTCTTTTTATCAGCCAGTCAGAATATGATTCCTGCTGACTGACACGGCATAGCTTTATAAAGACAATAGAAATTTTCCCGAAGGCTTCTCGCCGGTTAAACCATTAATAAACAATTAGTTACTATGAAGACGGATAGCGCCGATATGAATTGGTATGTCTTCTATACACGTTCCAATGCGGAAAAAGCAGTTTACAACGAGCTACTCAGGAGAAAGTACGATGTCTTTTTGCCGGTGATTAAAACACTCCGCCTTTGGAAAAACCGTCAAAAGAAAGTCATTTTAAAAGTGTTGTTCAGGAGCTACATCTTTGTGAGAACAACAGAATCTGAGATCACTTGCATTACCCATTTACCAAATATTGTCAGTTGTATTAAATATGGAGAAAGGTATTGTATTGTTCCTGACAGGGACATTAAATGCATAATACAGATGCTCTCCCTTGGACAGAAGATATTCACTGAACAGAATTTTTCAGAAGGAGAGAGGGTCATTGTTGTACGGGGTCCGTTGGCCGGATCAGAGGGGCTGTTATTAAAACGAAACGACAAAAACAGGTTTGGTGTACTGTTCAATGATATACAACAATGCGCATGTATTGATATTGATATAGCCATGTTGCAGAAAATTTGAGGAAGACAATATTAATAAACCATTAGTATGAAAAAGCTAATCTCAAAAAATCGGAATTCAATTGTACTGATAGTCTGTTTCCTGTACATGCTTCTGTTTGTCTATGCAGCAGTTAGCAAACTGCTTGACTTTGAAAACTTCCGCGTGCAGCTGGCGCAGTCACCATTGCTTAGCGCCTGGGCCGGTATAATAGCCCCGTCTGTTATTGCAATAGAATTACTTCTTTCATTACTATTGAGTTTTAAAGCCACGCGTCTTACAGGCCTTTACGGTTCCTTCTTTTTAATGATTGCCTTTACGGTTTATATCTACCTTATTCTTAACTACAGCGATTTTGTGCCGTGCTCCTGTGGTGGTATCATTGAGAACCTAAGCTGGACGCAACACATGATCTTTAATATCGGCTTTGCTTTATTGGCCCTGGCTGCCATAATATTTACAGAAAAAGAGAAAAACTCCAGTGCAGGTATTGTGACATTTAAAATCATAATCCCTTCACTTGTAGCAGCAGGTGTTGTAGTCGGGCTCTTCTTATCATCAGAGCATATAATTAGAAAAGAAAACAATTTCATCCGGAGGTTTATCTATCATCCCTTTCTGGAAGAAAAAGCCTTTGACCTCGGGGTTAATTCCTATTATTTTGCCGGTGCCTCGGATAATGTCATTTACCTGGGTAATTATACCGCACCATTGATTCTGACAACCATAGACACCGCCCAGACCTCAACAACAACAATAAAGATACAACCCGATAATATAGACCATCCTTTCCGTTCCATACAGCTTCAGGTACAGCCTCCCCGGTTTTATGTGTATGATGGTTATGTGCCTGTAATCTATAGCGGTCATGTGGGCCTTCCGTTTGCCCGTACTATTAGCTTCGGAGACTGCTATTTCTCACAAATTCAAACAGTAGATCATTTAAATTTTATCTTCAGAGCACAGAGCAGCAAAACCAAAACACAGGTGCTGGGGAGGCTTCGCCTGGAAAACGAGCCGAGAGTAAAAATTAATAATACTCTACTGGTGAAGCAGGTAGACGGCATGTTTGATACTGACGGTCAGCTTCTGCGAGATGATGTGAGCGGTGAAATTATTTATATATACACCTACCGCAACGAGTTTCTTGTTATGGACACTGAGTTGAACCTTTTGCGAAAGCTTCATACCATTGATACCATCACCCGTGCGCAGGTAAAGGTGCGTACCCTCTCCGACGGAACGCATAAGATGGAGGCGCCGCCACTGAAAGTTAGTGATGCGGCAGCGGTACACGGCAGGGTGCTGTTCAATGAATCGGACCTTATGGGCAGATATGAGTCGCGTGAGGCATGGAGCAAGGCAAGCATAATTGATATGTACAGAACAGACAGAAATGAATATCTGGGCAGTTTCTATGTTTTTCACCGCGGGAAGAACAGGATGTCCCGGATGTTGGTCACAGACACATATCTGTATGTGTTATGTGGCAGTGAAATCGTGCGATACCGTTTTGCGCAGACGGTGAGGCTCAATTTCAAAACAGGAGAAGCCGAAAACCTGAGTAAGAGTAGGCAATAATTATTATTTCTCTAACAATGAAAAAGTTAAGGAATTTCATCCTGTCGGTTGCTGTCATCTTGATAGGGACCGTGGCAGCTTTCGCGACCAATGCAGCAAAAAGCGCTGATGATGAGCCGGAAACTGGCTATTACTATGATGAATCTGCGGTTACAATTAAATGTATCCAAACAGATCAGCAATGTTCTCCTACAGGTACCAATGCTTGTACCTGGACTGACAATCAGGGAACACATACTCTCTACAGGAAGGTAAATGATACCATGTGCGGAGACATGTTATTTGAACGTCAGGATAACTAAATCAATGGGGAGGATGCTATTTGGCATCCTCCTTCATTTCTTTATTAATCCATTCTGCGTTTTTATTGTCTTTAAGAAAGTAATTGAACCATTCCAGAATTCTGGAACCAAGATCTTTGCTTGCTTCTGTTGCATTTATTGTATGTCCCTCGTTTGGATAAAACAAGGCCACAACCTTCTTTTTGTTACGCTTTAGTCCAATGTAAAATTCCATGGTTTGTTCCCAGTAAATATTCTGGTCCGTCTCACCTGTCCATAATAAAACTGGGGCGTTAACCTTATCAACACTGAAAATGGGATTATTTTGAAAGTAACGCTCTTTATCCTCACTGAAACTTTTCTTCATCTCATATTGCCCATTCTCATACTGGAAGTAAAAAGGGCAATGGAAGTTATAATTAAAGGAAAAATAAGAACGGACTATATCAATATTACCTGCACCAGTGACGTAGGTAGCAAAGCGGACAGAATGTGTGGCAATAAAATTGGTTTCATAACCACCATGCGAATGTCCGATAAGAGCTATTTTGCTTTTGTCTATTGAGGCATTGTTTTTCAGGGCATCCAATGAATTATTTACACACTCCAGTGCAGATAACCCGGGCCCCTTTTCTCCATAAACGATATCTGGTAAATAGACAAAATAACCGTTCTCAAGAAGCAGCCTTAAGTCAAAACCATCATTGTTTGCTTTGCCGTAAGAAACCACAGGATATTCATTTAATGCCTTTTTGCTTTGAACCTTATAAATATGAACCACCATTGGGTATTTTACGGATGGTTTATACCCCAGGGGATAATATAAAATCCCTTTCAACGAAACACCATCGCTGCCGTTATATGAGAAGATTTCCTGCTTTAATGATACAACTGCTTTGTCCGTCTTATTGCTTTGGTATATCACTTTCCCCACCGCCCCATCCATTTTAAAAACTATTTGCGGAGGCATATTATAATCCTCTTCCACCCATGAAAACCAATCATATGCCTTGTTGTAATTAAGCTGATGAACACGTTTGGTGGTTGGGGGTACTATCGTTTCTGATTTACCATTATGCCATAGTACATAAGAAGTTAAGTTTTTATAAGGGTCATATAACTTAACCACTATGGCCTTCCTGAAATTCAATTGCTGCTTTCTGAAATAACCCCTCTGAGTACTGATACCTTTACTATCTCCATTAATTATGCTTGTCTGGTATCCACTGAAAACGGCTGCTTTAGTAAGCTCTCCGCTTTTTATATCATACTTCCACAATGCTCCTTCTCCTTCAAACAGTACCGCATTACCGTCATCTGTGAACCAGGGTTTCCCAAGATCTTTCCCCGTAATGAGCTTTTTGATGCCAGAGGGAAGATGGTAAAGATACCATTCTTTATTTTCTGGAGAGAGAGCATACTCCCCGTTACCCGAAAAATAAAACTCAGGGGCAGTTATACCCAGAAATGAATACCGTCCGGAAACTTTGTCATAAACGTACACCTTTAAATGAGGTATGTATGTTGTGTAATCCTGCAATTGATACTGGTTAAAGCATAAAAAATAGCGATCACTCCCTATATTGACTCTTGTGGTCAAACTATCATTGCCAATTTCTTTGACTCTTTTCTCTTTTGGCTCCCATACAAAGTTCAGATACCGGATTGGTGGATTGAACTTTTCCTCAAGTTGATTATCATTCCCGTACCACAAATCAGTTATTGAGTTATCAGCCATTTCATTTTTTACATGTATTGTCAGAAAGTAGATGCTACCTTCCCGGATCACTTCACTGAAACCTTGCTGAATCTGTAAAGGCAATACTTCATTTAGCGGAATTGTCGCTTTAGTGTTTAAATCGAGATACAGCATTTCCTGGAATTCGCTTCCATGGCTTTGCTCATGGATCAAAATCCCTTTCTCCGTTGGGTCAACTTCCAGGTATAGGATCTTCCGGGTAATAACATATACGGTTTCCGTTACGTTGTTTTCAATCTGCAAAACACTGTATTCGTTCTCCCCTATTTCTCTGACCGCATAGATGTGGTTATTTTGGGTAGTGTATAACTGGCATACATCATTTACGGTATTTAAGAGCTTCCCGGAGGCGTCATGTAACTCCAGCCTGTTTTGTTCTGCCTCGTTATAATGCAGAACAAACTGATTGTTATTGCTCAGAGATTTAAACTTCTTTACATTTTTATAGCAGACCGATGTTTGTTTCTCCGGATCAAACAGCTCTGCCTGTTGAGGGTTTTGCATCAGTATGTAGCCATTGTTTAAAAAAGCAATGTTTCCTACTTTTGTTCTGTAGCCGATCTGCAGTTCAGTATTCCGACTGTTAAAAATCAAAATGGTGTCACTATTCTGACTATATAACTTTCTGGCAGTTATCCACCTGCC
>JGI20214J51650_10002379_pt1 | contig 11861 bp, 11 predicted proteins | sample WetSurMetagenome_FD_51650 | JGI IMG/M metagenome (IMG submission 51650)
ACAGCTTCACGATCCTGCTCTCGATCAGCCTGCTCGTCGGCGTCGTGGTCGGCGGGCTGGCATCGATCTGGGGCGCCCTCTTCGGCGCGATATTCATCCAGTTCGTGCCCAACGTCGCCGACCATCTGTCCAAGGCCGCGCCGTGGGCGATCTACGGTGCGTTCCTGATCGGCTTCATGTACCTGATGCCCGCCGGCGTGATGGGCCTGGCGCGCAGGTTCGGGATGCGGCGGCAACCGGGCGCCGCAGCCCTCGCGTCCTCGCAGGAGGCACCCCCCGGCGGCTGACGATACAACCCAGGAGACATCGACGATGAAGCTCACCCCCCTCAAGACGGCCGTGCTCGCCGCCGCGCTCGCGCTCGGCGCCACAGGTGCCTGGGCACAGAAGAAGTACGACCCCGGCGCCAGCGACACCGAGATCAAGATCGGCCAGATCGGTCCCTACTCCGGTCCGGCCTCGGCCTACGGCACGATCGGCAAGACCATCGGCGCCTACTTCGACATGATCAACGCCGAAGGCGGCATCAACGGCCGCAAGATCAAGTACTTCCCGCTCGACGACGGCTACAACCCGGCACGTGCGGTCGAGGACGCGCGCAAGCTGGTTGAGGAAGACGAGGTGCTGCTGATCTTCAACCCGCTCGGCACGCCGTCCAACACCGCGATCGAGAAGTACATGAACGCGAAGAAGGTGCCGCAGCTCTTCGTCGCCACCGGCGCGACCAAGTTCGGCAACCCGGCCAACCACTGGACGATGGGCTGGCAGCCGCCCTATGCCGCCGAGGCGAAGATCTACGCCCAGCACATCCTCGAGACGAACCCGAAGGCCAGGATCGCAGTCCTCACGCAGAACGACGACTTCGGCAAGGACTACCTCGCGGGCTTCGAGGCGGGCCTGGGCGACAAGGCCAAGTCGATGATCGTCGCCCACGCGACCTACGAGGTCACCGACCCGACGCTGGACAGCCAGATGCTCTCGCTCAAGTCCTCGGGCGCCGACACCTTCCTCGACATCACTACGCCCAAGTTCGCGGCGATCTCGATCAAGAAGGCGGCCGAGATCGGCTGGAAGCCACAGACCTATCTGACCAACGTCTCGATCTCGGTCAGCTCGGTGCTGACACCGGCGGGCCTGGCGAACTCGAACGGGATCATCACAGCGCTCTACGGCAAGGATCCGACCGACCCGCAGTGGGCGAGCGACCCCGGCATGAAGGACTGGACGGCCTTCATGAAGAAGTACTACCCGGCGGGCAGCCTGACCGACGCCAATAACGTCTACGGCTACTCGGTCGCGCAGACCATGGTCCAGGTGCTCAAGCAGTGCGGCGACGACCTGACGCGCGCGAACGTGATGAAGCAGGCCGCCAACCTGAACCTGACGCTGCCGATGTCGCTGCCCGGCGTCAACGTCAAGACCGCGCCCGACGACTACTTCCCGATCGAACGCGAGCAGCTCGCCCGCTTCGACGGCAAGACCTGGGTGCTGTTCGGCAAGGTCTACGGGCGCTGAGCCCGTGCGCAGGGCACCAGCGACCCTGGGCCCTGCGGCAGACGCGGCGTAGGGGTCGATCGGCCAGGACCGGATCGAGCCCCTGGAGTGCGGGCAGGCCACCGGCCTCGCCCAGCTGATGCAGCGCATCCAGCTGATCGGCGGCAGCGACGCCGGCAAGACCACGCTGGGTCGCTAGCTGGCCGCGCGCCTGGACCTTCGCTTCGTCGACCTCGACGATCTCTTCTGGGAACCCGGCTGGCGCGAGGTCGGCCATGCCGAGCTCGTGCGGCCCCTGGCGCCGTCCCTGGCAGGCGCCGGCTGGGTGATCGCCGGCAACTACAACGCCACCACCGAAGCGCATCTCTGGCCCCGGCTCACGCGCCTGGACGTGCTCGGCCTGCCCTACCTTCGGCTCCTCCGGCGCGCGGCGTGGTGCACGCTGCGGCGCGGGCAGACCGGCGAGCCCTGCTGCAACGGCAACCGTGAATCGGTGTGGCGGCTGTTCCACCGTGACGGTGTCGTGTGCTGCCTGACCCGCACTTGGCCAAAGCGGCGCCGGCGCCAAGCCGGGCTCGGTGCCAACCCGGCGCTGCGCCATGTGCAGGTGCTGCGCCTGTGCTCCGCGGCGGACGTCGAACGCGTCGTCTGCAGCCTGCGCGGACGCGACGCCGTCATGCGCTGAAGCCGTCGCAGTGACCGCGCGGCCGGCCTGCAGCCGCGTATGGGCAATCTGCACAGCTATACACTGTGCCCTTGTCCGTCACCGACCGTGAAGAGCCCGAACCCTGACGCCGCCGAGCGCGCGCTGCAACATGCGCTGCGGCGCCTGCTCGCGCCGCTGGCCCGACTTGCTGTGGCACGCGGCGTGCCGTTCGCGGTGGTCGAGGAAATGCTCAAGCACGGTTTCGTGCAGGCGGCGCGCGACGCGCAGCACACGAAGGGCCAGCGCGACGTGAGCCGCGTCGCCACCGCGACCGGGCTCACTCGGCGCGAGGTCACGCGGCTGTCGCAGGACCAGCCGACGGCTGCTGCCGAGCGGCCGTCGCCGGCGACGCAGATCTTCACGCGCTGGCGCAGCGATCGCCGACTGCGCGACCGCCGCGGCCGCCCGCGCTCGCTGCCTCGCCAGGGACCGGCGCCGAGCTTCGAGGCGCTGGCGCAGTCGGTGACGCGCGACGTCCACCCGCGCAGCCTGCTCGAGCAGCTCTGCCGCCTCGGGCTCGCGCGCCACGATGCCGAGGCGGACACCGTCGAGCTGGTCCAGGACGCCTTCGTGCCGCGCGACGACCAGGCGCGCATGTTCGCATTCCTTGGCCAGAACGTCGGCGACCACCTGGCCGCCGGCGTCGCCAACGTCCTCGGCGAGGAACGGCGCCACTTCGAGCAGGCGGTTTTCGCCGACGGCTTGTCCGACGCGTCGATCGCAGCGGCGAAGAAGCTCGTCAACGCCCAGTGGCGCTCGCTGACAGCAGCGATCGTGCCCGAGCTCGACGCGCTGATCGAGGGCGATCGGCAGGCGGCCGAAGCCGACCCGTCGCGACGCGCCGAACGCCGGCTGCGCGTGGGTCTTTATTCGTACGACGAACCGGTGGCCGACGCGGGCCTCAAGGAAGATTGAGATGAGTCCAGATTCTGGCCCCGAACTGCGCCGTCGCGACGTGCTGCTGGCCGCGCTGTCGCTGCTCGCCGGCTGCGGCGGCGGTGTCGACAGCGGCGGCACCGGCACCGGCGTCGCCAGCACCTACTCTTACGGTCCGATCGTCGGCTTCGGCTCGATCATCGTCAACGGCGTGCACTACGACGACAGCGCCGCCGCGATAGCCGACGACGACGGCACGGCGCGAACGCGCACAGACCTGAAGCTTGGCATGCAGACCGAGGTGCTGGCCTCGGCTGTGACGGTGAGTGCCGGCGTCTCCAGCGCGACCGCGTCGACGATCCAGTTGCGCAGCGAGATCGTCGGCCCGGTGCAGGCCGTCGATGCCGCCAACCAGCGCCTGACCGTGCTCGGCCAGAGCGTCCAGGTGCAGCCCGGCACGGTGTTCGATACCGGACTCGCGAACGGCTTCGCGTCGCTCGCCGTTGGCGACCTGGTCGAGGTCTATGCGAACTTCGACGTCGCGTCGGGCCACTTTGTGGCGACCCGGATCGAGCCCTTCAGCGGCGCGCCCGCCGCGTACAAGCTGCGTGGCCTCGTAGGCACGCTTTCGCTGACCGCGCAGACGATCACGATCGGCGCGCTCACGGTCTCCTGGGCGGCGCTGGCACCGGCCGATCCCGCGACCGCGCTCGCTGCCGGCACCGCGGTGCGCGTGGTGCTCGCCACGACGCCGGTGGCCGGCGTCTGGACCGCGACCGTGCTCCAGACCGGCAAGCCGTCGCTGGCCGACCGCGAGCGCGCCGAACTCGAAGGCCATGTCAGCGCCTTCACGTCGACGACCACGTTCGCGGTAAACGGCGTGCCTGTCGACGCGGCGGCCGCGAGCTTCCCGAACGGCAGCGCCGGGCTCACGCTGGGCGCCCGCGTCTCGGTCAAGGGCAGCCTGCGCGGCGGCACGCTGGTGGCGGCCAGCGTCGCCGTCGAGGACGGCAGCGAAGGCGAGCAGGACTACGAGCTGCACGGCAGCGTCGATGCGCTGGACGCCAGCACGCAGAGCTTCATCGTGCGCGGCGTCAACGTCGTCTGGAGCGCGACGACCACCTTCGACGGCGGCACGGCCGCGAGCCTCGTCGTCGGCGTCAGCGTCGAGGTCAGGGGCCCGCTGTCGGCCGACGGCACGCGCGTCGACGCGGCATCGGTGCGGATAGAAAACTAATACAGACCTTCGATCGATCGAACAGGAACGAGGGGTCTATCACGGCCCGCTGNGGCCTTTCGCGGGCCTGCTTGCGAGCGCAGCNTAGGCGCGTCCGGGCAGGCCGCTGCNCTTGCCCTGGGTGGTCTGCGCTGCGACTGCCCTCGCCTTGCAGGCCGCGCCGGGCCGGCGGGCCCGGCTGCTCGCCGGCCAGTGACAGTCCCCCGGAATTTCCCTGTCCGGGCTCGCCTTCTCGGTCTCGTGGCCCGCCGCGCTGCGTCGAGCCTACCCGCGCCGAGCGCCGAGCGTCGGGCGCAGGCCGTGCACCGCGCTCCGGCCGCGCGCTGGGTCGCTAAGCGCTCGCTGCAGCGAGCGCTTGGTCAATGTCCCAGAGGATGTCGTCGATGTGCTCGAGACCGACCGAGATGCGCACCATGTCGGGCCGGACGCCGGCTGCGAGTTGCTGCGCGTCGTCGAGCTGGCGGTGCGTCGTGCTCGCCGGGTGACTGATGAGCGTGCGCGTGTCACCGATGTTGACAAGATGGCTCATGAACCGGGCCGACTCGATGAACCGGACGCCGGCCTCGACCCCGCCTTCGACGCCGAACGCCAGCAAGCCCGACGCGCCGCGCATCTGGCGCTTCATGAGTTCGTGCTGCGGGTGTTCCGGCAGCCCCGGATAGTTGACCCAGCGCACGCGCGGGTGCGAGCGCAGGAACGTCGCCACCGCGAGCGCATTCGCGCAGTGGCGCTCCATGCGCAACGGCAGCGTCTCGACACCTTGCAGGATTTGCCAGGCGCTCATCGGCGCGAGCGCCGCGCCGTGGACGCGCAGCGTCTCCATGCGGCAGCGCATCGTGAACGCGAAGTCGCCGAAGGTCTCGTAGAACCTGACGCCGTGGTAACCCGGGGAGGGATCGGTCATGCCCGGGTATTTGCCGTTGTCCCAGGGGAAACGGCCGCTCTCGACGACGATGCCACCGAGCGTGGTGCCATGGCCGGCTAGGTACTTGGTGGCACTGTGGACGACGAGGTCGGCACCGAGCGCGATCGGGTTGCACAGGAACGGGCTGGGCACGGTGTTGTCGACGACCAGCGGCACGCCGTGCGCATGCGCGACCTCGGCCACTGCGGCGATGTCGAGCACCACCCCGCTCGGGTTGCCCAGCGTCTCGGCGAATACCGCGCGCGTGGTCGGTCGAATCGCGGCGGCGAAGGCCTCGGCCGAAGTCGCGTCGACGAACGTGGTCTCGATGCCGAACTTCCTCAGGTTCACCGCAAGCATCGTCACGCTGCCGCCGTAGAGCGCGCCGGCGGCGGCAACATGGTCGCCGGCCTGCAGCAGCGTCGTCAGCGCCATCGCCTCGGCCGCCATGCCGCTGGCCGAGGCCACCGCGGCGCGCCCTCCCTCGAGCGCCGCGACGCGCTCCTCGAGCGCCGCGACCGTCGGGTTGCTCAGGCGCGAATAGACGTTGCCGAAGGTCTGCAGGTTGAATAGGCTCGCCGCGTGCTCGGCGCTGTCGAAGACGAAGCTCGTCGTCTGGTAGATCGGCAGCGCGCGCGCGCCGGTCGCGGCGTCGGGGATCTGGCCGGCGTGAATCGCCAGCGTCTCGGGCCTGAAGCGGCGGTCGGCCATCTCGAGCGTCAGGCCCGGCGCCGCGACGAGATCACACCGGTGTCGACGCCGACCCAGTGCAAGCCGCCGAAGTGACGCGCGTGCTCGATCTTCACGCAGCGGTCCAGTACCGATTCGAGCCCCGCGGCCCGCGCGATCGCGTCAGCTTCGAGATTGACGACGCCGAGCTGCTGCCACAGGCACTTCGCGCCGATCGCGACCGCACTGTGCGCGATCGGCAGCACGTCGGCCGAGCGACGGAAGACGTCGACCATGTCGACCGGCGCGTCGATGTCCTCGAGCCGCGCGAAGCAGCGCTCGCCGAGGATCGATTCGTAGCGCGGGTTCACCGGGATCACGCGGTAGCCATGCTGCTGCAGGTACTTGGCCGCGAAGTGGCTCGGCCGGTGCCATTCGGCCGACAGCCCGATCACCGCGATCGTGCGGCAGCTGCTCAGGATGCGGCGCAGGCTGTTGAGGTCGTCGGCCATGCAACCGGACTGTACAGAAATCGAACTCTCGCTCAAGCTACCGCACGCGTCGCGGCGGCGCGCCAGACCTCACCGCCGAAGGCCGCCTCGTGGTCGCGGCAGGCGTGGACCAGCTTGATCACGTGGTCGTCGTCGCTTCGGCGCGCGGCGGCCAGCACCTCGGGCCACGGCCGCGGTGCCGGCGCGTCGCCGGCCGGGGAGGCCCCGGTTCGCGCCGCCAGATAGGCCGAGGTGAAGGCGCGCACCAGCAGTTCGTCAATGCCCGCCATCGCGCCTGCCCGCGGCCGCACAACGCTCCAGGCTCGCAATCCGGTGACGACGTGCAGCAGCGTGAAGTTGCCGCTCGCGGCATATCGTTCGGCGGCCAGCGTCGTCAGACGCTGCAGCGTCCGCGGCCCGGTGTGCAGCGCGCTCGCCAGGTCGCCGAATACCGGGCTGCGCTCGGCGGCCTGCATGCGCAGCGCGATCAACGGCCCCTCCGGCCGGCTGTGCAACCCGGCCTCGACCAGGCGCGCGGCCCAGGTATCGAAGTCCAGCCGGACCGCCGGCGCAGACGCGCAAGTCACCGGTTGCCAGCGCCAGGCCCAGTAGGCCAGCGCCGCAGCCAGCTCCCCGCGGTGGCCGGCCTGGACGGCATGGGCCGTGCGGATCACGCCGTGGAAGGCCGCTGCCGCCACGCCGGGCAGCAGGTCGGGCAGCACGCGACGCAGCAGCGCCACCTCGCCTTCGCCCGCAATTGCGGCGTCGAACGTCGCTTGCAGCACGGCGAAGGCTTCGGGCTGGCCGCGCAACGGCCGCCAGTCGGCCACCGGCGCGGCGGCCCCCCACACCGCAACGCCCTCGCGACGCGCAACGTAGCGCTCGAAGAATTCCTCGAGGCGCAACGCTTCGGCACCAAGTTCGTACAAGGCATGGAGTGCCATCGGCAGATGGTTGGTCAGCTGCCCGCCGAATTCCGGCGCCAGCTGAAGATTCCGGTCGAGCAGGCGATGCAGGGTGTGCGGGTTCACGGTGGGGCCGCTCCGGCAGGTGGGTGGAGCAACTATCCTGCAAGTTAAAGTGAACTTGATGTCAACCCCGAGTGCGAGAACACGATGCCCGAAACCTGGATCGCCATCGGCGAGCTCGCCGGCCGCGCCGGTGTTGCCGCCAGCGCGCTGCGCTTCTACGAATCGCAAGGGCTGTTGAGCACGGTTCGCAGCGCCGGCGGCCGGCGCCTCTTCGCGCGCAGCGAACTGCGGCGCGTGGCCTTCATCCGCGCCGCGCAGGCGGTCGGGCTATCGCTCGTGCAGATCCGCGCCGCGCTGGCCACGCTGCCCAAGGGCCGCACGCCTACCCAGGCCGACTGGGCGCATCTGTCGCGCAGCTGGCGCCCGCTGCTGGACGCGCGCATCGCCGCGCTGACGCGACTGCGCGCGCAACTCGACACCTGCATCGGTTGCGGCTGCCTCTCGCTCAAGCGCTGCGCGCTGTACAACCCTGACGACGCCGCCGCTCGGCGCGGGCCCGGTGCACGCTACCTGCTCGGAGACCGTGCGGCCGACGTGATGGCGGCGGCCGGCGGACCCCGTACGGACACCGGTGCTCAGCCACGCGGTCGCCAATCGCGCTGACGCGCGGCGCCGATTCGTGGCCACCGTCGCCGGGACCGCCGGCCCGGCGATGCGTGCCGATCCGGCATACCCCCCACGTCGACTCGGCACTTGCCGCGCACGCAAGCGCCTGTCTAGACTGGCCGCAACGCGTCCCGGACCGTCTGCACCAGATGTTCGACCAACCCGCTCGATTCCGCACCCACCGGGCGCAGCGCATGAACCGCCGCCGCGATGCGTGGACGCAGCGGCACCGCACGCAGCGTCGGGCCGGCAGCGGCGTCGGCCAGCGCCGCCCGAGCGGTGAAGCTGTCGATCAGCGCCAGACCCAGCCCGCGCCGCGCAAGCGCGACGGCGGACTGGTAGTTGTGCGCGAGCNCGTCGGACTGCAGCGACAGCCCCTGCGCCGCGAGCGCGGCATGCAGCGGCCGGCCGAGCGGGTCGGCGGCGTCGAGGTCGATCACGCGCTCGGCGCACAGCGACGACAGGCTCAGCTCGCGCCCCGTGACGCTGCCAAAGCAGACCAACTCGCCCTCGGCCACCGAAACCGATGCCACCGCGGGATGGTGCGAGCCCTCGAATGTGAACCCGACATCGGCTTCGCGCCGCGCCAGGCTGTCGGCGTTCTGGGGCGAGTAGCCGGTGCGCAGCGAGACCCGCGCCCCCGGGAAGCGCTGCTTCAGCGCGGCCAGCGCGGGCGCCAGCCAGGGCAGCTCCAGGCTCGGCACGCACAGCACGCGCAGATGCTCGGCCGGGCCAAGCGCGAGGTTGGCGACGAGCCGGCGGATCCCCTCCAGCTGCGCACAGAGCGCCTCGACCTCGGCATACAGCACCTGCGCCTCGCCTGTAGCCACCAGGCGCCCGCGCTTGCGCCGGAACAGCGAGAAGCCGGCGCGGCGCTCGGCCTGCTGCAGCAGCCGGCTCGCCGCGGGCTGCGTGATGTGCAGCAGCGCGGCCGCGCCCTTCACCGAGCCGCACTGCATCACCGCATTGAAGACCTCGATGTCGCGCAATCGCATGCGCGCCATCCTAGCCTCGCCCCCGGAGCCCGCCAATGAGCCACGTCTTCCACCGCCATCTGCGCCAGGACTACCCGATTGCGGTCGCCGGCGACGGCCCCTACCTGATCGACGTCCAAGGTCGACGCTATCTGGACGGCTCCGGCGGCGCGGCCGTCTCCTGCCTCGGCCACGGCCACCCGGCGGTGGTAGCCGCAGTACGCGAACAGGTCGCGCGCCTCGAGTACGCGCACACCTCGTTCATGAGCAGCGGGCCGGCCGAGGCGCTCGCCGACGACCTGATCGCGCACGCGCCGGTCGGGCTGAGCCATGTCTACTTCGTCAGCGGCGGCAGCGAAGGCGTGGAAGCGGCCCTGAAGATGGCGGTGCAGTATCACGCCGAATGCGGCCGACCGCACAAGAACCGCATCATCGCGCGCTGGCAGAGTTACCACGGCAACACCCTGGGCGCGCTGTCGGCCGGCGGCAACCGCTCGCGGCGCGCGCAGTTCGCGTCGCTGCTGCTAGACGTCTCGCACATCGGTGAGTGCAATGCCTACCGCGGCCAGCGTGCCGACGAGACGCTCGCAGCCTATGGCCGGCGCGTGGCCGACGAGCTCGAAGGCGAGATCCGGCGCCTGGGCGCCGACAACGTGGCCGCATTCATCGCCGAGCCGGTGGTCGGCGCGACGATGGGTGCGGTGCCGGCCGCGCCGGGCTACTTCGAGCGCATCCGCGAGATCTGCAGCCGCCACGGCGTGCTGCTGATCCTGGACGAGGTGATGTGCGGCATGGGACGCACCGGCACGCTGCACGCCTGCGAGCAGGAGGGCGTCGTGCCCGACCTCGAGATCGTCGCCAAGGGGCTGGGCGCGGGCTACCAGCCGATCGGTGCGGTCCTCGTCAACGGCGCCATCGTCGACGCGGTCCGCGCCGGCAGCGGCTTCTTTCAGCACGGTCACACCTACCTCGGCCACCCGGTGGCCTGCGCCGCTGCGCTCGCGGTGCAACGTGAGGTCCGGCCGTTGCTGCCGCAGGTGCGCGCCCACGGCGAGCGCCTGTTCACGCTGCTGCACGCGCGTCTCGGCACGCACCCGAACGTGGGCGACCTGCGNGGCCGCGGGCTGTTCGCCGGCATCGAACTGGTGGCCGACCGCGCGACCAAGACGCCGCTGCCGCCGGCGCGCAAGGTCCATGCGCGGATCAAGGCGGCAGCGATGGAACGCGGGTTGCTTTGCTACCCCGCCGGCGGAACATCAGATGGTGAGCATGGCGATCACGTATTGCTGGCGCCGCCATTCACTTGCACCATCGCGCAGCTGGAGGAACTGGTCGACAAGCTGGGCCAGGCGGTCGAAGCCGAATTGCCCGCCTGAAAGGAGTTCGTCAAGAGCGCGCCCTACTACGCCTATGCCGAGATCCCCGGCGGCTTGTACGCGAACAACCCGCAGACGCCGTACACCTACGGCGTGCTGGCGACGCTGGTGACCTCGTCCAAGGTGAGCGACGCGGTGGTCTACGAACTCGTCAAGTCGGTGTTCGAGAACTAGAACTTCGACGACTTCAAGAAGCTGCATCCGGCCTTCGCCCACCTCGACCCCAAGCACATGATCAAGGACGGCCTGTCCGCGCCGCTGCACCCGGGCGCGCTGAAGCACTACAAGGGAAAGGGCTGGCTGTGAGCGCGGATCGCTCCCGGCCCGCCCGCGCGGTCCCGCAGGTGCGGTCCGCATGAGCGCGCCGGGCCGCTCCCAGGCGCGAATCCCGGAGCGCGCAGCACGGAGAGCAGTCCCGTGAGCACCGCGCACGCACCGGCGCCGGGCCCGACCTCGGCGGCCGCGACCCCGATGGTTGGCAGCGGCGCGTACTGATCGCGTCGCGCTCGCCTGGTCGCTGTTCCAGCTCTGGATCGCGTCGCCGCTGCCCGTCGCGTTCGGGCGCGGCGTCTTCAGCGACACCACCTCGCGCTCGATCCACCTCGCCTTCGCGCTGTTCCTGGTCTATCTGGCATATCTTGCGCTGAAGTCCTCGCCGCGCGGACGCATACCGATGCAGGACTTGGGTTCGCGCTTGCCGGTGCGTTCTGCGGCGGCTATCTGGCTTGGTTCTACGCGCCGCCTTCCGAGCGCCCGGGCACGCCGATCCTGATCGACCTCATTGCGTCGATGGCCGGGCTGGCGTTGCTGCTCGAAGCCGCGCGGCGCGCGCTCGGGCTGCCGATGGTGGTGATGGCGCTGCTGTTCAGCGCCTACATCTCTCTCGGCCCATATATGCCGGAGATGATCGCGCACAAGGGCGCGTCGCTGGCGAAACGCATGTCCCACCTGTGGCTCAGCACCTAGGGGGTGTTCGGAGTTGCGCTCGGCGTCTCGAACAGCTTCATCTTCCTGTTCGTACTCTTCGGCTCGCTGCTCGAGACCGCCGGCGCGAGCAACTACTTCATCAAGTCGGCGATCAGCCTGCTCGGTCACCTGCGCGGCGGGCCAGCGAAGGCGGCCGTCGTCGCGTCGGCCGCCACCGGGCTGATCTCGGGCTCGTCGATCGCCAAGGTAGTGACCTGCGGCACCTTCACGATCCCGCTGATGAAGCGCGTAGGCTACCGACCCGAGAAGGCCGCCGCGATCGAAGCGGCGGCCGGTATCGACGGCCAGATCATGCCGCCGGTGATGGGGGCGGCCGCGTTCCTGATGGTCGAGTACGTGGGCATCCCGTACACGCAAGTGATCCGCCACGCGGTGCTGCCGGCGGTGATCTCGTACATCGCGCGCTTCTACATCGTCCACCTCGAGGCGATGAAGGCCGACATCCGCGGCATCCCGCGCGCCCGCATCACGCCATGGCGCCAGCGCCTGTTGTCGCTCGGCCTCACCGTG
>JGI20214J51650_10002382_pt1 | contig 11858 bp, 11 predicted proteins | sample WetSurMetagenome_FD_51650 | JGI IMG/M metagenome (IMG submission 51650)
CCCGGGCGGGGAGGAATGCGGGTGTCCTCCGGTCTGTCCGGCGAAGCCCTGGTCGCCTGTGTCGCAGCCAGAGGCGGGTAGACTTTAGCGAAGCCGGAAGCCTTCGCGAAGGAGGATGAGAGTGGTTCTTTCTCCAGCCTTTTTCTTTCTTGACTGGACGGCAGCTTTTTTCTATGGTTAGTTAAATCAGAGAGAAACGACCAACGAGCCTATGAACGTTCAAGAAATAGACAGCTTACTCCCTGCGGGGAGTTATTATTTTTCTGGCAATGAGGCGGCCACCGAAGGGGCGATTGCAGCAGGGTGCCGGTACTACGGGGGCTACCCCATCACACCCTCGAGCGAGATCATGGAGCGGATAGCCGTCCGGCTCAAAGAGGTCGGCGGGGTCTTCATGCAGATGGAAGACGAGATCGGCTCCATCTGCTCCGTCATCGGCGCGGTGTGGGCAGGAGCCAAGGCCATGACGGCTACGGCTGGTCCAGGCTTCAGCCTCATGCAGGAAGCGATCGGCTACGCCGCGTTCACGGAGACTCCCCTGGTGATTGTGGACGTGCAGAGAGCGGGCCCCGGAACAGGCCAGGCCACGAGGGTGGGAAGCGGCGATCACATGCAAGCCAAGTGGGGCTCTCACGGGGANTACCAGGTCATCACGCTCTCCCCNTGGTCNGTGCAGGAGATGTACGACCAGNCNATNGAGGCNTTCAACCTGGCNGAGCAGTACCGNGTTCCTGTTTTTCTCATGGCCGAGGAAGCCGTCGGNCACCTCAGAGAAAGAATGGATGTGAAACCCCGAGTGAAAATCGTAAACCGGCTCAAGAAAAAGGGATCTCCCCCTTTCGGGACGCCTGAGGACGACGGGGTGCCTCCCATGCCCTCCTTTGGAGAAGGCGAAAACCTGCTGGTCACAGGCTCGACCCACAATGATGTGGGAATCCGGAAGACGGATGACGGCAAGGCCCATGAAAAACTCGTGGTCCGCATCAACAACAAAATTCTGAAGCACAAGCAAAGCATCATTCAAACCGAGTCCCACTTCCTTGATGATGCGGATGTGGTGGTGGTTGCCTACGGCTTTACGGCCAGAAGCGCCTTGTTGGCTGCACAGACCTTTCGAAAGGATGGGAAAAAGGTAGGGCTCATGAGGCTGAAGACCATCTGGCCTTTTGCAGAGGAGCTCATTCGCGAGGTAGGGAAAAAAGCCAGGAAGATCTTTGTCCCTGAAATGAACCGGGGGCAAGTCGCCGGCGAGATCCTGAAGTACGCCGAGTGTGACGTTGTTTCCTACTGTCAGACCGATGGGGAGATCATTCACCCTCACAAGATCGTGGAGGAAGTGAGGAGTCTTTTATAATGGCCAGAGACCTGGAAGCCTATTTGCGTTCGGATGTCAAATCCACTCCCTTCTGTCCCGGATGCGGGCACGGAATCCTGATGAATGCGATTCTTCGCGCCATCGATGAACTTCATCTGCCTATGGAGAAGATGCTCTTCGTCTCAGGCATCGGATGCGCCGCCTGGATACCGAGCCCCAATTTCAATGCAGACACCCTCCACACCCTGCACGGACGGGCTATTGCCTTTGCCACAGGAGCAAAGATGTTCAATCCGGAGCTCAAGGTGGTGGTGATCAGCGGGGACGGGGATCTCACCTCCATCGGAGGGAATCATCTCATTCATGCGGCGCGACGAGATATGGATATGACCGTGATCTGCGCCAACAACATGATCTACGGCATGACCGGCGGCCAGGTGGCTTCAACCACGCCCCTCGGCGCTTCGACGGCCACGAGCGTGGAAGGCAACGTCTACAGGCCCTTTGACCTGTGCAAGCTCGTGCAGGCCGCAGGAGCCTCCTATGTGGCCCGCTATTCCGTGACTCAAGTGGTTTCTCTGAAGGAAGCGATAAAGAAGGCCATGAGCACAAAGGGATTCACCTTTGTTGAAGTGCTCTCTCCCTGCCCGACACAGTACGGGAGAAGAAACCGCTATGACGCGCCCACGGACATGCTGAAGACCCTGATGGAATCCTGCATTCCCGTGGAAGAGGTCGAACGCCTGAGCGGAGAGGCCTTGAAGGACAAGATCGTCACGGGGGAATTTATCCATGGGTGAGCCCAAGCAGGTCAGGATCAGCGGATTCGGGGGGCAGGGNGTGGTNCTGGCAGGCACGATTCTNGGACATGCCGCCACCAAAGACGGAAAATGGGTGGCCGGTGCGAGCTCCTACGGGGCTCAAGCCAGGGGCGGTTCCGCACGCACGGATGTGGTGATTGCCGATGCGCCGATCGTGTACCCCCATGTGATTGAAGCCAATGTGCTCGTCACCATGGCTCAGACCGCTTACAACAAGTACATTGAGGAACTCGCTGAAGGCGCCGTTATCATTTATGACGATGAAATGGTAGCCCCTCGAGCAATAGACAAAGTGGTGCAAATCGGTGTCCCAGCCACGTCTCAGGCGATCAAGGAGCTCAATCAGAAGCAATCAGCAAACATCGTGATCCTGGGAGCCTCTGCAGCGATCACAGGAATGGTCACAAAAGAGGCGTTGATCGCGGCAATCGCCGAAAATGTGTCTGCCCGCTTCAAGGACCTGAATGTGAAAGCGCTGGAGCTGGGATATCGTCTAGGTCAAGAAGTGCCCCCTCGACCCTGCTCAGGGACTGCGTCTAAAGTGAGCTAAAATGCCCCTTCGACTGTGCTCAGGGCCTTCGGCTAAAGAGCCTAAAGTTGACGATGAGAATAAGACAGAATACAGAAGACAGAATGAGAGACCAGCATCCAGTAACCAGTATCGAGTGATCTATGGCTGTTGAAGGAAGAACCCACAAACCCATTGTTGATTACAACCGCTGTGAGACGTGCGGCGTGTGTCTCAAGGCTTGTCCGGCAGAGGAGATACCGGACTTCCGTCACGAACCGGACAGCCTGAGAGGGAAACTATACTCCNATTCAGATAAAGAGCCGAGGATCAATGTCACAAAGGTCTTCGAGCTTCCGAATTGCCAGGCGACGTGCCCGGTGCGCCAGGATGTGCGNGGCTACATGCGGCTCATCGCAGAAGGGCGATATGGGGAAGCTCTTGAGCTGATCCGCGAGGCCAATCCGCTTCCATCGGTCTGCGGTTATGTGTGCCACCATCCCTGCGAGAGCGCTTGCACCAGGGGACGGGTGGATGATCCTCTTTCTATCAGGTCTTTGAAAAGATTTGTCACGGACTATGACGACGGCCGGCTGAAACCGCCCAGCGTGGGCAAACCCAAAGGGAAAAAAGTGGTCGTCATCGGTTCCGGGCCTGCTGGCCTGGCCGCAGGGCATGAGCTCGCCAGGATGGGATACCAAGTGGAGATCATCGAGTCCTACCGCGAAGCAGGCGGACTGCTGGCATGGGCCATACCGGCCTTTCGGCTACCCAGGGAAATCCTGCAGAGGGACATCGACTACATCAGAAAGATGGGCGTCACCATCAGGACAGACACTCACTTCGGCCGTGATGCGAAGATGCTGGATCTCCGAAGCAATGGTGCCCATGCGGTGATTATCGCAACAGGGACTCAGAGAAGCCTGAAGCTGAACATTGAAAATGAGGATCATCATCGAGGGTATCTGGACTGTCTCGATTTCCTGAAAGCGTGCAGCGACGGTCGGGATGTCACCCTGGGAAACCAGGTACTGGTGATCGGAGGCGGAAATGCCGCAGTAGACACGGCCCGTTCTGCTCTTCGAAAGAAGGCCAAGGTGACCATTCTTTACAGGCGAAGCCTTGAAGAGATGCCTGCGGACAGGGAAGAGATAAACGATGCCCTGCGAGAAGGAGTCAAGATAGAGTTTCTCACCGCGCCCAAGAAGATGGCGGTCTCAGGGGACAAGGTGAAGGGCCTTGAATGTCTCAAAACAGAGCTCCGAGAAGCGGATCAATCGGGCAGGAAAAGGCCTGTGCCGGTGGAGGGATCGGAGTTCGTTATCGAAGCGGATACGATCATCACTGCCGTGGGACAGGAACCGGACTATGAACCTGTTGCGATTGGGCTTGCATCAGGAAGAGAAGCCCTTTCGATCGACCGGGAGACGCTACAGGCGAATGCGGACGGAGTTTTTGCCGCAGGAGATTTCGTCAACGGAGCGAGCACGGTGGTTGAAGCCATGGCGAGCGGCAAGAAAGCCGCACAGGCTGTGGCCCGATACTTGGAAGGAAAACAAAAGTAATTCACCACAGAGGACGCGGAGAACGCTGAGGGGTTTATTCCAATCTAATTTTGCTCTGCGCGCACTGCGAGCTCTGCGGTAAACTCCTAGTTTTTGGAATAATGAAATGGCTGAACCTTGTGAATTGAAAATCAAGCGCAGGCACCAAGAGCCGTACGTTGAGGACCTGGATCGGGTCAAACCAGGACTTGACGAGGAGTCAGCGGTCACGGAGGCAAGCCGGTGCCTTGGAAACAATTTCTGCCGGAGCTGCGACCTGTGCCGCTACTTTTGCCCTGATCTCTGCATTACCCGGAACGAGAAGACCGGCCACATTGAAATCGATTATGATTTCTGCAAAGGCTGCGGAATCTGCGCCTTCATCTGTCCTAAAGGTGCCATCACCATGGCCCGCGAAGAATAGTCTCTGCCTCTTTGTCATGCACGGGTGTTTCTCACCAACACGAGAATCCACAAACGATCTCCAGCCCTGCTGTAGATGAATCCATTCGAGCGGGCGGAGAACGATCGTAATGGGGTCATTGTAGCCATCCCCAACTGAGACAGCTTTCGTCAACAAATGGCTCGCATTCAAGAACAGAAAAAGGTATACTCTAAATGAAATCAACCGCTTTATGCATAGAGGTGTGGGAATGAAAGAACTCACGCGAATAACCTTTGATCCTGATATCATGGGGGGTAAACCTTGTATCCGCAGCATGCGTGTGACTGTGGGGATGATCGTTGGGCTCCTGGCTACCGGACACACTAAGGAAGATATCCTAAAACTCTATCCCTACTTGGAGCCAGCCGACGTAGACGAGGCTCTAGCCTATGCCGCTTGGCGGGTTGAAGAGATCGAAGCTCCGGTCGTTCACGTGCCTGTATGAAGCTCCTCATAGACATGAACCTTTCCATCACAAAAACCTGCCGATTTCTCAACTTTATTCTCTATTCAGCGATTATGCTCGCCTTCTTCCTGTTCGGTTAACCTATCGCGTGGTTCATCCTGACGCGTGGCCTTTTCGTCATCCCCGGTGCCTCGTGCACCAAAATGAGATTCCGATTGAACCCTGAAAATAGCAGCAGGGTAGATCCCACTTAAGCAAACTCGTTCTTCGTCCACGTTGCCCCAACCATTGCAAAGGGCCGAGAACCCTTGCCGGAACGCCCAACCTGCGAAACAGGCAACTTAAGAATCCATCCGCACCTAAAGCAGGGATTCGACGCTTTGGTACGGTATCTGTGAAGATCTGAAAAAAAGTTGAATTTTCAGGAGATACGGGCTTTCTTCATTCACGATCAGTTTTTCCTTGACAGAGAAAATGAGTGAATCTAGCATGACTACCGAACGATCGTTAGATAACCAAATTTTAGTTGAAATTGTTGGTTCCAGGAGGATTGAGATAACAGTGGCTGGCATGAAAGACACGATTAAGAGGGTCTCCATTGACCTGTTTCACAAACAAGGCTACTTCGCCACGGGCATCAGCGACATTGCGAGGGCATCAGGAATACAGAAGGCGAGCGTCTACTACCATTACGCGAACAAAGAGGACATCCTCTTCGACATCTTCAAAACGACGATGGTGGATCTAGATGCCAATCTGGAAAGAGCTCTGACGGGGGTGAAGGGGACCGAAGAGAAGGTGCGAGCGGGCATCAGAAGTCATGTCATTTTCCATATCGATCGTCAGAAGGAAGTGTTCATCTCTGACAGCGAGCTGAGAGGATTGACGGTGGACAACTACAAAACCATCATCGATCTTAGGGACAAATACGAAAAAAAGTTTCAGGCACTGATCAGGGCAGGAATCAAGGAAAGGGTGTTTTCAAACTTGGACTACAAAGTGACATCCTACGGCATCATCACGATGTGTACGGCTGTGTCGATATGGTTCAGGGCGTCGGGACGTCTTACTAAGGAAAATATCGCGAACAGTTATGCGGAGTTTGTCGTGAAGGGGTTGAAACGACGCAAATGACGTCCAACAATCCCAGGCTTCATCCATGAAAGGAGGTGAGACTCATACTTTAGAGCGAAGTGCCTGAATGTCTTTGAACAATTTAACACCTTTGTGAAAGGAGAAAAGAGATGGGGGCTTTAACTCGAAGGATGACAAAAGTGATTTGCCTGATGGCTATGGCGGGATTCATGGTCGGCCTATGTGTAAGCGATGTCCAAGCGAAGGATTACAAATGGAAGATCAGCCAGGGAATTGCTGAGGACCATCCTGCTGCTGCGCGCTGCAAGCAGTACGCCAAGTTGGTGGAGGAAAAATCGGGTGGCCACATCAAGATGACCTATTTCCCTTCAGGTGCGCTGGGGGATTGGATGGAGCAGATTGAAGCGAACCGAATGGGAACCATGGAAATAGGTCTTAACGCTGGGTCTACCTCCTATGACCCGCGAACCAACCTCATATTCATGCCCTATCTTTTCGCGACATGGGATGAAGCGAGGGCTGGTATCGGTTCAAAAGGATGGCTCACTCCGATCTTCGATGAACTTTATTCTGGAATCGGCCTCAAAGTGCTCGGGATCTATCTGAATGCCTGGGACGGCTTTGCCTTCACCAAACGGGTAAAGGACGTCGTGAAGACGCCGGACCAATTCAAGGGAATCAAGATAAGGGTGCCGCCCATCCGGATCTTTGAAGTGTACGTTCCCACATTGGGTTTCATCTCCACGCCGATCGCTTTCTCGGAAACATTTACAGCGCTGCAGACCGGTATCGTAGACGCCCGGTCCGCTTGCCCTGCAGTGGAGGCGTATGTCATGCGGGATGCGCTCAGCTATTGGCTTGCTTCGAGGGATGCCTTTGAATACTGGTTCCTCACCATTAACAAGAAACTCTGGGATGGGCTGTCAAAAGAGGACAAGGCCATTCTAAGTGCTGCTGCGGACACGGTGATGAACGAGCAGGCACTGGCCGCCGAGAAGGACGAAAATGAATTCAAGAAGAAACTTGAGGCGGCGGGGGTCAAGGTGTACGAGGTCAGCCAGCAAGAGTGGGAAGCGAGTGCAAAGGTAGTCCGAGAAAAGGCCTGGCCCAGGATACAATCAGAACTTCTGGGTTCCGTTCTCATGGAAAAAGTGAAGGCACACGCAACCAAGATATCGAAATAGCAACCCCGAACCGTGTCGACAGTCTATCGTTCTATGGGTGCACAAGGGGGGTGGGCTGATCGTCACCTACCCCCCAAAGAAAAAGGGGCAACGAGCATGACATGGCGCCGATTGAAAGAAATTTGTGGTTACGTGGACAGCGTGCTGGATAAATTGTGGACCGTATTTATCACGCTCGGTGGGGCTTTGTTGACATTCACGGTGGTGTTGCAAGTTATCCTCCGCTATGTTCTCAAATCTCCGCTTTTTGGGCTTGAGGAATTTTCAAGACTGATCGGAGTCTGGGTTTACTTCCTTGGAGCCATCTTCGGAACCCGATTTGACTCCCATGTGCAAGGCGATGTGGCAGCGCGGTTCTTTAGGACAGCGCGTTCGAGGGCTGTTCTTAGCGTCACGACGTGGATTTTCAGCCTAATCTTGTGCATGTTGTTTCTATACCATTCCGGCGCCTACTCCCTTTGGCTCTATGAAACCGGAGAAAAAACAACCGGGCTTTGGTGGCCTAGGATCACGAGCGTGGGAAGCATGTTCTTCGGCGCTATATTCATGACCCTCTATAGCATTGCGAACGTCGTCAAATATGTTGAACAAGCGATCACCGCGCCTAAGGGGCCAAAAGGAGGTCAATTATGACGGTCGTAACGATTATNATGAGCTTTGTTGTGGTCATAATGCTCCTTGGAGTCCCGGTTGGGTTCTCATTCGGTCTCGGGGGGTTCGCCATGCTGGTTCTTACAGGCATGGACCCACGGTTCGCCATGCCTGCTGCTTTTCGTAACCTCGAATCCTACACCCTGCTCGCACTGCCCCTCTTTATCATGGCGGGCGGGCTGATGAGGGATGCTGACATCTCACGGAGGCTCATCGCCTTCACCATGTCCTTTCTTGGAAGAATCAAGGGGGGGCTTGGAATGGTTTGCGTTGTCGCCTGCACTATATTCGGCGCGATCTCCGGATCAGCTTCAGCAGCGATTGCAGCCATAGGCTCCGTGATGATTCCTGAAATGGTCGATCAGGGATATTCTCGAGGGTATGCTGTCGGGCTGGTAGCCGCCTCATCCATGCTGGCTCTGCTCATCCCTCCGAGCATCCCGATGATTGTTTTTGCCATGACCGCTCAGGTCTCTATTCTTGCTGCCTTCCTGAGTACGATGATCCCCGGCCTTCTCTTGATGGTGGCCTACTGCGTCATCAATTTGATCATGTGCAGAAACATGCCAAACCTCAAGGTGGCCCCTCGCCAGAAGCTAAAAGATACAGTTCTCGGAATTGGCCGTTCAACGAAGAGTGCAGGGGTCGCTCTTTTCATGCCCGTCCTGGTCCTGGGGGGGATTTACGGCGGTGTCTTTACGCCTACCGAGGCAGCGGGTATGTCCGCTGTCTATGCGGTTGCGGTGGGTCTGTTGCTCTATAAGACGATGAGCTTTAGCAGTCTGTGCCAGAATATCAAGGGCTCTATGATCACCTCCGGCGTGGTCATGATCCTCCTCTTTTTTATTCTCATGACCAGCCGAATCCTGGTTTCCTACCAAGTCCCTCAGCAATTGACCCGTCTAGTCCTCGGCGTCACAACCAACAAGTATCTTGTGCTCCTCATGATAAACGTCATCCTTCTGATCATGGGCATGCTCGTTGACGATGTCTCCGGGAATATCCTCTCAGCGGCTATCCTGCTTCCCATAGCACAGTCCGTGGGTATTGATCCCATCCACTTCGCAGCGATCTCAGTCACCAATTTATCCCTTGGGAACATTACTCCGCCTTGCGCCCCCATGCTTTATCTCGCGGGACTGATCGGGGGCAATTTGCCGCTAAATGAGTATGTAAAGCCTGCAACGGTCTTCATGGTCTTCGGCGCATTGCCTGTAATCCTAGCCGTAACCTATGTGCCGGAATTCGCTTTAGTGCTCGTTAACTTGTTCTTGAGATGAAGCTTTGGAGAGAGCTCGATTGAAATGGCCAGAATCTAGGATGGGAGGAGAGCGTGATGCAGGTTATTGACATGAGGGTCCGAATTCCCCGCCGAGAACTGACTGAACACCCCGAAGAGTTCATGGTCTATTATCAAGATAGAGCAGGGTTCGATGTCCATTACAATGCAACCGTCGATCAGTTATTGAGGGAAATGAAGGCTTCTTCCGTGGTGCAGGCGGTGCTCCACAGCGAATGGGAGTTCGAAGACCCTCTTCAATTGAACGAACGCACGAGGGATGCGGTCGCCACTTATTCGGACAGGTTCTTCGGCGTCATCAGTGTAGATCCTAGAAGAGGGGTGAGCCAAGCACTAGCAGACCTCCGGGATGCGGTGGCAGGCACTTCAAAATGCATAGGCTTCAGCCTGCAACCCGCTTTCCTGGACCTGTTGCCCGAGGCGGCGAGACTCTATCCCCTTTATCAATTTTGTGAGGAGAGCGGGATTCCCGTATGGCTTCATACAGGCATCAACTATGCCCCGAACCATTCCATGGACCCCGACCGTCCGATGCATCTGGAACGAATTCTGCTGGACTTCCCAGATCTCAAACTGGTGGCCTGTCATTCAGGATGGCCCTGGGTCGGTGAGTTGTGTGCGCTTGCACGCAAATTCTATCCGCGACTCTACCTCGAAATCGGAGGTGTGGCTCCAAGATACATTTTCGCTCAGGGGACCGGATGGGATCCNTTTCTCCAATATGCGAATAGTCTGCTTCAGGATCAAATATTGTTTGGAACGGATTGGCCGATCATCCCTTTCGACAGGGCAATAAAAGAGATTCAGGAAGCGCCTCTTAAAGAGGCTGTCAAGTCAAAAATCCTTCATGAGAACGGCTGGAAGCTGATTATGGAATCGTTGAACAAACAGAATGAGCGCACAGGTTCCTAGCCCGATAATCCATGTGGCGCGCGGAGATCAGAGGTTCAGGGGAATCATCCAGGAGGAGGTTCGTATGTTGAAGGGAAAAACGTATGAAGAGCTTCGCAAGAACTTCAAGTGGGAAATCCCGGAATATTACAACGTAGGGGTTGATGTCTGCGACAAGTGGGCCAATGAAAAATATCGACTTGCTCTTATATTTCTTGACCAAGAGGGAAGGGAACAGAAGTTAACGTTCTGGGAGCTCAAGAATCTATCCAATCAACTGGCTAATGCTTTACGGGCGAATGGGATAGGAAAAGGAGACAGCGTAGGCATTCTACTGCCTCCCAGGCCGGAGACTCTCGTTTCGCATATCGCCACGTATAAACTAGGGGCGATCGCGGTGCCTTTGCTCGTGCTGTTTGGCCCTTTAGCGGTGCAATTTCGTCTCGAGAACAGTGAGGCTAAGGGGGTGATCACAGACGCGGAGAATCTGCCCAAGATACTGGAAATCAAAGACAGCCTTCCGAATCTCAAAATGATCATGGTGGTCGATTCAAAGGGGCAAGAGAATGTCTTGGACTACTGGAAGAGTGTCGAGAAAGGAAGCCGACATTTCACCCCTGTTCTCACGAAGCCGGATGACCCGGCTTTGATCATTTACACTTCCGGAACCACAGGGCCACCCAAGGGAACTCTTCACGGGCACCGGCTCCTCCTGGGCATTCTTCCCGGAGCGGATTATCTCCTGGACCTGTTTCCCCAGGAGGGAGATTTGTTGTGGACCCCGCTGGACTGGGCTTACATCGGGGGATCTTATGACACCATGTTCCCTACCCTGCACCATGGATATCCTATGCTGGGTTTCAGGGCAAGGAAGTTTGATCCGGAACAAGCGTTTTACATCATGTCCAAGTATGGAGTCAGAAATCTCATGGCCGTGCCGACGGTGATACAGATCATGATGAAGGCGGTAAGCAATCCGAGAGAGCGATATGATCTGAATATGAGGTCCATCACTGTCGGTGGGGAGACCATGGGAAAAGAGGTGTATGAGTGGGGCAAGAAAGCCCTGGGCGTCGAAATTAATGAACAGTATGGTCAGACCGAATGCGATCTGGTTGTTGGGGGTTGCTCACAGGTCATGAAGATTATTCCCGGGTCAATGGGCAAGGCTATTCCAGGCCATGTTGTCGAGATTATTAATGAGGGTGGGGAGGTATTGGGACCCGGACAATACGGAGAAATCGCTGTCAAACGACCTGATCCTGTCATGTTCCTAGAGTACTGGAAAGAACCCGAAGCGACAAAGCAGAAATACATAGGAGAATGGCTCCGTACGGGGGATTACGGCACAAAGGATGATCAGGGTTACTTTTGGTTCGTGGGTCGAAAAGATGACATCATCGAGAGCGGGGGATACAGAATCGGCCCGGGTGAAATTGAAGATTGCTTGATGAAGCATCGCGCTGTAAAGATGGTGGGCGTGGTCGGGGTGCCGGACAAGGTGAGGGGTGAGATCGTGAAAGCCTTCATTGTGCCCAAGGAGGGTTTTGCCTCTGACGAGGCTCTGGAGGATGAAATCAGACAGTTTGTGAAGAGAAACCTGGAGGCCCACGCCTATCCCCGAGAAATAGAATTCCTTCAGGAGATGCCTCTTACGAATACAGGAAAGGTTTTGAAGAAGGAATTGCGAAGAATGGA
>JGI20214J51650_10002383_pt1 | contig 11857 bp, 10 predicted proteins | sample WetSurMetagenome_FD_51650 | JGI IMG/M metagenome (IMG submission 51650)
CCTCCCTTACGGAAGGGCTCGGGATGCTGAGGGCTGGAAAAATCGACGAGGAGACTTATCGCCGGCTGGAGAACTTTGCCGGGCCGACATGTGGATCGTGTTCATTCCTGGGGACGGCAAACACGATGTGCTGCATAACGGAAGCCCTTGGCCTGAGCCTGCCGGGGAGTGCGACGATTCCCGCCACTCACTCGCACCGCCTTCGGGCCGCCCAGGAGTCGGGCCGCCGGATCATGGAGTTGATAGAGAGGGGGATCACCGCCCGGCACATCATCAACCCGGAAGGGATTGAAAACGCGATCCGGGTCAATGCGGCCATTGGAGGATCGACCAATGCCGTTTTACACATGCTGGCTGTCGCGTATGAGGCGGATGTGGAACTCACGGTCGATATGTTCGAGGAGATGAGCCGCTCAACTCCCCATATTGCCAAGATGAATCCGGCAGCGGCAGCCAATGTACCCGACTTTCACCAGGCCGGAGGGGTGCCGGCGGTCATGAAGGAGATCCTCCCCCTTCTCCACGGGAGCGCCATGACGGTGAGCGGAAAAACGGTGGCTGAAAATGTCGGAAAGGCCGAAATCCATGACCGCAGGGTTATCAAGACCATGAACGACCCATGGAGCCGGGAGGGAGGGCTTGCCGTCCTGCGGGGCAATCTCGCGCCGAAGAGCGCCGTCACCAAGCCGGCGGCGATCCAACCGGAGATGCATAAATTCACAGGCAGGGCCCGCTGCTTCGACTGCGAGGAAGCCGCAAATCAGGCACTCCTGGCCGATAAAGTCGTAGAGGGCGAGGTCGTGGTAATCCGCTACGAAGGCCCCAAGGGAGGGCCGGGCATGCGCGAGATGTACATCGCTATGAAGCTCCTGTACGGCCGCGGTCTGGCGCTCAAAACCGCTCTGATCACCGATGGACGTTTTTCCGGGACCAACAACGGCTGCTTTGTGGGACATATCTCTCCCGAAGCTGCCGAAGGAGGCCCCCTGGCGGCGGTTCAAGACGGGGATTTGATCACGATAGATATTCCCGGGCGGAACCTGCATCTCCATCTCTCCGACTCGGAGATTGAAAAACGATTGGCAGGCTGGAAGAGACCGGAACCCAAGTTTAAAAAGGGCTACCTGGCCCTCTATTCCCGCCTGGCGGAATCGGCGGACCAGGGGGCCATTATCCGGAACAAATTCTGAGATGGCAAGGCAACGACGGCCGGTTTCTCCGATCAATACCTCCGCGTCAGTTCCCACCCCTTGTGATATCTCTGGAAGCCGAATTCCCTGAGCGCCCCCCCATACTCGCTCTCCAGGGCCGGCTTTCCGTTGATCGTCTCCACGGAAACGATCTTTTCGGGGAGGAACTCCCGGCCGAGGAGGACCTTCGTGAACCGGAGGTATTCGGAGAGGCGCGGATCATTCGGCGGCAGCGAGAAATCAAGGATCCCGCCATTCCGGCGCGACATCAGGACGAGACGCCTGCCGCAATAGACCATGCGCTTCGAGGGGAGGCGGCTGGGGAGGCCGGCCTTTCCCGGCGCAGTCATCGCCATCCAGACCTTCGGCGGTCTGCTCGGCTTCAACCCCCATGGCCACATCCTGATCACAGACGGCTTCTTTTACGGCAAGGGCATGTTCCGCGCAGCCCCTCCTCTGGAGCTGAAAAAACTGGAGGCCATATTCCGGCATAAGGTCTTTTGCATACATGATTGCCGGGCAGCGCCGCGCAAATTTGCAGGACGGGGATTGTACGATAAATCACTGCGCCATGGCCGGGCGGCCTGTGGATGTGAAGATCAACTCGGTATCCAGGTGGATCCCCTGAACCACCCGATCGATACGCTCGACTTGGATGGAAGGATTGCCGGCCCCTGATTTTTTGGCTATCTGTTCGAGCGAAACCAGGAGATCTCTGTTGACGGAATCGACGGCTTCCTCAAGGTCCATAAAATCTTTCACACCATCCGGTAGATGGGCACGGAATACCCGCCCTCCTTCGAGAGGGGTGATCAGAATGTTCTTCCGATTCATCACCACACCGACGACGGCTCCAACCGCGTTTGCGACCTCTGCGTGGGGCGGCAGGATGAGAGATGCATTCAGGATTTCCGCTGTTTTCCGCATATAAGCGGCGGCCGGCGCACCGATTGCCACGATAGGTCTCGTTAAGCTCAAACGACAATGCATCTCAGAAGTCGGCGCCCCTTTGATCGCCTCGCTTATAAAGAAACGTGCCGTCTTTTCGCTATTCCAGTGGCCGTGGCCTATCCGGTCCGTGACGATCTTGCCGATCATTGCCGCGGCAACTTCCACAGAGACCTTTTGGACCACGGCTCGACAGAACGATTCCAGCGATTGACCGGCATTCTCGGCAAGCATGCCGGCACCTACCCGGGAAGCCTCGGCGTTCCACAGGTGCAGGCATCCCAAGGCATGGAGGGCATCGGTCGGGGTGAAACCGGCACGCAGAATGAGACACAGCTTCTCAAAATTCTCCAACCGCCTTGAAAGGATGAAACCCTCCCTGCCGGAAAATGAAAGGGGAAGCGGTTCCATTCTAATTTTTTCAAGTAAAGCCATGTCGGCTTCGGAGAGATCATAAGGCGGCGCCTGCCAAAAAAGGGCGAAGAATCCTTCAGACGGGTTTCCTCTGCACGCAACATTCCAGTCGCGCAGTTGTTCCAAAATCATCGGGTAAGATTCGGCGAGAAGGCAGAGCGGGACTACGCGCCTCGGTCCCAGTTCGATTTCGCCGGTGTCATCCACCTGAACCATGCTGTCACCGCCGAGCCCTATCGTATAAATATCAGCCGACTCAACCATCGTGCGCTTGTCGGCGATCGTCGATCCGGTTTTGTTCAGATCGATCCTGCCGCCCGTCATTTTACCGATATCGGTGGTGGTTCCTCCTATATCCACAACCCAGCAATCGGTTTTGCCGGACAATCGTTGGGCTCCGGCGATGCTGGCAGCCGGACCGGACAGAATGGTTTCTATCGGCCTCCTGACGGCGACATCCGCTTTCATCAGGGATCCATCCCCTCTAACCACCAACAAGGGAGCTGAAATCGATAGCGAGGAAAGGGTCTGCTGAACGCTGACAATCAGTGATCGAAGCAACGGGATCAGGCTGGCATTGATCGCGACGGTCTGCGCGCGCAGGACGCTGTTCAATTTTGTCGTTAAATCATGACCGCAGGTGACCGGCAGGTCACACAGTTCCTCGATGATTTCCCTGACTCTCATTTCTTGTGACGGATTACGCGACCCGAAAAAGCACGAAACACCAAATGATTCAACGTGGTCTTTGTTTTTCAAAACGACATCGCGAACGGACGTCTCGTCCAATGCCGAAGATTCGTTTCCATAGAGATCATAGCCACCGGATACATAGGCAATGTTTCGGGTGATGAACCCTCGCCCGAAACCATGCCTGTCGAGCAGCGCTTGATCGTATCCGACCAGGATCAAGCAAACACGGCCCCCATATCCCTCGGCGATGGCATTGGTCGCAAGGGTGGTGGAAAGTCCCACGAGATTGATTGTGGTTTGAGGATGTTTTCCTATTCCCTGTGTGGTGACCTCTTCAATCGCCTTTCGTATTCCTATCGATAGATCGTGGCGGGTCGTCAGGACTTTCTTATTTTTCAACACCTCCCACGTTTCCAGATCAACCAGTACCGCATCGGTATAGGTGCCGCCCGTATCAATACCCAAACCATATGACATCGCCATCTCCAAAAATTAAAAAATTCTAAAATACCCCATATCAATATCGTCAAAAAATCGATGCGATAAATTCGTTTCGATGATTAAGATACAAGCAAAAAAAAGACTTGACAAGCAATAAAAAAATATAAGATATTTATAAAGAAAATACTGATATATTTAAGAAATCCCTTGGTAAAACATTCATCTGCCTTCGCTATGGATAACCATGATATGAACTCGAGTTGTTTGAGGAATTTCGGAAATTTGCTGTAGGGTTTCGCAGGTAAGCATTTGCTGGTGTCCATGGCGGTTGCGCGGGTTCCATTCAAATTCAGCTTATCTTTTGATCTACCGGGTAAGCGTCCAGCCAAACTTTTAATAAGTCCAAGCTGATTCCCCGGGACCACTTTTGCCGGAAGCCCTACGAACCCCGCAGGAACGGTTGACAAGAAAAGAGGTCAGGAGAAGAGAGGCATGAAACCAAGAATTCGGGTATTAAACGACGAGGAATGTTTGAAAATCGACCAGGCATCACGCTCACTGCTGATGGAGGTGGGCGTCCAAGCCGAAGACGAGGAGGCCCTTGATCTGTTTCATCAGGCGGGTGCGATCGTTGATACCAAATCCAAAATGGTGAAGATCCCCAGCCATGTGATCAGCAGAACTCTCGCAATGTGTTCTTCCTGCGTCAGGTTGTACGACCGCAAGGGGGGATCGCCGATGCTCATCGGCGGAGACCGGGTTTACTTCGGGACCGTGGGAATTGCGACCAATGTTCTCGACTTCGGCACGAACACCTACCGCCAGGTGATCTGCGGTGACCTGCGAGATATTATACGGCTTTCGGATGCGCTCGATCCCCCTGATTTCATATTGATCCCGGCCACCCCCACGGATGTTCCGTCCAGTATCGTCGATTTGGTGGAGTTCAAGTACCTGCTGCTGAATACCCGGAAGCATTTCATCGGCGAAGCCCAGAATCGGATAAATCTGAAAAAATGTATCGCTATGGCGATCGAGGTGGCCGGAAGTCTGGAAGAAATCCAGAAGCATCCCTTCTTCTCCGTCCTCGTCTGCCTGACCAGCCCGCTTCTGCTCCGATCCGATGCCATCGAGTTGATTGTCGAAACGGCAAAATCGGGATTGCCGCTTTTTATTGAATCCGGGCCCATGTCCGGAGGCACCTCGCCGGCAACCTTGGCCTCAACCGTGGTTCTGGCCAACGCCGAGCTTCTGGCAAGTTTTGTCTTGGCGAAAGCCGTTAACCCGGCTGTACCGCTCATCTATGCGAGCTGGGCTCGAATACTGGATATGCGGGCTGCCACGGTTTCGCACGGCGGGCCGGAATTTCCGCTTTTGCGCATGGCAACGACGCAGATGGCGAAATACTATGGACTGCCCTCGGGCGGCGGCGGTATTCTGGCCGATACGAAATCCATCGATGTCCAACTGGGAATGGAAAAGCTCGGAACGGGTCTATTGCCGGCCTTGGCGGATACAAACATGATCGTCGGCATGGGCCTTTTTGCCGACGAAAACGCGATCAGTCTTGAAACATTGATTATCGATCATGAGGTCTGCGGCTGGATCAACCGCGTCAGGAGAGGGATCGATGTCAATGACGAGACGACGGATATCTCCGTCATTGCGAAGGTCGGACCGGGTGGAGATTTCGTGAGTACCGAACACACCATGAAGTTTTTCCGGACGGAGATGTTCATCCCCAAGATCATGGACCGGGGGTTCCTTTCCCTGGACAAGGACCCGGAGGCGAAGTGCATGCGAACCCGCGCCAGAAGGCAATATAGAGAGGCCATGGATCGCTACACCCCCCCGGTACTGGCGGATTCCATAGAAACCCGACTGAATCAAATTATCGAAGAATGATGAAAAGAGGAGAGTTTGAAGATGGATCCCGATACGTATATCAATGACATTATTGATGCAATTATCCGCCTGGAGGGTGACCGGGTCACGAGCTTGGCGGTGAAGGCGATCGATGGGGGAGTGCCACCCTTCGTAATCATCAATCAGGCGTTAACGGCCGGTCTGCGTAAAGTGGGAGATTTGTTTGCCGATGAACAGATGTTTCTGCCGGAGCTGGTTCAGGCCGGATACATGGTGACCAAGACCATGGAGAAAATAAAGCCCTACCTGTCCGGGGGTGAAGGCTCAAAGCGCAAAGCGCTGTGCATGGTCGCGACGGTTGAGGGGGATGTTCACGATATCGGGAAAAATCTGGTCAATCTGCTGCTTTCAGCGTCAGGTTACGAGGTCATCGATCTGGGCAAGTCGGTGCCGACCAAAGCCATCGTAGAACAGGTGAATCTGATCGGTCCTGACATTCTGGGACTTTCAGCGCTGTTGTCCACAACCATGCCGGCTCAGCAGAAGGTCATTCAAGTACTCGAAGAGACAGGGATTCGGGAAAAGGTCAAAATCATGGTCGGGGGCGCCCCTGTGACCCGAAGCTGGGCGGACAAAATCGGCGCGGACGGTTTTGCGGAGGATGCCGCCTCCGCCGTCAAAGAGGCCGACCGCATCCTGGGATTGGGATAGTCCATCTGCGCACAACGCCCCGTCCTTTTACCACCGAATGGAGTCCTCCATGTACAGCTACACAATGAACCTGCGAGACGAAGATATTCACGTGGGACCAAGGCAGTTTGTCGGCGGGGAAGCGATTGGCATCATCCTCTTCGGGCAGACCGGGTACGCTTTACCTCCTGGAAGCGTCGAAAANGCGACCACCTTCAAGTACCCGGTCTATTACCGGGCCATTTCTGCAGCTTCCGTCGAAAGCGTGGTTTCAACGCAACTGGATGCACAGGTCCTGCAGCANTTGATCGANACCGGCCGAGAAATGCAAGACCAGGGCTGCCGTGCCATTGTCGGCGCCTGCGGTTACTTCGCCAACTACCTCCCCGAAGTCACCCGACAGCTTGATGTGCCGTGCTTCTTTTCGAGCCTTATGCAGGTCCCGATGATGCTGCAATCGATGAGAGCGGGCAAGAAGGTCGGCGTCATCTGCGCCGACGGACGCGTTCTGGCCTCCGCGCCGGTCCTGAGGAACTGCGGGATATCCGACCCTGAATCGATCGTCGTCGTCGGGGCAGAGGTTCTTCCCGACATGAGGAAGATCCTCGAAGGGGTCGGCCATTACAACCCCTTCCGTCTTGAACAGGGATTGGTCGAGCTGGCAACAGCCCTGGTTCAAAGGCGCCAGGACATCGGCGCCATTCTGCTCGAATGCACTCTTTTCCCTACACATGCACGGGCCGTTCAAGAAGCCGTGAAACTGCCGGTGTTCGATTTTTCAACCTTAATCGATTGGGTATACAGCGGGGTCGTTCGAAGATCATTTGGCGGGTACATTTAGCGGGGATAAGGTCCGGACCGGACATGCGTCGATCCGATCCGGGCGAAAAAAACACCCACACCTGGAGCGGGCCGTGGCAGCGATTCTTGAAATTACGGGCTTGTCAAAATCATTCGGCGGACTGTGTGCGTTCAACGAAATCGGCTTTCAGATCGAACCAGGGGAAATCGTCGGACTGATAGGCCCCAACGGCGCCGGCAAAACGACGGTGATCAACTGCATCACCGGCGTCTACCGGCCGACTGGGGGAGAAATATCCTTCAACGGGACCTCGGTGTTGAATATGCGGCCGCATCAAATCTGTCGTGCCGGAATCGGACGCACCTTCCAGATCCCCAGACCATTCATAAACATGACTGTTTTGGACAATCTGCGAGTCTGCTCACATCACAAAGATGTTGATCACCGCCGACTGCTGGAGATGGTGGGCTTATGGGGGAAGCGGGATTTGAAGGCCAAATCCATAACCTTCCATGAACGCCGCCTGATGGAGCTTTCCAGGGCCCTTTCTGTGGCACCCAAACTCCTTTTGCTCGATGAAACCATGGCCGGTCTGAATCCTGCCGAGACGATCGCGATGATGGAACTGCTGCGACAAATCTGCAAGGATTTTGATATCACCATATTATGGATCGAACATGTCATGAAAGCCATTATGGAAACCGCCCATCGGGTACTTGTGTTGCATCAGGGAAAACTCATCGCCCAAGGAGATCCGAGGTCGATCGCGAACAATCCTGAAGTGATCGAGGCGTACCTGGGGGAGGAGTACAGTTTCGCCGTGGAGAAGAACGAATGCTCTTAAGGGTCGACCGCATCAGTGCGCAATACGACGGCCTTGAAGCCATATCGTCGGTGTCGCTTGATATCGGCCAGCAGGATTTCGTCTGCATTTTGGGGCCGAACGGCGCCGGAAAGTCAACCTTGCTACAGACCATCGCCGGGTTGGTCCGATCGGTTTCCGGAGAAATTATATTCGAAGGAAACCGCATCAGCGGCCTGCCACCGCACCAAATTGCGGCCATGGGCATTTCTCTGGTGCCGGAAGAAGGTTGGCTGTATCCGCAGATGTCCGTCGAAGAAAATCTGCTGATGGGCGCTTATCCCAAAGCGGTGCGCCAGAAATGCCGCGAGCGCATGGGTCAGGTTTTCGATCTTTTTCCACGGCTGAGCAACCGAATCAAACAGTCCGCCGAAACCCTGAGCGGCGGGGAAAGGCAAATGCTGGCTGTCGGTCGCGGGCTCATGAGCCATCCCAAACTGCTGATGCTGGATGAGCCCTCCCTGGGGCTGGCCCCCATCGTGATTCAGGAGATCCTGAAAACCCTGACCCGCATCAATGTCGAGGAAAAGACCACCATCCTATTAACCGAACAGAACATTTTCCACGCGCTCAACCTGAGCCGCCACGGCTATCTTCTTGAAAACGGGAAAATGATCATGTCGGGATCCAGCGCGGAGTTGCTCGGAAACGAGCATGTCAAAAAAAACTATTTGGGATGTTAAAAAAGGAGGAGCGTTATGAAAAAGACTGGTTTCTTGATCGTTGCGGTGATCGTTCTTTTGGGGGGACTTTGTTTAAGTTCTGCTACGGCACAAGATGTGATCAAGTTCGGGATTGCGACGCCTCTGACTGCCGGTGACTACAAGTCCGGTCAGATCAACGTCCAGACCGCGGAACTGTTCATCGAACAAATCAATGCCAAAGGCGGCTTGCTGGGCAAGAAAGTAGCGCTGGTGAAGGCTGATGACGAGGGCAAACCTGCCGTCGGCGTAACCGCGATGCAGCGGCTGGCCGGCGAGAAGGTATCCGCCATCGTCGGCGTCTGGCACTCATCAGTCGTCATGGCGCAAGCCAAGGTCATCGAACAGATGAAGATTCCGATGCTCCTGCACTACACATGGGCGGACGAACTGACAGCGGGACATTCTCCGTACATCTACCGCGTCGGACCCTTCAATTCCCAAATCGCCCAGTTGATGGTGCCGTATTTTGTGAAAGCCGGCTATAAAACCATCGCCGTCCTTCATGAGACGACCGCCTTCGGCACGGGATTCACCGACGCCCTTCAGAAGTTTGCAGAGGCCAAGGGAATCAAAGTATATAGGACGGGCATCCCGGCCGAGGCTACCGATTTGAAACCCCAGCTTCTGGATTTCAAGGGCAAGAACCCNATGCCTGAACTGATGGTCCTCGCAGTCAATTACCAGCCAACCAATCTCGCCCCNAANCAGGCGGCTGAAATCGATCTCTACCCGAAATGCAGNATCCTCTGTGCGTGGGACTGGCCGACCTATCCCGATTTCTGGGAAGTCGTGGGTGAAAAAGGGGTGGGCGTTACGTACGCGACTTTTGAATCCAAAAAACTAAAACTCTCGCCTCTCGGCGAAAGCTTTAAAAAGGCCTTTATTGCAAAATACAAATTCGAACCTCCCGTCTACTGCTATTTCATGTATGACGGCATGATGATGGTCGCCGAAACCATCAAAAAAATCAAATCCGCCGACCCGCAGAAGATTGCCATCGCCCTGAAGGATATCAAATTCCAGGGAACCACTGGCACGGTCACCTTCGAACGAAAGGAAGGGCCGATCTGGAATCAGTGGATGGGCCATCAGCTGTTCATCAAGAAATTGACGCAATTCAAACAGAAGGGCGAAGATGCAGATGTGGTTTATCCTTAGCCGGTAATGCATCTCCGCCATTCATCGGGCCCACGCGCGGTTTTCGGGACGAACAACCTTGCCGGTAATTCCTGAGGATATCACTCCCGAGAACCGCGCCGGCGCGTCTTTCGGGCTCCGGCGAAACACATCTCAAGCCGGTTGCCAGAGTGGAGGTATATGTTCATAGAGCTCTTAATTCGCGGCATCGCCATCGGTATGGTTTACTCCCTGATGGGGGTCGGACTTAGCCTCCTGCAAGGCGTCTTGAAAATCATCAATTTTGCCCACGGCGAATTCTATATGATTGGGGGTTATTTAGCCTATTTCGCCATTGCCACCTTTGGCCTGCCGTTTTATCTTGCAATACCCGTGTCCATGATCTTGGTATTTTTTCTCGGCGCGGCGGTCGAAATCCTGCTTCTCAGTCCGATTCACTCTCAAAAAATTGAGAAGCCTATGGACTATACGCTGATCATGACCTTCGGCCTGTTACTGGCCCTGCGTCAGATCGCGACAAAACTCTTCGGCCCGTTTTACCGTAAACCACCGGATTACCTTAACTTCGATATCTTTATCCTGGGGGTAAAATTTCCGGCGGACATGATCCTGGCNGGAGTCATGTCCGCCGTACTGGTGGCATTGTTGGCCATTTATGTACACAAAAGCTGGCGCGGGAGGGGATGGCGTGCCTTGACTCAATGTGGAGAAGGGGCAAGGATCAACGGGGTAGACATCAGCAAGGAGAGTTGGATCGCCTGCGGTGTCGCCTGCGCACTGGCGGCGGCGGCGGGGGCTATCGTGGCCCCGATCTTTACGGTCTCTCCCCACTGTGGTGGTCCTCCGCTCGCCAAGAGCTATGAAATCCTTGCGATCGGCGGACTGGGTTCACTGGGGGGCAGCGTCGCCGCCGGGATCATCCTGGGCGTTGCCGAGACGCTGGGTTCCTTCTACATCTCTTCCGCATACCGCGATGCGATCGGATTCGTTCTTATGGCACTCTTCCTGATATTCCGGCCTCAGGGCCTTTTCGGACAAAAGGTGTGATTCGCAAATGCAACCTTCATCGAAACGCCAACTGATATTTGCCGGGGTATTGCTGATCTTCGGGCTCATCGCCCCTTTTTATGTGGACTCTCTCGTCTGGATGACCACCATCAACATTTTCTTTTATTACGCGATACTGAGCATCAGTTACAACATTGTCCTTGGGTACACCGGCCTGTTTTCCTTCTGCCATGTCTCCTTCGGCGCCATCGGGGGTTATGTCTCAGCCGTACTGGCATCCAAGGCNGGGCTTTCGCCGTTCGCAACCATGTGGGTGGGAGCGGTGGCGGCGGCCCTTTGCGGATTGATGCTCGGCCTGATTATCCTTCGCGTCCGCGGTTTTTACCTTTGTCTGGTTACCTGGGCTTTCGCGATGGTGGTTGAAAACGTTCTGCGCAACGAATACCAAATCACCGGCGGCACCGGAGGATTCAATTCACCGACTTTCTTCGATGGGCCNGATTCAGGCTTCTATTGTTATTTCGTTGGTTTGACCCTTTTTCTTGCAACGTACCTGGTATCCGTAGCGGTCTACCATTCACGGTGGGGGCTGAATTTGTTTGCGGTGCGCGACGACATCGATGCAGCCGAAACAATGGGGATCCATACCCGTTTTTGGAAGGTNTTCGGATTTGTTTTCGGCAGCGCCTTGGCCGGATTGGCCGGGGCCTATTACGCGCACTTTTTTAGCCTGATCGACCCGACGATCGCCGCTTTGGACGAACAAGGGAAGATCTGCCTGATGTTGATCCTGGGAGGATTAGGGACCGTGATCGGACCGGTATTGGGGGCCTTTTTCGTGGTCATCCTGTCCGAGCTGATCCGGGGATGGGTGGCGGAGACCAACCTGCTTCTCTTTGCCATCGCCATGATCATCACTGTGCGATTCGCTCGAGGCGGTTTCATTGAGGTCTTGCAACTTGTGGCACCCTGGGCTAAAGCAATCGCGATCCGAGGACCTCAGAACCGTTCTGCCAAGGCCGGCAATCATCCGGATGGATAAATGGATCAGATGAATATGGGGAGGGAAAAATGATAACAATCATTTCGGAAGATCAAATCA
>JGI20214J51650_10002385_pt1 | contig 11857 bp, 9 predicted proteins | sample WetSurMetagenome_FD_51650 | JGI IMG/M metagenome (IMG submission 51650)
TTATCGCCGAACTCGCGAGCGCCGGGCCGGAGGCCCCTTCGGCGACAGTTGGCGGCGCAGCCGCCGGCGCGGGCGCGGGCACCGGCGCCGGAAGGTGGTCGGTCAGCGGCGGCGCCGCTGCGCGCTGGAGGAGCCAGATCAGCGCGAACGCCGCCAGACCGAACGTCAGCACCGCCACAAGCACCAGCGGCACGGGCAGGCGCGCGCGCCTCGGCGCCTCGACCGACCGGTCTGAAGGCGATGCCGAAGCCGCAGCCCGCTCCTCCCGAGGCGGAGGCGCACCCGGGGCCGCTTCCGTTGCGGACTCGATGCCCGGCTCCAGATCGTCCTGGATGTCGTGCCGACGCAGTAGGGTGGCTTCCGTTTCGGCGTCGATCACGGTGTCGATCGCGATCGCCGGCGGCCGGGTGGCGACGAAGACCGAGAACTCGGCCGACTTGGGTGCGGACGGTGGCGCGCCTGCGGCGGCCGCCGGTGTCGGCAGCGCCGGCGGGTGCGGGGCGCCGACGACATCGAACAGACGCCCGTCCGGGCTGCGCATGTACAGCGCCGGTGCACCCCACTCGACCTCGTAGCCGCGCGCGACCATGAAGGCACGCGCCGAGGTCAGCGCGGCGTCGACCGGCTGTCCGGCGGCGAGATAGCGGTAGAAGTGGCGCGCGAGCGCGATTGCGGCAGCGTCGGGCACTGGAAACTGCATCGCGATGACCGCGGGCACGCCGCGCCGGATCAGGCTCTGCGCCACTCCGGCGAAGGGATCGATATGCGAGGCCGCGGCACCGACACAGCTGTTCAGGTAGACCAGCCGCAGCGTCGCCAGGTGGTTGCGCAACAGGACCGCCAGCCGGCGGCCGCTGATCGGATCGGGTGCGATGACGGGCGGCTCGGACTCGAGCACGATAGCGCCTTCGTCGCCGTCGAAGTCGCCATGGCCGATGAAGTGCAGCACGTGCGGCCGCTCGCGCAGCAGCGCCTCGTCCAGGCGTTCGAGCGTCGTGTGCGCCAGCCGTACCGTGCGCACGCCGCCGGCCGCGGCGAGTTCTTCGAGCGCGGTGTCGAGCTGCGCCAGTTCGGCACCGACCTCGAGCCCGGGCTGGCCGGCTGGCGACGCGATCGCGATCAGCAGGCGCAGCGGCGGCTCGACCCGCAGCGTCGGCAGGGGCTCGTCGACTTCGAGCCAGCGCACGACCGGCTTCATGCGGTCCGAGAACAAGAAGTCGTCTTTGGCCGGGATGTAGACGAACTCCCACGGCAACCGCGCCAGCTCGGGCGCGTCGGTGGTGTCGATGACCACGCGCAGGCCCTCGCCGCGTTGAGGATCGATCGCACGCAGCCCCTGCTCGAGCGCGGGCCAGGAGGCCGATTGGCGCAGCGCCTCGAACAGCTGGCCCCCGATCTGCCGGGTGCGCGCCGCTGCCGGCAGCAGCGCGTCGGGCAGGCCGCCGGCGCCGGCACGCCGGGCAGTGCCGTCGATGGCGGTGGCGCCCGCCCACAACATTGTCTCGGCCGCCGACGCGTCGAACAACCAAGGGCCGGGTGCCGACGCGCCGCCGTCGGGCCCGGTACCCACGATCTCGAACTCTCCTCCGGCGCTGCGCAAGAAGCGCAGTCGCAGCGAGCGATAGCGCGGCGCAGCGTCGTCGGTGAGCGGCTCTGCCGGCGCCACTGGCGCAGCTTCCACAGCGGCGCTCTGGGCGCGCAAGCGGTCGTCGACCTCCAGNAGCACCTCGGCGGCCGTGTTGCCTTCCGGCTGCAGGATCGTCAGCGCCCGCAGATAGGCGGGTACGTCCGCCAGCGGCGTCGGCGCGACCTCGACTGGCAGCACATGCCAGCCAGGCGTGGGCCAGCGGCGGCTGGCGATTTTTAGCTCGGTGCGCGTGTAGTGACCACTGGCGACCGACTCCGGAGCGACGAGAAAGACGAACAGGTCGCAGCCCTCGATCGCACCGCGAATGCGGTCGTCGTAGCTCTGCCCTGGAGGCAGGTCCTCCCGATCGAAGAACACGTCGTGCCCGGCCGCCTGCACGCGGTGCGCGATGTCGTCGGCCGCCGCGCGCTGCGCGGTGGCGTAGGAGAGGAAGATCTTCAAACCCCGCGCCCCCCGGCGGTCGCGGTCGCGCCCAGATGTGCGCAGATCGCGGCTCACTATAGGCTAGGCCGCTGCGACACGGAAACACCCGCTGTCGACGCGGAACGATGGCGTGGCAATGCGTTCGAGGCACGACTCGGGCGGTGCGCAGGATCTCACGCCTTGGGTTGGCCTCGGGCTTTCGAGGGCCTGGTTCGTCACCGCGGGCGCCACGTCGCGCCCGACGTGTCGCGACTGGCGATTGGTCAACGCGTGCGCAGCGCCAGGTGCCCCCCTCATCGAGGTGCCCAATCGCGCCCACGCAATGGAGTTCAAAGTCAATTTTCTAGGGGTGGACCGAGCCCAGGAGCGAAGCAGACATTGGACGCAGGGCGCGCAGCCATGCCGAACCCGGCGTCTCCATTGCAAAGGCCCGAAGACGGCTCGTGAGTGGCGCCTTTGCGCGTCACGGCCATGGCGCCCGGGCGGCCGAGAAGCCCCCCAACGAGATCGGGATCGACCTCTCGGCGGCGATCCATGTTCGCCCCAGGAGCCACCATGCCCAACAAGTCGACCCGACATGTCCTTGAAGGTAGCGAGAAGCAAGCACTGCCCGGCGCCAAGGCCGTCGGCAGTACCCGGCCGGACGAGCGCATCGAAGTCACGCTGCGGCTGCGCCAGAAATCACCGATGCGGGATGCCGATGCGGCTCGGCTCACCGCAGACCTGCATCCGGGCCAGCGCAGGTATCTGACGCGCGACGAGCATGCTGCCGCGCACGGTGCCGATCCCCAGGACATTGCCAAAGTCGCTGAGTTCGCCAAGGCCTGTGGCTTGGTCGTCGTGGAGTCGAGCGCCGCCCGCCGCAGCGTGGTGCTGTCGGGTGACGCAAAGTCGCTCGGCGCCGCTTTCGGGGTCACGCTGCAGCAGTTCGAGCATGAACGCGGCACCTACCGCGGACGCGCAGGACCGATCAGCGTCCCCGGCGACCTGGCCGGAATCGTCGAGGGTGTTTTCGGTCTGGACAATCGTCCTCAAGCGGAGCCACATTTTCTGCGCCACGACCCCGCACGCGGTCTGAGTCCTCGCGCCGCGGCTTCGTTCACGCCGACCGCGCTGGCCAAGCTCTACAACTTCCCCACGGGACTCGACGGCTCGGGTCAATGCATCGGCATCGTTGAGCTGGGTGGCGGATACCGGCCCAAGGACCTGAGCGCGTACTTCAGCGGCCTGGGCTTGCATGCACCCAAAGTCAAGGCGATCCAGGTCGATCATGGCCGCAATCACCCGACCAATGCCAACAGCGCCGACGGCGAAGTCATGCTCGACATCGAGGTCGCGGCAGCCATCGCGCCCAAGGCGACCATCGCGGTCTACTTCGCGCCGAACACCGACCAGGGGTTCCTGGATGCGATCACGACGGCGGTCCACGACAGCATCAACAAACCTTCCGTCATCTCGATCAGCTGGGGCTCGGCCGAAGCGAACTGGACCGGGCAGGCCATGACCCAATTCGACCACGCCTTCCAGGCCGCGGCCGCCATGGGGGTGACCATCTGCTGCGCGGCGGGCGACAGCGGCTCGGGGGACGGGCTCGCCGACGGGCACGCGCACGTGGACTTCCCGGCGTCGAGCCCGAACGCACTGGGCTGTGGCGGGACCAGGCTTGTGGCAGACGGATCGGCGATCGCGTCGGAGGTGGTCTGGAACGAAGGCAGCGGCAGCGCCACGGGCGGTGGGGTCAGCGCATTCTTCGCGCCGCCCAGTTATCAACGTGCGGTGAAGGTGCCGCCCATCGCGGGTACCAAACAGCACGGGCGGGGCGTTCCCGACGTCGCTGGCGACGCCGATCCCGCCACGGGTTACGACGTGCGCGTGGACGGCCAGAGCTTGGTGATCGGTGGCACCAGCGCGGTCGCGCCGCTGTGGGCCGGCCTGATCGCGCTGATGAATCAGAAGCTCGGGCATCCAGTGGGCTTCATCAACCCGTTGCTCTACGGTTCATTGGCGGGCCGGGGGCTGCTGCGCGACATCGTGGTCGGCACCAACGGCGCGTACACGGCGCAGTCGGGATGGGATCCATGTACCGGGTGGGGTTCGCCCAACGGAAGCAAGTTGCTGCAAGCGCTGGCGGGTTGACGCCAAAGGCGCGGCTGGGATGCCGACGCCCACCCCTGAAATTGCCGACGCCAAGGCACTGGACGCCCGGGTGGATGCGGCAGGGGACCTGCCGCACGCATCTCACATCGCGCTCGCGCTGCGCCGAAGTGGTGGCGTGAGCGCCGGGCGGCGGCGCACGAGGGCCAGGGCGAAAGCCGCTGCTGCGGCGAGCGGCAGGCTCGACGGCTCCAGTGTCGCCACCGCCTCGTCGACGACGCGCACGGCCAGCTTGTCGGACGCGATCAGCGCGCGCAGCTTCCAGGCCTGGCCGCCTTCGGGCTGGCGGACGGCGAAGTCGACCTCGCCGTCGAGCCAGGTGACCGCCGCGACCGCGCAATCGGCCTCGATCAGCGAGTAGACCTCGATTTCCAGCCGGACGATGCCCGGGTCGTGGATGTTGTCCGCGTCCCAGGGATGCAGACCGAGAGGCTGTGTGCGGAGTCCGGCGGCGTCGTAGCCGACGAGCAGGCCCGACGCGAGCACGGCGGCGAATTGGAGGTCGGTCGGGATTTGCGGGTAATTCAGGCTTACGTCTTGAAAGGTGCCGTNGAGCGAATTGCAGAACGGCGGTGTGCACAGCGCCGCGGCGGCGTAGGACTTGCCAATCAGTTCGCGCGCCGCCTGCGCGGCGGAGGTATCGCGGACGCTCTGGGCAGCGGGCAACAGTAGCGCGAAGAGCGTCGTCGTGAGGGCGATCACCAGCAGCAGCTCGATGAGCGTGAAACCTCCGGACCCGGTGCGCGTGGACGCCATGGCCCTGCCTCTTGGGCTGACTGGGAGAGCGGGGCCTGCGAAGAGGACTTCGAGGCCGATCCGAGCGCGGAGCAACGAGCGTGCCGCCGCCGCAATGCGCCGGAACTCAACGCTTGCGTGCCAACCGCGCGGTTACCGTGCGGCGGGATGTAAGGTGGGTTGACAGGGAGTTCGCCGCTGCAAGCCGCGCCCGGTCGCGAGGCGCCGAAGGCGTCCGCTGCGCTATCTGAGCTTCACGAACCGCACCATCGCGCTTACGCCCGCGGCCGAGGTATCGATGCGGTTCGGGTCGGCGGCGCGGTGCGGCGCGTCGCGCAGGCCGATGAGGTCGAGCACCGCGGCGCAGGAGTTGTTGGCGTCGATGACCAGCCCGCGCTGGCCCCCGTTCAGCCCGGCGTAAAGGCTCAGCCCGTGAGGATCGCCCTTGCCGGTGAAAGCGTAGCTGGAGCCGCAGGGCGTACGGTCGAGCGCGGGGTCGTTCAGGTCGAGCAGGCCGAGCGCACCCGGGCTCGAGCCGGCCGTGCCGGGTGCGGTGGGCAGTTGGGTCACGCCAACGTTGGCGCCCGATTCCTCGTGCGAGAGCAGTACGCTGCCGGACGTGGAGATCGCCAAGTCCGGCAATCGCGGCACTGCCGTGGCCGGGTCGGGCAGCGCTAAGGCAAACGGCGCACCGAAGGTCTGCGCCACCGGGTCGAATGCCGCGTCGCCGAAGTCGACGAGCAGGAAGCTCGAACCGTCCTCGCTGGACAGCACGATCGCCTTCGTGTCGGCGTCAATGGCCGCGGCGTCGACTTCGCTGGTCTGGAAGACGCTGCCGGCGGCGCCCAGGTCGGCCGCCGAGTCTGTGTTTTTGTCCCAGGTGTAGACGATGCCCGCGTCGAGGTCGACGACGCGCAGCTTGCGCTGTCCGCCGTGCGGCAGGTACTCGGGCGCGACGATGTAGCTCGTGCCGCCGGCCTGGGGCAGGAACGCGAAGTTCTCGCCTACCGGGATGTCGTACACAGCCGCGGCCGTCGTACTGCCGTAGTCGAAGACGCGGAAGCCGCCGGCGCCGCCGACGATGAAGCGCTTCTTGCCTATGTCGGCGGCGACGCCGCAGAGAATGCACGAGCCCCCGGAGTACGCATTCGGGACGTTGCCCGCGCCGCTGTCGAATTCCTGCACGCCGACGTCCAGCACCTGCAGGCTGGTCACGAATTTGCTCAGGTTCAGGACCGCGACCTTGCTCGAGCCGTAGCCGATGCAGACCGTTCTCAGGTTGTCCGAGTCGACCGTGCAGGCGCTCGCCGTGAACGTGAGCGGTACCGTCGGCGCCAGGATCGACAAGGGCGCAGTCCCGCCCCAGGTGACGGCCTTGCCGTCGCTGCTCTCGAGCACGAAGGGCGTCACGCCACCGGGCGCCGGCACGAAGGCGATGCGGGCTGTAGGTGTGCCGAGCACGCCGTAGGCGGCGGTGGTCGAGTCGGACGTGCCGCCGGACTGCGTCGTCGTCGTGGCCGCGGTACCGGCGCCAGGGCTGCCGCCGCAGGCCGACAGCGCGACGAGCAGACACGTGCACACCAGCACCGACCAGCCCGCGCGCGCCATGCGCGACGCGACCACCTTCGAGTCGAAGGCCGGTGCCGTGGCAGGCCCAGGTGAGGCCAGGGCGGCGGCGATTCGGCAAAGATTCATGCTACTTCCTGAATCAGGGTGAACAACGCAGTGCGTCGCGCCTGCCAGGGACCCTGGCGCCGGCAATTGTCAGCCGACCGGCGCGATCCCGTCCGTGCGGTATCGGACGAAGTCCGCGCCGGGTTTCGTGCCCGGGTTCTGGCAGCTCATCAGGTCTGCGACTGGCGATCACCTCGACATCGCATCGCTCCGCCGCCGAAGGCCCGAACGCGCGACACTCCAGGGTCCAAGCTCGAAGGAGCGTCGCATGCGTCGCTGGCTGATCCTGATCATCTTGTCGCTCGCCGCTTGTGCGGCACCGCCGCCGCGACCCGGCCAGCCNGAAGCCGAGGTCCTGGCGCGCTGGGGAACGCCGACCGCGCGCTACGCNATGCCCGGGGGCGTGACCCGGCTCGAATTCGCGACCGGGCCCTACGGTCGCACGACCTGGATGGTCGACGTCGACGCCGCCGGCCGCGTCATCGCCGCGAACCAGGTCCTCGACGAAGCCAGCTTCGCCGCCTTCCAGGCCCATGCCGCGGGCATGACGCGCGCCGAGCTGCTGCGCACGCTGGGAACGCCGGGCGAGCGCCGCAGCGGCGGCTGGCAAGGCGGCGAGGTCTGGTCCTGGCGCTACCCGACCAACGACTGCCTTTGGTTCCAGGTCTCGATCAGCGCCGACGGCATCGTGCGCGACGGCGCCTACGGCATCGACCCGCGTTGCGACGCGCCGAGCGACAGGGCGCAGCGNTAGAGTGCCGCGATGGTTCTCTACGGCATCCCGAATTGCGACACCGTCAAGCGCGCCCGGGCCTGGCTCGCCGAGCACGGCACCGAGCACCGCTTCCACGACTTCAAGAAGGCCGGCGTGCCGCCGGAGCGGCTCGCCGAATGGCTGCGTCAGCTCGGCTGGGAGGCGCTGCTGAACCGCCAGGGCGCGACCTGGCGCAAGCTTGACGAAGCNCGCCGGGCNGGCATCGTCGATGCNGTCTCGGCGCGGGCCTTGATGCTCGAACAGCCGAGCGTGATCAAGCGCCCGGTCGTCGAATGGCCCGACGGCCGGATCGGCGTGGGCTTCGATGCTGGGCGCTGGTCGGCGCGGGTGGCCGGCGCTGCGCCTTGATGGGCACGCGCGCCGGCGGCGTGGTCAGTCGCCGTCGGCGGTGAGTGCGCCAATCGCCGCCTCGACGCCGCCACTTCGGTGCGGCACGCGCTGCAGCGCCATCGCCGCCTCGACGCCGGCGAGCGCGCCGAGGATCATCGCCTCGTTCATGTCGCCGAGGTGGCCGATACGGAACACGCGGCCCGCGTAAGGCCCCAGCCCGCCGGCGATGGCGACCTGGAAGCGCTCGCGCGCGACCGTGCGCAGCGCCTCGGGGTCGACGCCGGCCGCGACGGCCACCGCGGTCACCGAGACCGAGCGCGCCGCAGGCTCGGGGCAGAGGAGTGTCACGCCGCCCGCGGCGGCCCAGTGCTCGACCGCCGCATGCACGGCGCGTGCGAGCCGCGCGTGGCGCGAGTGCACCGCGTCCAGGCCCTCGCGCTCGATCAGCGCCAGCGCCGCCTCGAGCCCGGCCAGGTGGGCGAGCGGCGGCGTGCCGCAGAACTTGCGGTATTGGAGCTCGCTCTTGCGTCGCGCCCAGTCCCAGTAGAAGCGCGGCGCCGGATTCGCGCGCGCCGCCTGCAGCGCGCGCCCCTTCGCGGCGACGAAGGCCAGCCCGGGCGGCAGCATCAGTCCCTTCTGCGACGCGCCCATCGCGACGTCGACACCTAATGAATCCATCGCGAACGGGGCCGCACCGAGCGAGGCGACGACGTCGACGACGAACAGCGCCCGGTGGCCGGCGGCGTCGATCGCNGCGCGGATCGCGCGCAGATCGCTGGTGACGCTGCTCGCGGTGTCGGTGTGGACCGTGAACACGGCCGCGATCTCGTGGGCGCGGTCCTCGCGCAGTATTGTCTCGACCGCGCCCGCGTCGATCGGCCGGCCTTCCGTGTAAGGCGTGCGCAGCGCTACGCCGCCGAAGGCCTCGACCTGCTCGGCCCAGCCGTCGGAGAAATGCCCGGTGCCCGGCACCAGCACCTTGACGCCGGGGCCGACGAGGTTGGCGATCACCGCCTCCCAGCCGCCGTGGCCGTTGGCCGAGTAGAAGAACACGTCGGCGCGCTCGGTTTGCAGCAGCCGCTTCAGGCCCGATTCGCAGGCCGCAATCAGACGCGCGACGCGCGGGTCAGCGAGGTCCATCGGCTGGCGTGCCATCGCGTGCAGCACCTCGTCGGGCACGCGCGTCGGGCCGGGCGAATGAAGGAAGCGGTGGCCGGGGATGCGGGTCGAATGCATAGTGCCGGCGATGTTAGCGTCGGCGTCGGCGTCGGCGACGTAGGCGGCTGCTAAGCTGACGCCATGTTCACCGGCATCGTGCAAGGCATCGCCACCGTCGCCGCGCTCGTCGAGCGCCCCGGCCTGCGCAGCTTCAGGCTGCAGTTCCCTCCCGGCTTCGGCGTCGATCTGGCCATCGGCGCAAGCGTCTCGGTCGATGGCGTGTGCCTGACCGTGACCGCGCTGCACGGCGCCGACGCGGCCGACTTCGACGTCATGCAGCAAAGCCTGGCGCTGACGACGCTGGCCGGGCTGCGCGAGGGCAGCCGCGTCAACGTCGAGCGCGCGGCCCGCGACGGCGCCGAGATCGGCGGCCACCCGCTGTCGGGCCATGTCGACGCAATGGGCACGCTTGCTGCCATCCACCGGCCCGAGAACAACCATGTGCTGCGCATAGCGTTGCCCGCGCCGTGGATGCGCTACGTCTTCGTCAAGGGCTACATCGCGGTCAACGGCGCGAGCCTGACGGTGGCCGAGGCTGAGCGCCGCAGCGGCGGCGCGGGCTGGTTCGAGGTCTGGCTGATCCCCGAGACGCTGCGCATGACGAGCTTCGGCGACAAGCGCGAGGGCGATGCGCTGAACATCGAGATCGAGCGCTCGACCCAGGTCTTCGTCGACACCGTGCGCGACACGCTCGACGAGCGCCTCGGCCCCTTGCTGCCGGCGCTGCGCGCGCTGCTACAGGAGCGCGGCCTGAGTCTGGACGAACTGGCCGCGCCGGCGAGGCTGCCGCATGGCTGAGCCGCGGTCGTAACCGCGTCGGCGTCGGCGCTCAGCGCAGCGGTTCGATCCTCGTCACGGTGATCGCGCCGTCGATGCGCTCGGCCGCGAAGCGCAGCTTGTCGCCGGGCTTCAGGCCGTCGAGCAACTTCGGGTCGGCGACGCGGAAGATCATCGTCATCGCCGGCATCTCGAGGTTCGCGATCGCGCCGTGGCGCAACGTCAGCTTGCCGGCGTCGCGGTCGATCTTGCGCACCTCGCCGTCGGCCAATGGTGGCGTTTGCGCGCGGGCGATGCGAGCGCCGGCGATCAGCGCGGCGGCGAGCGTGAAGGGGAGTTGTCTGCGGTTCATGGGCTATTCCTTGTGGGCGGATCGAAGGTCGTCAATGTCCGGCGTGGCCGCTCGGCTTGCGCACCTGCAGATCGCCGGGTTGCGGCTCGGGCGACGCGGCGCGTGCGGGCGTCTGGAGCGTGCCGGTGAATTCGTAGGCCAGCGTGCCGGGCGGCTGCGGATACGGCCCCGGGTCGCGGTAGTCGCCTGATTTCACGTCGTCGCGCACTTTGACGACGCTGAACATGCCGCCCATGCCGAGCGCGCCGAACGGACCGCTGCCAGTCATCATCGGCAGGGTGTTGTCGGGCAGCGGCATCTCCATCTCGGCCATGTCGGCCATGCCGTGCTCGCCCATCGCCATNTAGTCGGGCACGATGCGGGCGATCCGGTCAGCGAGGTCGCGCTGGTCGACGCCGATCATGGTCGGCACGCCGTGGCCCATCGCGTTCATCGTGTGGTGCGACTTGTGGCAGTGGATCGCCCAATCGCCGGGGACGGCGTCGAACTCGAACGCGCGCATCTGGCCGACCGCGACGTCGGTCGTCACCTCGGGCCAGCGCGCGCTCTTGGGCACCCAGCCGCCGTCGGTGCCGGTGACTTCGAANTGCGGTCCATGCATGTGGATCGGGTGGTTCGTCATCGTCAGGTTCCCCACGCGAATGCGCACGCGCTCGCCGCTGCGCGCGACGAAGGGGTCGATGCCGGGAAAAGCGCGGCTGTTCCAGGTCCAGAGGTTGAAGTCGAGCATCGTGTTGACGCGCGGCGTCGCGCTGCCGGGCTCGATGTCGTAGGCGTTGAGCAGGAAACCGAAGTCGCGGTCGACGCGGTGCTGGCGCGGGTCGCGCGGGTGGACGATGAACAGCCCCATCATCCCCATCGCCATCTGCGTCATCTCGTCGGCGTGCGGGTGGTACATGAAGGTGCCCGAGCGCTGCAGCACGAACTCGTAGACGAAGGTCTTGCCGACGCCGATCGGCGGCTGCGTCAGCCCGGTCACGCCGTCCATCCCCGACGGCACGAGCACGCCGTGCCAGTGCACGCTGGTGTGCTCGGGCAGCCGGTTGGTGACGAAGATTCGCACGCGGTCGCCCTCGACTGCCTCGATCGTCGGCCCCGGGCTCTGGCCGTTGTAGCCCCACAGATTGGCCTTCATCCCAGGAGCGATCTCACGCAGCACCGGCTCGGCAACGAGGTGGAACTCCTTGACGCCGGCCTTCGTGCGCCAGGGCAGTGACCAGCCGTTGAGCGTGACGATCGGGTGGAACGGGCGGCCGTCGGGCGGCGACGGGGGCGGCTGCATCGCCGCTGACGAGCGACTCGCAGCCTCGGGCAGCGTGGCCGCGCCGGCGCGGCCGACGGCGGCGGCGCCGACCAGCGTCGCGCTGGCCTTGAAGAAGTTCCTGCGTGCGTTCATGGCGAGTTCGGGTCGGGGTTGGACGCGGGCGCGCGGCCGCTGATCGCAGTCCGGAGGTCGGCATCGGCGAGCCAGTAGTCGCGCAGCGAATCGATCGTCCCGGCCACCGCCAGGCTCTGCTCGCGCGCATCGGCGAGGAGGTCGAACACGCTGCCCAGCATGCCGTTGTAACGCAGCAGCGATTCGTCGGTGATCGCCTTGCGCAGCGGCAACACCTCGTCGCGCCAGTAGTGCGCGAGCTGCCACGCCGAGCGGTAGGCCGAATACGACTCGCGCACCTCGGAGCGCGCGTTCAGCGCCACCTGCGCCGTCTGCTGCAGCGCCTGGCGGTAGCGTGCCTCGGCCGCGGCGACGCGCGTCGCGCCGAAGTCGAAC
>JGI20214J51650_10002386_pt1 | contig 11850 bp, 14 predicted proteins | sample WetSurMetagenome_FD_51650 | JGI IMG/M metagenome (IMG submission 51650)
CTTGTGGTCACGGGCGTACGGTCGCCACAAATATATGGTCGTAATGAGAAGCTTACCCCCAAAGTACAGAAACAGTTTGAGATCGATTTTCTCAAGTGATTAGCTATGGAAATTTCAAAACCTGATTTCAAAACCGATGTATTACACGAGGAATTATTCCGCAAGTACCTGCGGGTCCTGAAGCTTGCGCGCACGCCCACCCGCGAAGAGTTCGGGAAGATCGCGACCGTTGCTGCAGCAGGGGTTCTTGTCGTAGGGATGATCGGGTTCATCATCTACGTCTTCTTTGACCACAAGGCACTGCTGGGATTCTAATCTCGATTGATATGACACAACCAACCCCCCCGGCGCCGGTAGCGCCGCAGAGCCCGGTAGTACCAGAAGTCTTCGTCAACCGCATCTTTGCCATCAAGACAACCTCCAAGCAGGAGCGGACAGTCGCCGACAATATCCTCAAGGCCATCGAAACCAAGGCGACGGACGTCAAGGTGACTGCCATCATCGTGCCAAACGAGCTGCAGGGGTACGTCCTTGTGGAGACTCCGGAGAAGATGAACCGGATCGAGCAGCTGGTCGAGCTGATCGCCCATGCGCGTGCCGTCATCAAGGGAGAGACGAGCCTTGCTGAAGTCGGTCACTTCCTGATCCCGAAACCGGTGGTGGCCGGTATCGACGAGGGAACGATTGTCGAANTGATCGCCGGTCCATTCAAGGGAGAAAAGGCCGTCGTCAAGCGGGTCGACTCAGCCAAGGAGGAGATCACCGTCGAACTCTACGAGAGCATAGTCCCGATCCCGATCACGGTCCGTGGCGACAATGTCCGCGTTGTCGAGAAGTTCTCGGACCGGTAACAGGGGCTTCTTTTTTTGAATAATTTTTTGCTGAACCACACGATTCCTGTATCCAAAGGATCGCCGCAGTAGCCGTTTTCCCCATCATCCATAACCATTAAATCGGCAGGCGCGAAGTANNAATCAGGCGAAAAAACAGTGACCCCCGCCAAAACTTCGTACCTCAGTCGTATCTCCGATAGTACTTCCCTGAAGCTGATCATCCTCGGGGTTTCGATCGCATTCGCGTTCGGAATTATCCTGCTCGGGTTGCTCAATGATGTCCTGATCATCACCCCGCTGCTGTTCTATATCCCTATCATCGTTGCTGCCTACTGGTTCCCGAAAAAAGCAACATTCTTTGCTCTCAGCATCGGAGGAGCGAATATCCTGCTCGTGTATCTTTACAGTNTCCCAACGAACCGCAACCTCCCGTATACGACAGCAACCGCCAGTTTTTATGTTCTCATCGCGCTCACCATGGTGATTTCATCGCTCACCCAGAAAATGGAAGCGCAGAAAGCCCGCTACCTGGGCGTCTTTACCTATGCAGACAGCGGNATCATCCTCGCTGAGATGAAGGAGAAGGAACTCCACATCACTGAAGTGAATACCCGGACCCTTGCCCTTCTCGGGTATGATAAGGACACTCTGACTGGCAAGCCTCTCCGGGCTGTAATGCAGGAGATCCCGTTACGCGACCTCACCCCCGAGAGGGTACGAAAAGAGTGGAAGCTGCCTACGGGAGAAACGCTCCTGAAACGAAACGATGGTACTACCGTCCCTGTCCTGATCTCCGGAGCAGGCACGCCGGACGGCATGATCATCCTGAACGTGACGGACATCCGCGACCGGAAGTCTGCCGAGGAGAAGCTGCAGCATTCCCTCGAGGAGAAAGAGATCCTGCTCAGGGANGTTCATCACCGGGTGAAGAACAATATGCAGGTGATCTCCGGGCTCATAGAGCTCCAGTCTACCCAGATCACCGATCCGGAGATCCGGCGCCTCTTCCAGGAAACCTATAACCGGATCAAGACCATGGCTCTCATTCACGAGAGCCTGTACCGTTCGAAAGACTACATGCACCTTGATTTCTCTGCATATCTCAGGGAGCTCGTTACTTATCTCCTTGCCTCATACGGCCGGAGCGCTGACGACATAACCGTTGATATCCGGCTGCGGGTTCTGCGACTGGATATGGATGTTGCCATTCCGTGCGGTCTGATTGCCAACGAACTTCTTTCAAACTGCCTGAAGCACGCCTTCCCCGAAGGACGCCGCGGGACCATCTCAATACGTCTCGACCCTTCAGGAACCGGCATGTGCGAGTTCGTTGTCAGCGACGATGGAGTCGGGATCACGGCAGATTTTGATATTCGGAGCGTGAAGACCTTTGGCCTTCAGCTCATTAATGGTCTTGCCAGCCACCAGATGCAGGGAACCGTCGATCTGCACCGGGGAAACGGAACCACGATAACGNTCCGCTTTCCCTGTAGGCCCTAGCCGGATTTCACACCGGAACCTTACACCCTTTCCTTAATCTCCCCGGGAAAAAGGTGGCGATTTTAAACCGACCGCTGCTAGTAGTTCAGACCGGAATACGTATGCCGGTTGCAGAGGTATTGCTTTTTGGGGACCTATCAGACAAGATAGAGTCGGGCCAGATCAAAACAGCGTTCAGCTTCTGCGTCCCGGCCAGTCTTCTTCAGCACTACCCCTTTCGCATCGAGAATCCGCGGGTTTCTCGGATAGATCGCAAGTGCCCTTTCATAGGCATCAAGCGCCTCTTCATCCCGTTCCAGCTTGTCGAGCGCGGTCCCAAGGCCGAACCATGACTGGAAATTCCGTGGATTAAGCGCGATAGCGTTTTGGTATGCATCGATGGCATCGGCAAATCTGCGCAGGAAGAGCAGGTAATTGCCCCGATCATACCACCCTTCCGCATCCGTGGGTGCAGACGGCCCCGGAATTTGACCTGAAGGCTGGTCGAAGGCGATACTGACCTCGCGGACCTGCTGCTGCTCTCCCCCCGCGACCGATCCCGGACCCCCCTGAGTGACAGCACTATCACTCGCCGGGTAGAGTACGATCACAGCTCCGAGGATCTCTCCATNCCTGTTCCTGATAGGCGTGGCGATGCTTTCCTCGATGATACGGGGGGGGGAAGTCTTCGGGATGATGAGAGAGTTATTCGGGATAGTCCCGATGAACCCCTCCCTGAGGATCGGCATGACATCGTAGTGGAAGAGGTCCCCGCTGATAGGATCGCGGAATGTCAGAACGTCGTCCAATGGCTGCCGGTAAGCTTCGAGGGTTGACCAGCCGGTCATCAGCTCTGCAGCNTGGTTGAAGAGGATGATCTTCCCGCTGGCATCGATCGTTATGATCCCCTCCGACAGGAGGCTTACGGTGCGGTCAAGCCAGAAGTGCATGTCCGTCTTTTTCTGTTCCGCCTTCTTTTTGTTCAGAGCGACCCGGATTGTTGTGGCGAGGGTATTCCGGGAAAAAGGTTTTATGATATAGCCATAGGGGGAGGCGACAAGGGCGCGTTCGAATGTCGGTTGGTCAGAAAAAGCGGTCAGGAAGATGACCGGAATATTGAACATCTCGTGGATCTTTTCGGCGGCCCCGACACCGTCAGTCTCCCCCTGNAGGTGGATGTCCATCAGCACAAGGTCCGGGTGNTCCCCTCCTGCCTTTGCAACAGCATCATCCCCGGTCGCTGCGAGGCCGGTGACGTCATAACCAAGCTCGAGAAGGTTCTTCTCGATGACCTTGGCAACGATAAAGTCGTCCTCCACGATAAGGATCGACTCCTGATAGGGTTCGCTCATCACATTAGAGATATTCCGCTGCAATATAAGGAATTGCCTGACTGGATCCCGGAAGTGGAAATCTTCGGTTACCAGAGATACGACACGAGCCGGTAACGAATTTTCNGCATATATTCCCGGTTCCAGATCCCGGGCCAGCATCTTTTCTTCCCCGGTTATTCTTCCGGCGAGCAGCAACGTCAGGGCAAGACCGACCACTATACCATAGGCCGAACCGAGCAGAAGGGGAACCCCGAGAAACATGAGGATCGCACCGAGATACATCGGGTGCCGGACAAATCCGTATACTCCTGTCGAGACCACCTTCTGTTTCCGCTCTTCCTGATCCTGACGAGCGGGGACCACCCGAACTGCATAGCATCGAGGGGCATGATGAGGATCCAGACCGTGAACCCGGCTACGATGCCGTAGACCACGTACCGGTCCCANCTCTCCTGGTTACCGGCACCGGGTTTCTGGTACCGCTCCGCAAGAAGGGCCTGGTCTTTTTTGTAGAGGTACAGGATTGTCGAGAAACAGAGGAGGGTGAACCACAGGCTGAATATCCATCCAGCCGGCCAGAGAAGATCTTCGGAGAGAACGAGGAGAAGAACCGGAAATATCAGGGTAAACAGGAACGCAAAGATTGTCTTCGGATCCATGAGTACTATCTGGTGACGTATACTGTTATTGAGCTGCTCTCTTCAACTGTGAGCTTCGGACCGGACTGGTTCCATCGCAACCTTTTTTCCTCCCCCACCCCATCTCTCCTGCATGACGGGGATGGAGACCAGCCGGGCCCTTTTTATTATGGTGCTGATCATCGTAACGATTGCCATAGCAGTCACNCTTAACGGGGGAGGGATTCCAAACCGTCCGGCAACGGCAAACGCCACCCTTACCGGCAATGTTTCGATCGGACCGCTCTGCCCGGTAGAACCCTGCACGATCTCCCGCGACCAGCTGGTTGCTGCGTATGAGGCCCGACCTTTAAGCATTGCTCAACCCGGGGGGCCTGCTGTTGCTACGATAGTCGCCGACCCGGAGACAGGCTATGCTGTCTCCCTGCGACCCGGTACGTACACCGTGGTGGATATACGCCACCAGGGTATCGGCGGGAGCAGGGATCTGCCAGAGACCGTCACCCTCCGGAGCGGGGAGACGGTATGGCTCAATATATCCATCGATACCGGCATCCGGTAGCGACCTGGCCAACGGGCAAGGAAGTTCTCTTTTTATCGTCAATGGACTTAGAATAGCCTGTCTGATCTATCCGAACATGGCGGACTCACAAAGGGAAGTAAAAAAGAACGTTATCCGACCGGAATCAGGCCGGGGTTGTTGCCGGTGATACTGCGGCCGCCGGATGGGGTCACGATGAATGTATTCTCGGTGCCGACCATCCCGATCCCTTTGATTCCTTTCTTGGGTTCGAGTGCGATGACCATACCGTCCTCAAGCGGCCGGTCGAACCCTTTTGCAATCACCGGGTTCTCAGCAATCTCGAGGCCGATCCCGTGCCCGAGGAACTGGACCTTCCGGTCTCCGTATCCCATGAAATTTTCCAGAAACACGGGACCCAGGTCGGCAGTCACTTCCTCATAGATCTGCGAAGGGACTGCCCCCGGCCTGAGGAGAGCGACGATTGCATCCTGGATACCGACGCACTGCTGGTGGATCCTGACAACCTCATCTGGCAGGGTCCCGCCAAACACGTAGGTCATGGTCTTGTCGGTATGGTACCCGTGGTACCCGCATCCGATATCACAGAAGATGAGGTCGCCTTTTCTGAGCTTACGGTCCCTGCTGCCGAGCAGGGGGACGGCAGGTGACATCCCGGCATTGCCGCCGGGGCTGTCGAGGTAGGTCGGGTAAATCGAACTCTCGCCAAACCCGATGAGTCCGAGCATGATNTCGGCCCCGGCGATCCCGAAGCGGACGATCCCGTGGTGGCCTTCCCTTACCATGACGGCGTACAATTCGGCGGAGAAGTCTGCCTCGCTCATGCCTTCACGGAAGAGAGCAGGGGCAAGGTCCTCGAGGACATGGCGGTGGATACTTCCTGCCCGTTCCATCAGTCTTCTCTCGTACGGGGTCTTAATCGACCGGAGGTCTGCTACGATGGCATCGACGGATCTCACCTCATCGAAGGTGAAATATTTCCTCAATCGCTGGTACTGGGCGAGGGTCACCTGTTCGGTTTCCAGCCAGCCGATACGGGGAATCGTTCCCATCGCCTCCGAAGCTGTGCGGTAACTTTGCATCTGCTGGATCCGGGGGAAGGCTGATTCGTCAACGGCCCTCGAATAGGACCGTCGCACCCAGAATACTGCTTCTCCGTCCCGCGGAATGAGGAGTATTCCGTCCTGCATCGTCCCGGTAAAATAGTAGAGGTTGACATTACTGGAGATGATCGCCAGCTCCCAGTCAGGATCCACTCCTGCCATCCGCTCTCGGAAACAGTGGAGACGGTCGCTGAGTTCGCCGGGGGGCACCTTCGCGTGCATACGGTACTGGTGAGCTTCGGGATCTAATAACTATGGCAGAAACGAACCTGGCGGGAGCGTAAAATCAGACGATCAGATGTTCTCGATCTCATCCCAGATCTCGCGCCACTCCGGCCTGACCTTTTTTTTCACGGTCATCTCGAAGAATGCCACGATAACGACCGCGAGCAGGATGTTCCAGAAGAGCAGACCTTCAACCGATAAGGTGGATGTAATAACCCCGAGCACGAGCGAGGTGACAACCACCGCAAGGACATTCCGGGAGAGATAAAAGTGCTTAATCCTGCGGAAGATCTCCTGGTTTCGCTTCTCGACTTCCGAAAGGCGGATCATTGAATAGTGATGCCGGAAGGATCCCTCCTCTTCTACCTGCCAGAGATCGTCACCGTGCCCATGAAGCCGCAGGCTGTTTTCGTCGAGACTGAAGTCAGGACCCCCGTCGATATAGCTCTCCCAGGACTCTTGGGGCATGTTCCTGTTCACTCACTCTTATCCCGCGTATGCAGTATTTATCCATTATGATTTATTCAAAAGATCCGCTTGGATTGGACNGGGGGGGATTTCCGTTCGAAGTGCCTCATTCTGCCCGCATTTTTATGGGCATTTAAAAAAATCCGGAAGATCGGACACGGCCTGGGTACTTTTTATTGCCCCGTAGTTCTATCGTAAAGTAATCCTGCCTTTTTACTAACGGAGGCAACGATTTCACCGGTGACCGGATGGGTACCAGGTTCCCCCAGTCGTTCAATCTTCTCCCGGATATACTGGGAAAAATAACTCCCGTAGCGCGCATGCAGTTCCGGGAGCATCCAGTCCTGCTCCGTAATCCTTTTCCGGCACAGGGAGGAACCGCACCTGCACTCCATAGAGAAGACCATCTCACTACCGACCGACTCCGAGACGGTCATGGCATAATCGAAAGTAATCTCCTCCCCGGCGCTGATATCCCTCATGGCGACAAGGAAGACCTGGCCTCTGAAACCACTGTTCGGGTCACAACTGTGATTGAAATAATCGGTGTCTTCCGGCACTGTTCCGGCAGGACCAAGGACAAACCGTTCCTCGATCTGCATGGTGAATCTCTGTAGATCTTCGGGGAGCTGGTACATCTCATCGATGAGCATGACCTTCCCCCCGAATATTGACAGAAGTTCACCTTTCCTGATATCCGTCCCCGCAAATATTCCAGCGCCCTGCGTGGCTGACTCTCGCTTCTCAAGACCGGGATGCAGCCAGCTGTGGGTGTTCATGGGGCATGCTCTCCTGAAGTGCGTGGAAGTGTGTAAGAAAGCACTATTCCTTATCTGTTGCGGTGTTTGTATCCATGAATATTTTTATTATCATGACGACGCGATGATAGAAAAGTGAGGCGTTATGTCAACGATTGTCCATTTTGATGTCCCGGCAGATGACCCCGAGCGGGCGAAGAAATTCTACGCAGAGCTCCTTGGCTGGAAGTACGAACTTGTGCCCCGGTTCCAGTACAACCTTATCACGACGACCAACCTTGACGGGACGCCGGGGGTCGGTGGCGGACTGGGGAAACGGATGGAACCTTCGCAGAGGATGATGAACTATTTCGGGGTGAAATCTATCGATGCAGGAATGAAGCAGGTTATGAGTCTCGGCGGAAACGTTATCTCGGCGAAGATGGCGGTCCCCGGGATGGGCTACCTGGCAAACTGCAGTGATACGGAAGGGAATGCCTTCGGGCTCTGGGAAGAGAATACGGGAGCGAAGTAGTGGAGGCTTTTGGCGTTCGGCAGGAACCGACCAAGGCTATTTTCGTCGTGCCGGTATCAAGGGACTGATGAATGATAATGACTGTTGATAAGGGAATGGCGGGAGACAAGGGCCGTTGTGCATGGCCCGGCGCCGGAACCGATCCCCTGATGCTCCGGTACCATGACGAGGAGTGGGGCGCACCGGTGCACGATGACCGGGTCCTGTTCGAATTCCTGGTCCTGGAGGGTGTGCAGGCAGGGCTCTCCTGGCAGACGGTACTCAGGAAGCGGGAGAATTACCGGCGAGCGTTCCGCCATTTCGATCCTGAAGCCGTCGCACGGTTTACCGGCGAGGATGTCGCACGCCTCCTTGCTGATCCCGGCATCATCCGCAACCGGTTAAAAGTATCGGCCGCGGTCATCAATGCCCGGAAATTTCTCGAGGTCCGGAAGGAATTCGGATCATTCGATGCCTACATCTGGCAGTTTGTNGGAGGCAGGCCGATCGATCACCGGATCAGCTCAGTGAGCGAAATCCCGGCAACATCTCCGGAATCGGAAGCCATGAGCAGGGACCTGAAGAAGAGGGGATTCAAATTTGTCGGGCCAACGATCTGTTACGCTTTTATGCAGGCAGTCGGGATGGTTAACGACCATGAGACCGGCTGCTTCCGGCACGCGGAAGTGAAGAAGGCAGGCGGGCACTAAACGACAGGTCCCTCACTTTTCTCGTCAGGACCCGCAGAACAGCTGGCAGAACGGGATTGGCGCGGTATCTCTTATTCCGGTCGCGAATAGAGATCGGCAATCGTGGAGTAGGCCTTCTTCGGGATCCATGGCATGTCCCGGTACGGGCGATCACTCCTTTCTTCGAGCATCGCTACGATGCCATAGCTGGCCATGTCGATGTCGTACTGCGGATCAGCCCGGTGCACGTACGCTGGCTGGACGAACGTGAACACGAATGCCCCCGCAACGTGTTCTTCGGTAAAGATGTGCAGCAGCTCCTCAAGGTACCTGGCCTGAACGGACTCATCCCGGACAAAATCCCCTTTGAGGGAAGGCCGCTTCCGCTCCCGGTCAACGATCATCCACCCGGCCCCTCCTTTCTCATCGGCACCCCGGTAACAGCAGCATCCGAACTCCAGGACCACGACCGGCTTGCCGGACCGGAAAAAGCGCTTCAGTTCATCGCGGTAGGTGGCCCGGTTCCAGGCAGAACGATAATGGTCGATACCCACCAAATCGAAGAGGTCCCAGTCAACATGTTCCCATGTTCCCGAAGCGTAGGTTACCTCTCCATGGAACCGCTCCCGGATCTTCGGCATGATTTTCCGGAAGAATTCGTTAAGCCGCCGGTTATACCGTCTCGGTATCCCGGTGGCATTCAGGATGATCGAGACCGGGCTGAAGACCCGACCCAGCCGGGCATCGGTCGTGTCGCCGCCGACAAATCCCCGGGAAAAAAAGCTCAGCTCGCACCCGGCAACGAATATCACTCCCCCGAATTCCACCAGCAACNGCTCAGCGGCCTTGGCGTTTTCGAGGATGAAATGCCCGGTCTCCTCTGATGTTGCGTTGATATTCTGCGGGGAAAAGAAGACTGTCAGCCCATTCTCCCGAGCAAACCGCGATGCAGTGACGAGTCGGTCGATATCGCACCCGGAGATCCGGATCGCATTGCAGTGCAATTCCGAACGAATGATCCCGATCTCTTTTTTTATGAGTGCGGGGTCAAATACCGGTCGCGAAGATGTCCCGGCGCAGTAATTATTCCCGGTATCGTAGTTAATTCCCCGATACTTCATCATTCCTGTCTGTGGCATGGTCAGGTAAAAGGGTGTGTTCCGTGACAAAACACCACCCGACGGGAAATATCCATCACGGATCTGGTTTGCGGGACCCGCATCACCCTTTGAAGAAAGAGGATCTCCTCTCCAGTCTGGTGACAGTAATCAGGCACCCCTCGGGGAGATACATTCCCGGGAGCCAATCCGGGCCCGTTACAGCCCCGGATTGTCCTCTTTTCCAGTATCATTCCGGAATTATGTGCGAAAAGGGGGTATTTTCGTACGCGGGTTTTTAACGGAGGCATTTCCTGGCGTTTTACGTTAAAAAAAGCGGTTTGAATAGAGAAAAATGTACCTTATTATTTCTTATTGGATGGCAAAAGTCCGCCCGGATCGACCATCTGGCAATGTGCTTCATTATCTGCCCTTAAAACCCCTTTGGTGAGCGGATTTTTGCAGAGTGAATTTCTGCTGAAACCAAACCAGGGAGGGAAGGGCCGATCTGATGAAAGATCGTTGGTTGTAGCGTTTGCTAAATAGTGTTATTTCCGGGCATAGTTTATCCTGTTTTATGGCAATCAGGAGTTATTTTGAACGAATTCAAAAAATGAGGTGCTGTTTTTGGGTGAAACCTTATCAAAAAGGTCTTCCTGGAGGGCAAACGGAGGTGAAAACGTGCGCCGGATTTATGGTACTCCTGAGGGAACCCTGTAAACGAGGGAGTATACCCACTGACGTCACATCGCTCGGTCGCCCCCCCAACGCCTAGAGGCGGGATCGATTAAATGAGGGAGTATCACAAAAATACCTGAGAGGAAGTGTCAGGCCGTGCCTCTGGTGAAAATTTCGTTACGCAAAGGAAGAAGTCCCGGGTATAAACGGGCCTTGCTGGAGGGGGTTCATGCTGCACTGGTTGAAGCATTTCTCATTCCGGATCACGACCGGCACCAGCAGCTGTATGAACTGGATGAAGACAATTTCGAGATCCCTGCAGCAAAAAGCGAGCAGTTTGTTGTCGTTGAGATCATTGCGTTCCAGGGCCGGAGTCTTGAGGCAAAAAGAAAACTCTATGCTGCAATTGTCCGGAACTTCAGCGAGTCTCCCGGGATTTACGGGAATGAGGTGATGATCATTCTTCACGAACCCCCGCAAGAGAACTGGGGCATTCGCGGTGGCATNCCGGCGAGTGAAGTGGATATTGGATTTAAGGTGGATGTTTAGTTCCGGTTCTTGGGAACCATAAAATTCACCCTCCCGCTGATGCGGGTCGCCCGGCCGCCTCGTCGGGGCCTCATGGGTAGAGGCGGGTGAATGGGATCAAACTATTGATTCTCCACGGGGGCGCCCCGCGGGGGATGGCGGGTCCTGTCGCAATGATAAGCAAAGTAGTCAGTCCTTTTTTCCAAGATCACCTTTATGTTCCTTCCCATCAATAGTTACAGACCCAAGCTCGGAGCCCTTACTACGTAAGGGACGGCATGGTGCAAAGACTATGGCAGAAGTGGTCGAGGTTTTAGTACCCGGCGGAAAGGCAACCGCGGGTCCCCCACTGGGACCCTCGCTCGGACCACTCGGTATCAACGTGAAGGCCGTAGTCGACGAGATCAACAAGAAGACCGCCTCATTCAATGGAATGCAGGTCCCGGTCAAGATCGAAGTCGATGCGAAAAAGGCATTCACGGTCACGGTGGGTATCCCACCGACGACAGCACTCATCAAGAAAGAGGCCGGTATCGAGAAAGGATCCGCAGAGCCCAACGTCAAAGTGGCAGGCAACCTGCCATTCGAGGCCGCTGTCAGAATTGCCAACATGAAACTCGAGGGCATGCTCGCCTACGAGCTGAAGACTGCCGTTAAGGAAGTCATTGGCACGTGCGTCAGCATGGGAGTTACCGTTGACGGGAAGAAGGCAAAGGATGTCTTCGCCCTCATCAATGAAGGCAAATACGACAGCCAACTCGTGAAATAAGCAGGAGAAAACCATAGGAGATCGGAAGGTCGAGAGAACTATGGAGGAATCTGATGGTTGATAGGGCCAAAATTTTGGAAGCCGTAAAAACGGCGATTGAGAAAGCGCCAGAGCGTAAGTTCTCTGAGAGCATCGATATTACCATCAATCTCAAGAATATCGATATGGCGCAGCCGAAAAATCGTATCGACGAGACGATTATGCTCCCCCACGGCAC
>JGI20214J51650_10002387_pt1 | contig 11849 bp, 9 predicted proteins | sample WetSurMetagenome_FD_51650 | JGI IMG/M metagenome (IMG submission 51650)
TTGGGGATGGCAACGACCTTCAGACCTTCCTGGTAGAGCCGGACGCCGTAGCTGAGGGTGTCATCGCCCCCTATGGGGATAAGAGTATCGATGCCGAGCCATGCAAGGTTGGTCTTCACTTCTTCCGTGAGATCGTTGACATCCGCGGAGTATTTGCTTTGCAGGTGCACGGGCACCGCGCTTTTCTTCACGTGGCTCGGGCGGGTGCGGGAGGTGTGCAGGAATGTTCCGCCGGTTCGTCCAGCCCTGTTGACGACTTCTTCGGAAAGGATCTGGTAGTTGGGGCTGTTGTCATAGTCTTTTTCGCGGATGATGTCGATCAATCCCGCCCAGCCCCGGCGCAATCCAATCACGCGATACCCCTCGCGCAAGGCACGGATGGTCACAGCACGGATTGCAGGATTGAGCCCCGGAACGTCACCGCCGCCGGTCAGAATGCCGATAACGCCTTTAATCGAGTTCACGTTTGCCATACAACACTCCTCTGCAGAACAGTGTATGTGAATTGATGATTATCGAAGAAGAACGAGTTTCTTTGTCACCGATCTGGAGCCAGCATACACACTACCCAGAGTACTGCCCGCGAGCCGTTCATGGAGACACCTGTGGTGGGAGGTCATTGAAAAATACCCACCAACGGCGAGAAATGCAAACGGAACGAACTTGCGGGATGGGCGGTTTTCTCGTATTTTGAAGTGTTTTCAATTCCAAGCTCCCCGGCGGATCCCATGCACAACCATGAACGGCTGAATATCGAAAACCTTGTCGACACGCGCATTCAGAGCTTTCAGAAGCTCATGCGTCACAAGGTGAGGGATATTTTGCTCGTCTCAAGTCTCTACGATCAATACCTGTTTGAGGAGGACGGCCGGCTGTACGAATTGATCCGGCAGGAGTTCCAGGTGCTGAACCTCAGCCACCCCCCCGAGCTCACCCATGTCACGAGCGGGAAGGAAGCCCTGGAACTGATGTTGTCGGGTGAGAAGTTCGACCTGGTGATCACCACGCTGCATATTGAGGACATGCACGTGATCAAGTTCGCACGGATGATCCGCGATGCGGGGGTCAACACTCCTGTCGTCCTGCTCGCCTACGACAACAAAGAGCGGAAGGAACTGGCGACCAGCTACGACACGTCCATCTTCGAAAACATCTTCCTCTGGCAGGGCGACTACCGGCTCCTGATTGGCATCATCAAACAGCTGGAGGACAGACTCAACGTTGAAAACGACACACGCGCTGTCGGGGTGCAATCGATCATCCTTGTCGAAGACAGCGTGCAATTCTATTCGATGTACATGCCGCTCATCTACACGGAGATCTTGAACCAGTCGCAGCGCCTGATCTCCGAAGGGGTGAACATCACCCATCGCTTTCTCCGGATGCGGGCCCGGCCGAAAATCCTCCTCTGCACGAACTTCGAACAGGCCTGGGAGTACTACACGCGCTACGAGGATCACATCCTCGGGATTATTTCCGACATCAATTTCAAGCGGAACGGTGTGAAAGATCCCGATGCAGGGTTCCACTTTGCCGAACTTGTACGCCATCGCCACGCGGATATCTCCATCCTCCTGCAGTCCAGCAACCCCGACAATGAAACCAAGGCGCGCGCCATCGGCGCAAGTTTTCTCCGCAAAGGATCGCCACGCCTCCTCCATAATCTGCGGAAATTCATGCTCGATAATTTCGGCTTCGGCGACTTCGTGTTCCGTACCGCCTACGGCACCGAAGTGGGACGCGCCACCGATCTGAAATCGTTGGAAGAACAACTGCATGTTGTGCCTGACGAGACCATTGTCTTTCACGCATCGCGCAACCATTTCTCAAACTGGCTCAAGGCGCGCACCGAGTTCGGGCTCGCGCATCATCTCCGTCCGCACAAAGTGAGCGACTTTGCTACAGTAAGCGACCTGCGCCAGGAGCTCATCCGGGCCCTCCGGGCCTACCAGGAAACGAGACAACGTGGCGTCATCACGGAATTCAACCGGGAGACGTTCAACACGCAGAACGGGTTCGCACGCATTGGCGGAGGGTCCCTCGGAGGAAAAGCCCGCGGCCTGGGCTTCATCAATACGTTGATCAACAGGTATGCGGTTCGCAATCACTTCCCCGATGTGGAGATTACCGTCCCCTCTGCGGTTATTGTTGCCACGGATGTCTTCGACAGATTCCTTACCGACAACAATCTCGAAGCATTCTCCCTGAGCACTCGGGACGACAACGAGCTCCACGCGCGTTTCCTTGAAGCCCCCCACTTCCCCCAGGATGCCCTCAAGAAGCTGTCGGACTTTCTTGACATCATGCGGGAACCGCTCGCGGTGCGCTCGTCAAGCGTGCTCGAAGACTCTCAGTACCAGCCGTTCGCCGGGGTGTACGCTACNTATATGATCCCCAACAACAACCCCGATCACCGCGTCCGCCTGATCGAGCTGATGCAAAGCATCAAATTGGTGTATGCATCAACGTACGCGCAAAAATCCAAAGACTACATGAAGGCCACCGCATACCGGCTGGAAGAAGAAAAGATGGCGGTTGTGGTCCAACGGATGGTCGGCGCCGCCCGCAACAGCAGGTTCTATCCGGACTTCGCCGGCGTCGCCAAATCGTACAACTTCTATCCGGTGCCGCCGCAAAACGCCACCGATGGCATTGTGCAGGTTGCCCTCGGCCTCGGCAAAACTGTGGTTGACGGAGGGAACTCTGTGCGCTTCTGTCCGAAATACCCGCGCCACCTCCTGCAATTCTTTTCGACGCTCGAAACCATCAGAAATGCCCAACANGAATTCCNGGCACTGGACCTGCCGGAAGGGCTGACNAATCCGGTGCCCAGCGAACCGGATATTTTCATCAAGAAATATGACTTGAGCAAGGCCGAGGAGGATCAGACGCTCACCGCGGTGGGATCTACCTACTCGGCGGACAACGAAACGGTCTATGACGGCATCTCACGACCCGGCAGGCGCGTCGTCACGTTCGCACCAATCCTCAAACACAAGGTCTTTCCTCTCCCGGAGGTCCTCGAGCTCATCCTTGAGCTGGGGACCTGGGGTATGGGAACGCAGGTCGAAATCGAGTGGGCGGTGAACCTGAAGGTCCCGCCGGGTTCACCAAAAGAATTCGCGCTGCTGCAGATCCGCCCCCTGCTACTCAGCCTCGAACTGGAAGAACTCGACGTTAATATCGAAGATACACAACTCCTGATCTGCCGGAGCGAGCAAGTGCTCGGCAATGGCGTCTTCAAGGATATCCACGATGTCGTCGTCGTCGACATGCACACCTTCGATCGCTCAAAAAGCCAGGAGGTCGCTGCGGAAATAAGTCAGATCAATACCCACCTCACCAATGAGCGGCGTCAGTATCTGATTATCGGTGTGGGTCGCTGGGGCAGCATGGATCCGTGGCTCGGCATTCCGGTCACCTGGGACCAGATTGCAGGCGCGTGCGTCATCATCGAATCGGGATTCAAAGATGTGTTCGTGACCCCCTCGCAAGGTTCACACTTCTTTCAGAACATCACATCATTCCGGGTCGGCTATTTCACCGTGAATTCTTCACTTCCGTCGTCCTTCATCGACTGGGATTGGTTGCGCGCCCAGATGGCAGAGGAGGAGATGAAATTCACACGGCATCTTCGCTTTGCTGAGCCGATCACAGTGAGAATCAACGGCCACAAAAATCAAGGGGTGGTGTTTAAACCAGGAAAAGGATAGGCGGTCTACTGCTGGAAGCTACCAACGACAGTTGCGGACGCGAGGAGATGCCCGTGCATTGCTGCGGTGCAGTCCTTCAGTGTCGCATAGGGCCCAAGATCAAGGGAGGGAATGTCAAGCGCGTAGACGGTGATCTCGTACTCATGGGCTCCCGAGCCGCGTGGCGGGTTCGGCCCTCCGTAGCCGTTGTCGCCGTAGGAATTCCGCAACTCCATACTGTCTCCAGGCAAGGCCCGGTGTACACCGGAGGCATGTTCGGAGACGGCGCGTGCGGTTGCCGGCATATTGATCACATACCAATGGACCCAATTCTTCGCTACAGGATGTCGGTCTATAATCGAGAGCGCAAACGACTCCGTTCCCCCGGGTACCTCCGTCCATTCCACTGCAGGCGAGACATTCTGCCCGCCTTTGACGTCACGATGAGCGCACTTCGTCGGAATGTACTTCCCGCTGAGAAGTGCCGGACAGAAAACCTTCATTTCTGCGTCCCTCCCAACATCGCATTCCGGATTTCCCTTCGGATTTCATGCATCTCCACACGCCCCTTCCGGAGATACCGAACGCCGCGGGACTGCAGGTCGGTTACCTCACGCTGCCCGAGATCCCGGCCGCTGATCACAATCACCGGCACATCTTTCGTTTCCGGGTCAGCCCGCAGATCATTGATGAAATCCATGCCCCCTCTCCGGCGCAAAGCTAGATCCATGAGCACAACGCCCGGTTTCAGCTCCTTCACTACCGTGACAACATCTTCGCCAGTCACAGGAAACTGCACGCCGTCATAGCCATCATCTTCGACGATGAATTTCAGCAAATTGGAGAAGTCCATGCTGTCTTCGACAATAAGGACGGATTTTTTCTGTTCAGACTTTGCTGTTTTTCCCATATGGCGCCGGTGTGTACTTGCGGACTCTCGTGAGGCAGGGTGTAGGGTGAAAGATACACCAAAGGGCGCAATAAAGCAACACGGGCTTGCAAGAGCGTGTGAATCTTTGTATCATTTGTCGGTTTTCGAACCTCGTTCCATGTCGAAGGAGACCTGACCTGTGGTACCCGCACGCTTGCTGATTGCCATAATTGCCGTCATTGCGCTCACTCTCCCTTCATGTTCGTCCCTCACGCTGGAAAAGGCGGATTTCGGATGGCCCGTTGAGAGCCCTCTGAAGGTAAGCGCTACCAATACCGTCGAGGATGTGCGCTACGCGGTCGCTTTCCCTGTTGCCCCTCTGGCAATGGCGGAATTCGCCGACTCCTCCGCACTGCTGGGGTCCACCCTACGGGTTATCCGAAACCACGAAGGCTTCTACTTTGTGACCGGGCCCAGGTTCAAGCACGTCTACATCTTCGCACCACGGGCCGGCGCCCTCGTGCAATCTGCAGCCCTCGAGGTCAGCACCACCGGCCTTGCTTCTCCGGCATTTAACCTTCGCCCTCCCTACATCGAACTCGTCGATGCCGGGTCGAACCCGCGATTGCTTACATCGTCCGATATCGTTGAAGGAAAGAAATAATGCACCGCCCGATTCTTTCTGCTCTTGTACTCGCACTTGTCTTCTCCTCGCCCGCCCTCACGGCATCGGCACAGGAGTCCGACTTCGCGACAAAACGCAACTTCGAATCCCGTGCCACGGCATTGACGGCTCGCATCGATGCGGCCATCACGACGGCTCAGCTGGATTCGCTCAAGAACGAAATCGATGTCCTGGAACTCGATTTTGAGCAGCATACCGCGTTTCTGGACAAGGCGCTCTACCCGGAGACCTTTCAGAGCAGAATGAAAGGGATACGGGATCTCCATGCCAGGACGCGTGTCAGGGTCGGCACGATCCAATCCCAGGGAACCCGGATCGCCGAGATGGAAGGTGCCATCCAGACGCTCACCTATCGTCTGGATACCCTCTCCGCACAACGTGACAGGCTCTATGCGGAGCTTGTCCAGAATAAAACGAATACCATGGCCTTGCGCGAGACCCTCCGCCGCCTCCAAAATATGCTCCAGACACAAGACAAGTTGATGTTTGCACTTGTGGATTCGATTTTCATGCCATACGGCAAAGACCTCGCAACGATGAGCGACGTCCAACGCGACGCCCTCTCCACGACCATGATTAGCAACAATCTCATCACCCGCGTGTACAACATTGCCGCGGACAATATGCACTTCCTCGGAGCTACGGAATTGCAGGGGAAGGATTTTGCCCCCTTGCTCGACCATTACCGGCAGTTCGAGGGACGATGGAGGGGCTTGAGCGAGAAGATCCGCGCGGTCTCGATCGCGGCACAATCCCCGCATGCCGACTCCGCACTCAGCCGCAGCCGTGGAGGAACGATCATACAGGCATCCCGCTTCCCCACGGTGGCTCAAACGCTTCAGGTGGATTCGCTGCTGGGCGAATGGAACACCCGGCTGCGCATGAACTTCTGGTCGGCGATCGAACGGGAGTTCTCTTCCAGGCAAATACAACTCACACCATTCTCGGATGCCCCCGGATTTTCGGCCAGCATCAGAACCTACGTCCAGTCTCTTCACAACAGTGGTGATGATCCCACCCTATTCGTGGAAGAAGTCTGGAAGGGACGAATCGACAAAGAATGGCGCGACGGGCTCACACGGGAGGGAATGCTGGGCAAAGAAGAGTACGCCGCCCTCGACAAGCTCGTGAGCGAACTTGCCCGGACACGGATCGACATGAAGTTCGTTCTCTATATCGGCATCACCGGAGTTGTCGTCCTCGTCCTCTGGTGGTTGCTGGCGAGGAAACCAAAGGCGCCGGCGAAAGCGTAGCATGAGGCACCGAGGCAGGAGGAGAATCACCCGGGCCACCGGGCAGGAGGCACGAGGTGGTGGGGGTTGCGGGAGTTCTTTCCCCGTGCCCAGTGCCTCGTGCCTTCGTGCCTCGAACCTTCGTGCCTTGTGCCCCCCACTCTACTTCGTGTACATCTCCACTACCCGCTCAATCGCCGCACTGCACACCGGATCGAAGTCCACTGTACTTAAGGAAAACATGCGGCAGTCTATCGAAGGCCGGTAGAGTCCCTTTGCCACATACCCGGCACCCTCGAATGCACCGACCTTCCCCGCACCATCGGGTCTCTTTAGAATTTCTTGCTCGGCCTTCATCAGAGGTTCGCGCTTTGTATAGTAGTCAGGTGCGAGGCGGTCCAACTTGCCGCGCTCGGCTTCCAGGCTGTCGTAGGTTCGCTTGCCCCATGGCGTCGGCAGATCCGTTTCCGGAGTGACGAGATCCTTCCATTTGACGTTCTTGTTGTCGAGCAGGGCGGTTATGTTCGGCTCCCAGGGCTCGATTCCTGCGGGATAGAACTCGTTGTACGCCGTTGATGAACCGTAGTATTCATCACCCAACCCGGCAAACGAATGCCCGAACTCATGCACGTACACGTAGTCCATCTGCCATCGCTGACCTTCATTCTGCTCCTTCGTGTATGTCGTCGCATACAGGTTGAAAATTCCTCCTCCCCCATACCGGGTGTCATTCACCAGAATACACAGGTAGTCGTAGGGTGCCGATGCCGCGATATCCCGCAGCCGGCGATTGTCAGCGATGAGCACATAGCGCGCAGAGCCGAATGTGTTGTATTGGCTCCCGAGCGCGTTCCTCTTCCAGATGTTGTTGTCCGGAACATCGATACCCGATTCATCAGATTGCACTTCTATCGTCCAGACGTTGAAGTCCTTCTTGTGTCGTGAAAACGGCTTGGTCGAGAACATCACAGAATTGAAGTGCTCGGCGTCCTTGCGGAACTTCGCCATATCCTCTTTTGCATATCCGTCTCCGAGGACGAGGATATCGACTTTCTCGGAAGATGGACCATTCGACATCAACGGAACGACCGGATAGGTCTTGCCGGTCATCTCCTTCTGTACAACCGTCGGATCTTCCGGGTTGATCGTAAGCGAAAACAGGTCATGGAACACCATGCGCTTGTCCCGCCGCGCGATCGTGAGCTGCACGGTCCTCCGCGGATACGGAAATCGCACGGTCTCCTCGAATGTCCGGTATGCACCGGCAGCTGCTTCATCGGTAGTCTGCCATTCCTGAAACATGGATGAGAATCCCCGGGAATACAGCAACACGTTGGTGGCCTGGTCGTACACCCGGGCCAGGAATTCGCCGAGGTTGAGGGTGTCAAGGAGTCGCGTCCGTGAGCCGGGCCACGGCCCTTCACGATAGGCGCGGTCCATGCTGAACCGTTCCTCGCCTTTCGTTCCCGTGTGATAGTAGTCGACCCGGATGGTCGCATCTGTGAAATACCGGTCGAACGGGACATCAGCGCGTACTCCGACCGCGGTCATGATCAGGAGAATGCAAAGCACAATACTCAGTCGCATGAACCACCTCCATTGTGATGTGTCGTTATCCAACGTCCTGTTACCGGGAGAAGAAGTAGCGGAGAATCTCCGGCATCCGTTCACGCCAGCTTGCCCAATCATGGCCGTCATGCACTTCGCGGTATCTGTGCGCGATGCCATACCGTGTCAACTCCCCGCTGAATTCCCTGTTCTGCACTGGAAAATTGTAGTCGCCATCGACGATGTCCCATGATCCGCAGTCGATCCAGACCTTCATGGTCGGAGGGAGCGATCCCGCCCGAACCCGGGCGGCCAGCGCGGTGCGGAGGATGGGACCGATGGTCGACGATTGCCCCGCGACGCAGCGGAACCGGTCCGGACGCACGATGGCCATTGTCAACGCAATGTGTCCGCCGCTCGAAATCCCCATTACACCACGTTGCTCGGGTGTTCGTGACGTGCGGTATAACCGGTCGACCATCGGTACCAATTCGTCGCAGAATGCCGTGATGTACTCGGGGGTCTTCATGCCGATGTATTCCGGATTCCTCTCGACCGACGGAACGAATACGCCGATGATCGGAGGTATCTGACCATCGGCGATCATATTGTCGATGATATTGGCAAAGAACGCATACCGCAGGGCTGACTCCCCATCGTGCACGTATATCACCGGCAGCTTCTTCAACCTGTTATAGCCGGGAGGCAGGTACACGAGTACACGCCGGGGCTTGATGAGAGGGTGGTTGCTGACAAACTGCAGAGTGTCGATGCGCCCGTGCGGGACGCCGGATCGAACGGCCGACAGGGGCGACATCCTGAATTTCGGCATGACCGCTTCAGAGTTCACGAAGTCGCTGGGTGGCGTCACCCTGCGGTTGGAGGGATCGAGTTGATACACCCCATCGATAACAAACTTGTATTCTATTCTTGAATCCGGCGGGACTATGTACGATCGATAGAAGAACGAGGGGAAATGCCCGCTATCGCCGCAGACAACCTTGGCCAGCCGCTCGGGGACCCGCCATCCGCCCTGGAGAGCACCATTGACNAAGACGGAATCCGCCCGTCCGTACCACACGAAATGCAGGAGCGAATCCTGTTCCACCAACGGAGTCTNACGGTCCTTCAGATATGCGGGAGCCAGAGAAGCTCGCTCCTGCACGGGAGCGCGCTCAAGAGTCTTGAGGAACTCCGAGAAAGGCTGCTGGGTCTGGAGGAGCATGAGGAGTGCAAGACCGAAGAGCATCAGAAGGTCCTTTCAGTCGAATGCGGCCAACCGCATGGGGTCAGCAAGATGAGCACGTAGCTCCGCCAGATGGCGGCCATGCGTCCGTTGTTCCGAAAGCTCCGGCAATCTGTCGAAGTCGAAAAAATCCACTGACGCGGTCTCGTTGCTCGGCGTGGGCTCACCGCCGAGCAATGTACACAGGAATACCACTTTGTACGCATGGAAGAAATTCCGCGGCATGCCGTTCCGGTTGGCGTCGAACACACCGATGACTTTGCTCGGCACGACGTCGAGTCCGCTTTCTTCCTTCACCTCACGCACTACCATGGCCGAGGGGGCCTCATCAACATCCGCCCATCCTCCGGGCATGCACCATTTGCCGTCGGACCGTTCCTGCACGAGCAGGACCCGTCCCTCTTTCACAATGGCCCCGCGGACGTCAATTTTCGGAGTCGCGTAGCCCGGCTCCCTGAAGAACGCCTCTGCAATGTCCGGCCAAGGCTCTCCGGTACGAGCGCCGAGAATCTCCGCCGCAATCTCCATCATCCTCCTGTAGCGCTCGACGTCGTAGTGTCCGGTTGAATACGTCAGCCCCGTCTGCGCAAGAGATTGCAGTTCGCGGGCCCATGACAGCCAGCGGGGCCCCGCTAGACCTTTGATGCGGTTCGAGTCATCCACGGGGGCGCAGGACCTTCCGGTCGTATTCCCGCACAATCTTCATCCACCCTTCCCCGGTTGCGACCCCGGCGCGCGCGCAGTAGGTTTCCCAGACCGCCCCGTACGGCATGGATTTCATTTCTTCGAGCACGGCAAGGCGGCCGACAAAATCCCCTTCCGCTTCAAGCTGTTCCAGCCGCTTACGCGGTTCCAGGAGCGCGCGCAGAAGAGCCTTGAGCGTGGAATGCGAGCCGAGCACCCAGGCACCAATCCGGTTCACGCTGCCGTCGAAGAAGTCCAGGGCAATGTGAACCCGTGAGAGTGCTTCAGCCCGCACAACTTCCTCTGCAAGAGCGCTTACATCGTCGTTGACAATAACAATGTGGTCGCTGTCCCACCGGACACCGCGACTGACGTGCAGGAGAAGTTCATCGGTGTACAGCAACAGGGAGGAAATCTTGTCTGCAACGCTCTCCGTGGGATGGAAGTGCCCGAGATCGAGACAGAGCATCAGTTTCCGGCTCAATGCGTAGCCCAAATAAAATTCATGAGATCCCACGACAAACGACTCGCTCCCGATACCGAACAGCTTGCTCTCAACCGCATCTTTCATCTCCTCAGACTCATACCGCCGGGCGAAAATGGCATCCAGAGCATCCCGCAGAGCGGTTCTGTGGGCCAATCGGCGGACCGTAAGATCTTTCGCCCCGTCCGGTATCCAGATGTTGTGGATGCAGGGTACTCCCTGCGTCTTTCCCATTACCGCACTGATCTCCCGGCAGCGGCGCACGTGCTCTATCCAGAAATTCCGTATGCCCGCGTCAAGACTGCCCAATGTGTAGCCGCTATCGGCACGCGGGTGTGCAAAACAGGTGGAATTGAAGTCGAGTGGGATGTCGTGCTCCCGTCCCCAATCCATCCAGCTGCGGAAGTGCGACGGCTCAATGCAATCGCGATCCACTTTCTTCCCGCCAAAATCGCCGTACATAGCGTGGAGGTTCAGGCGGTGCTTGCCCGGGATCAACGCGTAGGCCTGCGCAAGATCGCTGCGTAGCTCTGCAATGGTGCGCGCTCGACCCGGATAACCGCCCGTCACCTGGATCCCGCCGGATGATGTACCGGCATCAACGGTCTCAAATCCATTCACGTCGTCTCCCTGCCAGCAATGCAGAGAAAGCGACACCGACTGCAGTGCCGCCATTGCCGCTTCCGTATCCACGCCCCACTGCGCGTACCGGTCGCGCGCAAGGGCATATGCCTGTTCAACTGCCGATGACGGATTCATGGGTTTCCTTTGGAGAGTGCATGGGTGTGTTGGCTATATTGTAGCAAACAGAGGTCAGAATTGCAAAGGCCCCGGATTTCGAAGTCTGTTCTCCTCGTATCACCTCCGCGATCGCACTCTTTCTCTACAGCAATTGCTCTACTACGCGGAATACATCATCCCTCCGATTGTGGAACGACCCATGGTCTTGTATTTTGATGCAACCCCAGCGTGCTGCTCATGGCGGACGATCTGGCCTGACCATGGTGGGAAGCGGCACGCTGGGGTTTTCTATGTCGGCACTCGAACTTGCTGGAAACAGCTGTTCCTCAAAGAAGGTGGATATCGAAAAGACGGCCATACCGATCAGGAACTCGTGAACGCGGTGCGCTGACAACACCGGCATGAGGTGCACATCAGAGCACATGACCCTTAACGTGCGGGAGGAGTGATGCGAACGTGGGGATGGTTAGGGGCAACCCTCTGGGTCTTCACCATCGAGTTGGCGTTTGGTGGTCGGGCCTTTGTGGTATCAACAAACGGCAATGATGCCAATTCGGGAACAGCCTCACAACCCTGGCGGACGCTGGCCAAAGCGAACGCGACTCTGGTTGCGGGCGATACCGTGTTTGTGAGGGCTGGCACGTATACCGATCCGATCCGGCCGGT
>JGI20214J51650_10002389_pt1 | contig 11843 bp, 12 predicted proteins | sample WetSurMetagenome_FD_51650 | JGI IMG/M metagenome (IMG submission 51650)
AGACCAAACAGGTCCAGCAGAAGCAGCCGCAAACCAGGCAGCTGCAGACCAAACAGGTCCAGCAGAACAAGCCTCAAACCAGGCAGCTACAGCCCAAGCAGGCCCAGCAGAACAAGCCTCAACAGACAAAACAAAAGCCGGCAGGCAAGAAAAAAGACGACCAGCCTGTTAAATAGCTGTAATATCTTCAGACAGGTAAGAGGTGGGGAGGATAAGCTTTCTCCCCCCTCTTTTACCTGATTTCGACCGGATACCGGCCCTCAGGTCGCTCTTATTAATATTCAGACTATCTCACTGTTTTCCCTAATATTTGCCTCCGGCCCATTCAGTGTTCAAAAGATATTCGGACCACCGGGTTTATGTTTTTATTCCGTGTCTGCGCCAAAACCATTTTGACATTTAAATGCTAATAGGTTAAACTTAAAAACTGATGGGTTATAGGTACAAATATGTGATTATTCCGGTACTGCTTCTGCTTTTTGCGGCGTTTTCGCCGGCATATGCTGATGAAAACTTTACGCTTGCAGAAGGCGATGTGCTCAAAATTACTGTTTACGACAATCCGGACCTGACCACGATTGAGCGCATAAGCAGCGCAGGGACCATGAATTTCCCGCTTATAGGGGAAGTCAAACTTGCGGGACTGACTATTTCGCAGGCAACCAAAAAGATTGCGAATCTGCTTTCCGACGGCTTTATCAATTCGCCCCAGGTCAATATATTCGTTCAGGAATACAGGGGGTCAAAGGTATTTGTTACAGGAGAGGTAAAAAAAGCCGACGGATACAAATATGAACCCGGTATCACCGTTCTTCGGGCAATAACAATGGCCGGAGGATTCAGCGACAAGGCGTCCACCGGACGAGTCAAGATCATCCGCAAGGTGAACAATAAAGAACAGGTCCATGAACGGGTCAAGATGGACGAACCCGTCATGCCCGGTGACGTTATCGTAGTGCCGGAGAGTTTCTTCTAACCCGAATAAGCCGACAAGGACAGGACACAACATGGACATTAAAGAACTGCATCTGACCGACTACATCAAGATCCTGAAAAAACGCAGGCGTTTCATATTCACCGTTTTTATAATCGTATCCGTCATAGGGCTTGTCGCCACGCTTGCCACAACGCAGATTTACAGGGCGACCGTCAGCATTCTTATAGAAAAAAATGAGCGCGGCAGCTCTCTTTCGCCGAGCAATAGCGGCTATGCGTCTTATGATCCGGACTTTTACGAAACACAGTACCAGCTCATCAAAAGCACGGCCGTCGCCAGAAAGGTCGTGGACCTGCTTGCCAATGATCCAACCTTCAATAAATATTACGGCGCGAGCCTGAAATCCGAAGCAGGCACAAAAGAGGCAAATTACGATAACGTCGCAAAAGGCATCCGCGGCGGAATTATTGTAACACCCTTAAAGAACACAAAGATTGTCGATGTCAGCTATATGTCCGAATCCGCCGAGTTGGCCGAGATTGTAACGAACAATATTGCGAAGGCTTATATTGAGATGCTGCTCGATCTGAGCATGAGTTCCACTCAATATACACTGCAGTGGATGTCGAAAAAGGCCGAGGAAGAAAAAGAAAAACTCGAAAAGTCCGAAAGGACGCTCCAGCAGTACATGAAGGGCCAGAATTTCGTCGCGATAGAGGACAAGGTGGCTGTGGTGCCGCAGAAACTCTCCGAGATCAACAGCCAGCTTATCAAGGCGGAAGCAAAAAGGAAAGAGGCGGAGTCACTGTATAACAAGGTCAGGGATATCCCTTCCCCGGCCGCTGCCGAGTCTGTTTCCGCAGTGGCCTCCGACATGACCGTGCAGTCACTCAGGCAGCAGATATTGAAGGCGGAACAGCATGGCATGGAGCTTTCGCAGAAATACGGGGCCAGACATCCGGCCATGCAGCGCGCGAACGAAGACATAAAGGGGCTGAAGGCAAAGCGTGACCAGGAGATCAAAAGGGTAATCCAGACGATCAAGAACGAGTACGATATCGCCAGGTCTACCGAGGGCAGTTTGCGAAGCCTGCTTTCCGCAACGAACGCCGAGGTCCTGAATGTCAACGACAAACTGATCGAGTACAAGGTGCTTAACAGGGATGTCGAAACCAACAGGCAGCTTTACGACTCGCTGATCAAAAAGATCAAGGAGCAGAGTGTTATTGAACAGGTGCGCAGCGCAAATGTGCTGCTGGTCGAGAAGGCCGAAAAACCCACTTCTCCCGTGTCCCCAAGGCCTGTCCGCAATCTGCTGATAACGCTGATTCTGGGCCTGGCAGGCGGCATAGGCATGGCGTTCTTTGTCGAATACCTTGACCAGACCATCAAGAACCCCGAAGAGGCAGAGGCAAAGCTCGGCTTGTCGGTGCTCGGGATGATACCTCTTATCGATACTCCCGAGTATCCAATAGAAAAGCTGGTCGAAAAAGAGCCGCTTTCTCCTTTCACCGAAAACTACAAGGCCATAAGGACCGCCCTGCTGCTGTCCGCCGCAGACCAGCCTCCAAAGAGACTGCTTGTCACAAGCGCGCAGCCGGGCGAGGGCAAGACCGTTACCGCAATAAACCTCGCTACAGCCATCGCCCAGTCTGAATACAAGGTGCTGCTTATAGACGCCGACCTCAGGAAGCCGCGCGTTTACAAAGCCCTCGGCCTGCATAACACGAAGGGGTTGAGCACTTATCTGGCGGGCGCGTCGGACATGAACATAATACAGCCCGGACATGTGAGCAACCTGAGCGTCATTCCTTCCGGGCCGGTGCCTCCGAACCCCTCTGAACTGCTGAGTTCCAACAGGCTGAACTTTATGATAAGGGCCCTTTCAGAGGAATATGACATAATCATATTCGACAGCGCTCCGCTGCTGTCCGTCACGGACGCGCTTATCCTCAGCAAGGCCCTCGACGGCACTATAATCGTAGCCAAGGCAGGCAAAACGGGCTATGACGAGGTCAAGAGGGCCATCAAGGGCCTGCGCGACCTCAACTCCAATATCCTCGGCGTGGTCATCAATGCCTTTGACACCAAGAAGAACGAATATTATTACAAGTACTATAACTACTATTCGGACGAGAAAAAGTCGCATTCCGGGAACAAGAAAGCCTAAGGCAGTATGATCGATATACATTGTCACATCCTCCCGGGGATTGATGACGGCCCGTCGGACATGGCTGAGTCGATAGAGATGGCCCGCATAGCCGCCGGCGACGGGATAACCACAATAGTTGCGACCCCACATCTCAGGGACGGCGCAGATATGGCTGATATCATCGCCTCGGGCGCAGCCGATCTGAACAGATATCTTGATGAACTCGCCATACCTGTAAAGATATTGCTCGGCGCGGACATCAACGTAATGCTGTCCATCCCGTCGCTGAAGGACTATACGATAAACGGGACCAGATATCTCCTGTACGAATTCCCGCACACCCACATGCCCGGCAACGCAGGCGTGATCATTTTTAATGCCATGAGCGTCGGACTGCATCCGATCATTACGCATCCCGAAAGAAACCCCTCGGTAATAAAAGACCCGAACATTATCATTGATTTGAGAGAAACAGGCCCCCTGGTGCAGATTACTGCGGGTTCGCTCACAGGATATTTCGGGCCGGGGTCGAAAGAATGCGCCCTCTATCTGCTGAAAAAAGGCGCGGTAGACATCATAGCCACCGACGCTCATTCCTGCGAAGGCAGACGTCCCGTTCTTTCGGAAGGCCTGCATGTCGCAGAAAAGATATTGGGCCGGAAAAAGGCGGCGCTCCTTGTGCAGGCAAATCCGCTGGCCGTTATCGAAGGCCGCAGGATCCGGGGCTAACCCCGGGGTTACAGATTCCTCTCTGCATACTTGGCGAGCATCTCATGTATTTTTACGGAAGGCGGGACCTTGAAATACCCGTCAATCACCGCATGCGCAACCTCATGGCCGAATATGCGGTTGTTTGCGTCATCAACGGACAAATAAACGGTTTTTTCACCCGGAGAATAAAATGATATGAAATTGACATCCCTGCCGTATTTGGAACGATAAACCCGCCTGACCTCACTTGCCGACGACAGTAGCACTATCCTGAATCTGAAATTCCTGACATACATTTCGAGGACCATCATTACACGCTCAACAACGGCATCCACCTTGTTTTTTGCCTCGTCATGCATGGTGACGCCTCCTCCGCCTATACTGACACCGCTGTTGAACTCCCTGAGCTGGCTTTCATTGCTGTAAACAATCGCGGCATAGCGCGACTCCAGAGCTCCGGCCTGCAAATCGGAGGCAAGCAGCAGGATGCCGCATATTACCGCAATATAAACAAGCGAAATTGGACGCATACCCGCCTATGGTTTCTTTATAGTGTATTCGTCGAGTGTCTTTCTCAGCTTTTCGTTCAGCAACTTTGTCTCATCAAGAATCGAACGGGCCTGTTCCTGCATATCGGGACCATAATCCATAGCCCTCTTCAGATTTATGTCGATTGCGTCCGACACCTCTCTCATGGAGCCGATCCTGCCGGCAAGTTCATTCTTGAACCCGTTCAGGGCGGCAGCCAGTTCCTTGCCGTCGTCGGACTTTCTGAGCGTCACATCGAACGCCAGATTTCCGCCCGACATCTCCTGAACAGACCTCTCAAGCCTGTATATGGGCCCTGCAAAACGATGGGTCAGAAACATGGCGATTATAACGCCTGCGATCCCGCCCAGGAGAATGATGATCCAGTTTGCCTTCAGAAGCTCGGCAAAAAGTATCAGGGGCGTCTTGCCGATTGTAAGGTTATTGTCCTTATAGACAATGGTGAACGAATCGGCCGAAAGCATGCTGAATATCGACGCATACAGGACACTGGTGAATATGATAAATATAAAGAAGCTGAATATGTACTTGCCCTGCATCTCCTTCTTGATAAAAAAGTTGCGCCTCTTGTATTTCTTGTCCATGACTATCCCCCGTTGCCGGCGCTTTTATGTATGGTGATCTTCGCCTTTTTTCTCATGCCGTCGATCCATTCGGCAATCATCCGCTCGCGTTTGTCTTCAGAGATCAGCTTTTTAACAGCATCCTTCGTAAGCCCCTGACGCTTGTCCCCGCCGGGCTGAACATCTTCAAGGGTTACTATTATGTAATCATTGCCGGACAGGAAGGGAGGACTCTTTTCTCCCTTACGAAGAGAGAACACCATATTCTTCATCTTGCCGGACAGATCTGCAAAAGAAATATCCAGCTTTTCCTGATGATTTTTGCCCTGTTCAAGGTTTTCCAGGCTTTCGGCCCTGGCAACAATCAGGCTGAATTTCTTGTCCATCATGGAATAATATCGGTCAATCTCTTCATCACTGACGGTAATGTTCAAAGATGCGAATTTCCTCTCCATAAGGGTCTTTACCAGCGACTGCTCATAAAAATTCTGGATCGACTTTCTGAACTGCTCTTCCCTGTCGATACCGGACCTCCGCGCCTCCTGTATCATCAGCTCTTTCGTGATGATGGAGTCGATAAAATCCGGCCTCAACTCGTCATGCGCCTGCTTTATCCCGGCAAGCTCCTCAACCGTGATCACCCTGTCGTTGATGACTATGGCCGGATTCTCCGGGGAGGCAGGCCTGTCGGCTATAAACTGGATGATTATCAGGGCAAGAGCCCCGACAATCACCGTTGCAATGTAATAGATATATTTCATAAATGACCTCCGCTGTGAAAAATGATAATATTTACTGTCTGCAGCGTCGTATTAACGCTCCACTCCGAAATACATCACTAATATGTCCTTATTGAATTGTATCATAAAACGCTGCAGATCAAAAAAATATGGAAAAACAGAGTTTCCCTGGTCTGGAAAGGATTATCCACCTGATTAGGCGAGGCGGGATGCGGCTCTCTATGATGCCCCTCGCATTCCAGTGACACGGGGGTAAAGGGCTTCCGCCCTATTGGTTCATCCGGCGCAAAAGGGCATCCCGCATTATACTGTCGGGAGGGCATATGCCGGTCCATATCTCAAACGCTATTACCCCCTGCCAGAGCAGCATGCCTATCCCGTTCATCGTCCTGCAGCCGGCTGCCGCCGCTGTCCTCAGGAGAGGCGTTTCTTTGTAAATAAGGTCGCATACGGCCTGACGTTTTGCGACAAGCGGAATTTTCACCGGCAGGAGATCACCAGGGCTAAGTCCTAGGGGAGTGGCGTTAATGATGATATCCATGCCCTGCGCAAATGCGCGATTTCTCATGTCCGCAGCCCTCGCCTGCGTCGCATTATTGCGAACAGACTTAAGATGCTTTACAAGCGACTCCGCCTTTGCAGAATCAATATCAAAAACAAAGACCTCTGCCGCCTCTTTACAGAGATGGAATCCTATAGCCCTCGCAGCCCCTCCGGCTCCCACTATCAGGACCTTTTTGTCCCTTGGGACAATAGAGGCCTCCTGCAGGGAACGCATGAACCCCCTGCCGTCCGTGTTGTATCCGGTGAGCCAGCCGTCATCATTTCTTATGGTGTTCACCGCGCCGATAAACGCCGCCTCTTCGTTGATATCATCGAGATACGCCATGACCCTTTCCTTGTGCGGCACGGTCACATTCACGCCGCGCAGGGAAAGTGCCCTTATTCCGGCAACCGCTTCCATGAGATGGTCGGGATGGACATGGAACGGAACATAGCAATAGTCGAGCCCGAGATAATCAAAAGCGGCATTATGCATTGCAGGCGAAAGGGTATGCTCAACAGGGTGTCCGAACAAACCGACAATATTCGTCTTTCCCGTAATCTCCATTATCTCGCTCCTTTTCGGAATCCATTGTTCAGCATCTGATCATACCACTAAGCCGCGTCTGAAACAAGGCGCCCAGCGTTTCAGGCGGACACCTTCATTATGGCTTCGACTATGCCGGACGGAGTCGATTCGATTATTATTGCCCTGACACCCAGAATGGCTTCGACATCCTGCCGCGAAACATTATCAAGAAAAAGCTCGTCGCCCTCTTTCATCACTATATCGGGGATCAGGAGTATATCGTCCTTCTGCAGCTCTCCGGACAATGCCTTCAACACGTCCCTGCCTGTGAGAAGGCCCGTCACCGTGACGCTGCTGCCGAAATAATGATTGATGATTTCGTAACCCCTGAAATCAAAACCCTTCTTCCTCAACCTCTCGCCGAATCCCGACAGAAACGGGAAAAATGAGGAGCCGCAGAAGGTCACGATCCCGACCTTTTTCATCTTCTCAGGGGGCTTCAGCTTGAGCTTGCGGGCCTGCGCAAGGAACTGCGGCACAAGGCCTACACCGTTCTCGATCTGTGAAAGCTCGTCATAATCCTTGAGCGGCGGCAACTCCATGCCGGCCTTGATATACAGTTCATCAGCCGCAAAAACAAGATGCTCGCCATGCCTTCTTGAAAAACGCGTCTGGAAGCCGCCGATTATCTTTACGGCCTCTTTCGCCTCTTCGGGACCGACGGGTCTCAGCTCTTTTTTTCTGTGCGCGGTCAGTCCTACAGGCACAACGGCTATGGACTGCACGTAAGGATAGAACCTGTAAAGCTCATTGATAGTGCGGGTCAGCTCCCTGCCGTCGTTATATCCGGGGCAAAGGACGATCTGGGTATGCATTTTTATCCTGTGCGAAGCAAAAAACTTCAGGTCCTTGAGAATATCGGGAGCATCCGGCCTGCCGAGCATGGTGTTTCTGATATCGGTGTTTGTGGAGTGTACTGAGATATAAAGCGGACTGAGCCTCTGTTCCACCACCCTCATCCTTTCTTCCATGGACATGCAGGTAAGCGTTATATAGTTTCCGTAAAGAAAAGACATGCGGTAGTCTTCATCCCTCAGATAAAGGCTTTTCCTCAGACCTCCGGGGAGTTGGCGGACAAAGCAGAATATGCACCTGTTTCTGCATTTCCTGACCGCGAAAGGCTTGAGGACAATGCCGAGGTCCGCTGAAGCCCCTTCATTATTCAGGCCGACATCCATCAGTTTGGCCCCGCGCGCCAACTTCAGTTTGACCTCGGGGGCCGCAGAATAAAACATCAGATCTATGGTGTCCCTTACCTTATGGCCGTTTATAGACAGCAGTCTGTCGCAGGGCATAATCCCCGCAACAGCCGCAGCGCTGCCCGGCAAGACCTCTTCTATACAGACGCCGTTAATTGCCATTCCGGTTCAGGCCGCGATAGATATACTGGACCCCGGAAAAGACGGTCAGCGCAGCCACAATCCATTCGGCAAAATCGGGCGCACGGTCGGCCAGTCCCGGCAGGTTGACGGCCAGCAAAACATACGAAATAAGAACCATCTGGGAAGCTATGGCTGTCTTCCCCGTCATGGACGTAGCGACGCTGAGGTCCTTGAAGGTAAGGCTCATCAGCAGCCAGCCCATCATTATGATGAGGTCGCGGCTGATTACGCAGATGGCCAGCCACAAAGAAATCCATCCATATACTGAAAAGAGTATAAAGGAAGTGAGCAGGAGGGCCTTGTCCGCAAGCGGATCGAGAAACGCCCCGAGTTTGGTCTTCTGCCCGGTGCGCCTCGCCACCTGCCCGTCGAGCATGTCCGAAAGACCTGCGACAACAAAGATGATCAGAGCGTATTCATAGTTCTGATACAGGAGCGCGGTCACAAATGCCGGAACCAGTACGATCCTGGCAATGGTGATCATGTTGGGGATATTGCGCGCCTGGGACAACAGCTTTTTCATGGTATATTGAAAGGCATGGTGTCGAAATTGCAGTCCAGTCCTATCTTCCTGTAGCATGTAACGGGCCGGGCCGGAGCCCCTTTTATATAATCCGAGCCAATATTGGCGATAAGCAGCCGCGCATGACATTCCTCAAGCCTGAACTTGTGACTGACTGCTCCGGCCAGGGCCTCCTGCAGCAACTTCTCTGCAGCCTGCCGCTTCCCGAGCATCCATGCGACTTCGCCGGCCGCGAGGTCGCAATAGATTATGCCCCTCGGGTCCCGGGTCTTTCTGAAATTCCTGCGCGCCTCGGCTATATGTTTCTTTGCGCCTGCATAATCCTCTTTCATCTTGCATAAGGTTGCGAGGCTCCATATCGTGTAGGAGTAGCTGACTATATCGCCTATTACGGCGTATAATCGGGTCGCCTTTCTGAAATGGCCGAGGGCCCCGGCAAAATCGCCTTTAAGGCGATGCGCGTTGCCTATGCCGCAATGAGTATACGCAATGCCGAAGGTATCGCGCATGGCCCTGAACATCCCGTTGGCCCTGAGATAATAAGCGAGCGACTCGTCGGTCTTGCCTGCCACGCGATGCGCGCCGCCGAGCCCCGCCAGGGTATATGCCAGGCCCGGATCGAATTTTGACAAGACAAAGATGCGCTCCGCCTCCACAAACATATCTATGGCAGCCGGTATCTTACCTGCCACGCGCAAAGACCCTGCCTCCGCCCACAGAGCAAAGGCCATGCCCTTGTTATCTCCCGCCGCAGTGTAGGTCTTGCGGGCCTTTTTAATGAGCCGGACCGCCTTTTCCCACATGCCGACCGCCCTGTATGAAAGGCCCAACCCCACCAGGGCATCAGCTGCGGTCATATCATCACAAAGGCCGTCGCAAATCTCGAGCGCCTCGGTATAATACTCTACCGCATTATCGAATGCGCCCATGATGCGGCATACATCGGCCATCGCCATAGTCGAATCGAGAAGCCCTTCGGGGTCCTTCCTCCTGCGGGCAAGCGCGGCGGCCTTTTTGAAGAGTCCGAGCGCGCCCCTGTATTCGGACTTGCTCCTCAGCCCCTCGGCCTTTGCTATTAGATCATAAATCGGGTTGTCCATATCCTTCTCCAGTTCCTGTGCCGCGTTCCGTTACTTATGTCTTTTATCCCCTGACTCTCTTAACTACCGCTGAATAATCGTCCGCCCCGAAAAAGGCCGACCCCATTACAAGGATATCCGCGCCCGCCGCCGCCACTTCGCCGGCATTGTCCGCCTTTACCCCCCCGTCAACAGATATGAGGGTCGCAAGCCCTCTTTCCCTGATCGTAGTCCCAAGCGCCCTGATCTTGTCCATGCAGGCAGGGATAAAAGCCTGCCCCCCAAAGCCGGGGTTGACCGACATGATCAGGACAAGGTCCGCATCGGCAAGGACATAATCGAGTCCGCATAACGGCGTTGCCGGATTCAGCGATACCCCTGCCTTTGCGCCGCTCTCCTTTATGCACTGGACCGTGCGATGCAGATGGGTCGCCGCCTCAACATGCACGGTCAGATAATCAGCCCCTGCGCGGACAAAATCGTTCACGTATTTATCGGGGTCCGATATCATCAGATGCACATCGAGCGGCAGCTTCGTGATTTTTTTCACGGCCTCCACAATCATCGCGCCTATGGTTATATTGGGCACGAAATGTCCGTCCATCACATCGATATGGAGCATGTCGGCCCCCGCGTCCTCGGCAGCCCTTATCTCCGCGCCCAGATTCAGGAAATCGGCAGACAGTATGGATGGAGCGATCTTTATCACTTTTTGTCCCCCTCAAAGGCGCCCAGGCTCACCACTACGCGGAAGTTGTCGCCTCCCTTTTCCTCGCTTTCGGGTCTCTGGGCTATGATGATATTCTTTTCCGTATCGGAATGGACATAGACGGTCTTTGCTATGCGAATGCCTCGCCCCAGCAACAACGCGCCTGCTTCCTCAAGCTTCATTCCGACAACGTCGGGCACAAACTGGACCCTCGGCCCCTTGCTGACAACAACCTTTATTCCCCGGCCTTCCTTGACCTGGCTTGAGGCCGGTATGTCCTGCCTCGATATGCTGCCTGCAGGCACATCGGAATCAAAATCCTCGACGGCCCCGAGCATATGAAGACCTTTTTTCTGCAGCATATTAACGGCCTCGGCCACGCTTTTCCCCCTCAGATCAGGCACCTCGACCGTATTGCTGAAACTCAGGAGCTTGAAGGTGAGATGCCCTGCAAGCATGCCGAGCAAAAACAGTATGCAGATATAAAGCGGTATCTTTACAAATCTGTTCATGAACTCCTTTTAATACGGCATGCGAAAAAGCCGTCCATACCGTATCCTTCAAAATATCTCCGCCCCGCCCTGTGCGGCCATGTGCGATGGAAGATATTGCCTTCCCGGTCATTATAAGCAAAATGGCCGAGGAAATCATACACGCCTTCTATAATACAAAAATCAGGGCTCGCCTGTAAAAAGGCCCTCACAACATCCTCCCCCTCCTCGGGTTCAGTGGAGCATACGGAATATACAATAATGCCGTTTTTCTTCACATAGCGGGCCGCCGCTTCAAGAAGGGTGAGCTGAAGGGCTCCGAAACGGCCCAAATCAGCCTCGGCATGGCGATATTTCACATCAGGGTTTCTCCTTATGACGCCTATGGATGAGCATGGAGCGTCGAGCAGTACCCTGTCGAAACCATCTCCTATATTTGCATGACGAATATCTCCGGTTACCGGGCGGACCGATCTCAAACCGAGTCGTGAGATATTCTCTTCGATCTTTTCAGTCCGTTTGCGGTCGATATCCACGGCGACCACCTCACCCTCATCACTCATGAGACGGGCAATATGCGTCGCCTTTCCGCCCGGAGCGGCGCACGCGTCCAGGACCCTCTCCCCGGGCTGCGGATCGAGCAGCCATGAGACAAGCTGCGCAGCCTCATCCTGCGCCACAAAACCCGAACTGTCGAGGGGGAGGTTCTGAAGCGAGACACGCCTGAATTCCGCAGACACCGGGTCTACGGATACATCTTCCGCCGCCTTTCTGCGGCCTTTTATTATTATGCCGGACGGAGAATAAACAGTCGGGCACGCATCTATCCCTTTTTCAGCAAGCAGACCAAGGGCCTCATTGCGATCTCCGTCCAT
>JGI20214J51650_10002390_pt1 | contig 11840 bp, 11 predicted proteins | sample WetSurMetagenome_FD_51650 | JGI IMG/M metagenome (IMG submission 51650)
GAAGGATATCGGCTACCAGGTCTTTTCCTTCACCGATTGCATTAGTTGCCTGAAGTGCTGTTCCAAGGGAATTATAAGAAATAATCCCGAATATAGCAAATCCTATAATCACAAATACGATAATACTCAGCATTTTTGCCCTGATATTCATGTCATCAATCATTTTCATTGTCCGTTACCTCGTCTTTGGTTGTTATCTTGCCCTTATTCCCGTGGTCCTGACCGGTTTCACATACATTGTTTTATCAATACAGTTGTCCAATTTCAGTCATCTCATAAAAATCAACCGGCCGATGTCATTTCTCTAATATCTTTGAACAGGTGGCGGATGTCGATCCAGATGATGAGTTCGCTGATTTCGTTCTCTTTATCTTTGCTTTTTTTCTTGATGATGCCAAGAATCGCATCATCGTCACCGGCACCTGCAGTGGATGCAGCGTCCACGTCACCCTGTTCAAAGGTGGAGACTGCAAGTACATCATCCACAAGAATACCGGTCTTTACACCGGTCAGCTTCTCATCGAGGACAATGAAGCGGCCATCCTCCATCTTCTGGGCGGGGTCTGCCGGTATATGCAGACGATCTTTGAGATCGATGATGGTGGTGATTTCTCCCCGGAGATCGATGATTCCTTTCATGGAGGATGCGGTGTTGGGCAGCTGGGTGATAGGGGTGTATTCCACGACTTCGCGGACATCGAACAGGTCGATGGCGAAGTGTTCCTTTCCGAGGAGGAACTCCAGCACCTGGAATGTCTTACCAGAAACCTTTTTTCCTGTACCCGCATGGACTGGTGACAGTACTGCGGGCGAGGATACCGGGTTTTTCACTTCTGAACTTTCCGTTGTCATGATTGAACCAGCGCAGTTATTTGAAATTGGTGATCTGTTTTTTGACGCTTTCGACAATGATGGTCATATTGCCGATAACCTTGCTGATCTGCTCGATGGCAGCAGAGGACTCCTCGCTTGCAGCTGCGGAATCGGTAGATTCCCTGGCAGTATTCTGCATGAGCCCGTTCACTTCATTGACACTTGCCGTGATCTCTTCTACCGATGCTGCCTGTTCTTCCGTTGCAGAGGCGACGTCTCCGACATTGCGCTGGATCTGTTCGATAGAGTCAGCAATACGGGTGAAGCTTGCGATGGTGTTCTGGAGAGCAGCGCTGCCCTCTTTCACACCGGCGTTGGATGCGGATACTGCTTCAACCGCGCTGTTGGTCTGGGTCTGGAGGTTCTCGATCATGCCTGAAATCCGCTCTGCAGAAGAGCGTGACTCGACCGCAAGTGACTTGACTTCGGTTGCAACGACCGCAAATCCCCGCCCCGCATCGCCGGCCCGGGCTGCTTCAATTGCAGCATTGAGCGCAAGCAGGTTGGTCTGGTTTGCAAGGTCGGTGATAAGGTTGACGATCTCAGAAATCTTGTCCATCTGGCCCTTGATCTCAAGAATGATCTGGTTGACATCGTTTGAGGACCGGGTGATGCCCTGCATGCCGTTCTCGGTCTTCTTGGCGAGTTCCATTCCCTGGCGGCTGAAATCCGAGGTGTCATGAACGATCTTTGCCGTTGCTTCGGAACGGGTTGCCACGTCCTGGATGGTACGCGAGAGATCTTCCATTGCCTTCTGCACCTGCATGACGGCTTCTACAGATTTCTCGACATTGACACTGACTGCAGTTGCATTCTTGGCTACCTGTCCTGCACCGGCCGAGACTTCTTCGACATTGGCATTTGCCTCTTCTGTCCCGCTCTGGATCTTACCCATCTCGCCATTGATGAATGAGAGTGCGTCCTCAATCTTCTTCTGGGCTTTCCGCCCTGCCTCGCGAATGTCGGTCAGGTCAGTAAAGAATTCCATGGCCCCGATGGAGTTGCCGTTGGTATCCAGTATCGGTATACCGGAGTATGCGATGTCGTAGTGCCTGCCCTTTGGGGATGCCTGAGTCTCAGATGAAGCTATCCGCCCGGACATCATGCACTGTCCGGATGCACATTTTGCAGTCTGGCAGTCCGGTGTCCTGAAGTGGTTGTAACATTTCTGTCCCAGCATCTCATTCGGGGTTACACCGGCCATTGTTGCCGATGCCTTGTTGGCATAGATTATGGTGTATTCCTTGTTGATGATGAAGGCCGGGACCGGGATTGCATCGAGGTGCCCGACAACCGCGTTGATGGTATTGTTGACACCCTGGATCATCGTGGAATACCCGCCCTGGAACTTGCCGGCCTCTCCGCGTGCTGTCAGGCGGCCCTGGACCGCGGCAGTGCTGATGGAGGTGATCTCGTCACTGAAGAGCTGGATGTTATTGACTACCCCGGTGAAGGCTTCCGAGACCTCGCCGATCTCATCGCCTCCTCCTACCATCCGCTCATTCCTGTCGATCTCCTGGGCTGCGCCCGCGAAATCGCCGACCATGACTTTATGGCCGAGCTCGACAAGGTCCCCCATCCTGCGTGCAATGGAGTTGCCAAAACGCAGGGCGATGAATGAACCTAGCCCTATGCTGAGTACAAGGATGATGATGATAGCGTTCCGCAGGTTATCGACCGGTCCGCTGAAATCGGCGGGGTCAACACGGGCAACAATGATCCAGTCCAGAGGTTCGAAATACGTGTAATATGCAACCGCATTCTTACCTTCCCAGATATAGGTGAGGCGCGCGGAACTGTCCTTTACGTTGCCCTTGTTGGCGATCATTGTCTTGATAAAGTCCTGATCGCCAAGATTATCGCCCTGCGATGTCGGGTGGATAAGCAGGTCTCCCTTGCTGTTCATGACATAGAGGTATCCGGTTTTGCCGAGTTTGGTGCCGAGAATCTCCGCTTTTAACGGGCCGTATACCTTATCTTCGGGAACACCGACAAAGAGAATACCGATTATCTCACCGGCAGAATTCTTGATTGGCTCATATGCCACGACATATTTTTTACCGACTACATCCGCTGTACCGTAATACGTCTGTCCTTTGGTGATCACAGCGTCATAGACCGCACTGGAGATCTCGGTGCCGATGGCCCGTTTGCCGTCAGCACCAATGACGTTGGTAGACACACGGATGGCCTTGCCATTAACCTTCTGGAAGACCGTAGCCTTGCTGCCCATATCCGTCTCAATGGAGTCTACGACCTCGAAGTTGTCGTTGACAATATGGCTGCCATAGGCAACTTTGCCATTATAGATCGAGGGTGTTCCGTATGCAGTGAAACGGTTCCGCAGCAGGTTGAGATCCCCGTCAAGCTTGGACTTGGACAGATCGAAGGAATTCGATGTCATGCTGCGGATATCGTTTACCTGAGTATTCAGGGTCAGGTCGAGCTGGTCGTTGATTGCGTTGCTGGCTGTGATGTATGCCACAGTTCCAAGGAGGAGGGTTGGGACAATAATCAGGACCAGGCAGATGATCAGGATCTTTGTCCCGATCTTCATGCGGTTGAATCGTTCAAATATACTATTTGTCATTTTTTATCACCTGGTTTTTTCTTTTTTGACTGGTCGTGAGATGCAGGGATTGTGACGGTATCATCGTGAATTATCCCTGGCCGATACCCGCCAGGAGGTGGCGGATATCGATCCAGATTATCAGTTCATTCCTCTCCTGCTCTTTTTCCTTGATCTTCTTTTTGATGATGCCGAGGATTGCTGCATCCTCCTTTGCACCGGAAGCCGAAGTTTTGTCAATGTCTCCGTGCTCGAACGTGGAAACGGCGAGTACATCATCAACGAGGATTCCCGTCTTGGCTTTCGTGATCTTCTCGTCAAGGACAACGATCCGGCTGTTCTCGATGGGGAGATCAGACTTTTCAAGAATGTTTAGCCGCTCCTTGAGGTCGATGATTGTCGTGATCTCGCCCCGGAGGTCGATGATCCCCTTCATGTAGGAGGTTGTGTTGGGGAGCTTGGTGATAGATGTATATTCCACAACTTCGCGCACATCAAAGAGATCAACGGCATAGTGCTCTTTCCCCAGCAGGAACTCAACAACCTGAAGTTTTCCTGACCGGTTTTCTGCTCTCTTCGGGGTTGCCTGCCCGTCCGGGTGACCCTGATCAGGAACCGCGGGGGAATTCTTTTCCCCTTTTTCACCTGCTGCTTTTGTCATCGGTAATCCTTCTCCATTTCAGCACTTGAACCGCGAGACTTCTTTTGTCACCTTGTCCACGATGGTGTTGACATTCGCAACAACTTTCGTGATCTGGTCGATTGCCGCACTCGACTCCTCACTGGCTGCTGCTGCGTCAGTGGCTTCCCTTGTTGTGCTCTGCATCAGGCCGCCCACTTCATTGACACTGGCCGTGATCTCCTCGACCGATGCTGCCTGCTCTTCTGCAGCTGCGGCAACGTCGCTCACGTTCTGGCTGATCTTGTCGATGGATGTGACGATATTATTGAAGCTGGAGAGTGTTTCCTGCAATGCTGCACTGCCCTCCCTTACGCCGGCATTTGATGCTGAAACTGCATCTACTGCACTCAGGGTCTGTTTCTGGAGGCTGGTAATCATCTCCGAGATCCGTTCTGCGGATGTCCGGGACTCGACAGCGAGTGACTTGACTTCGGTTGCGACAACCGCAAACCCGCGTCCTGCGTCGCCAGCCCGTGCTGCTTCGATTGCAGCATTGAGCGCAAGCAGGTTTGTCTGGTTAGCAAGGTCGGTGATCAGGTTGACGATCTCGGAAATCCTGTCCATCTGGCCCTTGATCTCAAGAATGATCTGGTTAACGTCACTCGAGGACCTGGTGATACCCTGCATGCCCTGCTCGGTTTTTTTGGCGAGCTCCATGCCTTCCCTGCTGAAATTTGTCGTGTCCTGAACGAGCTTTGCAACCATCTCGGACTTGGTTGCAACATCCTGGATTGTGCGGGAGAGGTCTTCCATGGCTTTCTGTACCTGCTCGACACCCTGCGTGGCTTTCTCGGCATTCACAGAAACGCCGCTTGCATTCTTCGCGACCTGTGCCGAGCCGGCAGAGACTTCTTCGACACTGGCATTGGCCTCTTCAGCACTTGCTGCAAGGTCGCCGACCTGCTGGTTGATGGCCAGCAGGGATTTCGAGACCTCAATACCGATGTTGTTCAGGGCCTGCTTGAATTTTATAAAGTCGCCTTTCACGACAAGTTTCTCGTCGACCCTTGCCGTAAAGGTACCCTGAGCATATTCGCCGGATACCCGCATGGCCTCGTTTACCGGACCGACAACTGCATCGAGGGTCTCATTGACCCCGAGGATTACTTCTTTGTAACCGCCTTTGAACTTGTCCGCATTACCCCGGGTGGCAAGCTGGCCGGCTACTGCAGCTTTCGAGAGCATATTGGCTTCGGAGACCAGGGCGCGGAGTGACTGGATGGTGGTATTGATTGCCGGGACAATTTCATCCTTGGCATCCTGAGGTTTCAGATCGCGGCTCAGGTCCCCCTCAGCGATCATCTTTATGGTCCCGATGACCCATTTCTGGAGGCCGTCTGCATATTTGTCCATGGTCTTGGCCATGTCCCCGATCTCATCCTTCCGGTCGAGATTGAGCCGCACGCTGAGATGTCCTTTCTGGAGTTCCTTGAGATTATTTGCAACCTGATTGATTGGGCCGGTTATGCTCTTAGCCATGTAGAGTGCAACACCAATGCCGATCAGGATACCAGCGATCGACAGGATCGCCATATACAGTCCTGCTGCCGTTGCGGCTGCATTGGAATCGGCATTCAGTTTGGCTGCTCCATCCTGACTGAGCTTGATAATTTCCTTGTACGCTGCAACAGCATTCGTACGGGAAGTAATCAACGGAGATCCTGCAGTGAGTGCTGCATCAACTGATTTCATGTCATCGGCATCAGCAGATTTTATTGTTTTATCATATTCCACGATGAACGTGGCATAATTTGTATCAAATGTCTGAAGGGCTGCCTTTTCATTCGTATTCAAATCGAGTTTACGGTACGCATCAACATTGGTCTTGATATTGGATTTTAGATCCGCAATCGTGGTAGTTGCCGCAGTGCGCCCTGAAGGGACATAGATGTACCGGTAGAGTTCTGCACGCATCTGCTGGAAATCCGCACTGACCAGTCCCATCTGATCAATAGCGGCCAGTTTGTTTTCATACATATCCTTGGACCGGACCGCTGCATCCTGGGCGCTCGTATATCCGTACACAGCAATGACCGCCATGATAAGCAGTACTATAACGAAACCGCCAATCAGTTTCCTGCCAATTTTCATATCATCAATGAAACTCATACACATCCACACATCCATTTACTCGCACCGGAGCACAGGGCACCGGCAATCCCTCATACAGGATGATGATACATCCCGTGGCTCCCGTCCCCTTTAGCGAGCATGAACCCCGATTTCCTTTCATCATCATATTCGCTCATCAAAGAGTCAAGGGTAACATAGACTTACGTCAGCCTTGGTATATAAATCTTCGGCCAACACTCATCAAAAGCAATGTTTAATACTGTTGAGCAATAATGATGAATACTTACGTGGGAATGGGGTTCCGATGAATACATTCCTTCATACATACAGGACGTAGTTGCATGGTGCGCGAAGAGGAAATCAAACGGATTACTGATCTGCTCAGTCAGAACCCTGCCGGGCTGACTATTGAGCAGGTATCCCGGCAGCTCACCATCAACCGGACCACTGCAGCTAAGTACCTGAATATCCTGATAGCATCCGGGCAGATCAGGAAGCGGAACCTTGGTCCGGCAAAGATCTTTACGCTTTCGCCCCGACCACCTATGTCAAATTTCCTGAACCTTTGGCAGGATGGAATTGTCCTGCTCAATGGCGAACTGCTGATCCAGCAGATCAATGATCCCCTTCTCACACTCCTGTCCCTGAACCGGGATGGTATGATTGGAGAAAAGATCGACAAATCCTCCCTTGCGCCCTTTATTGACCCGACCACATTGGATCTGCTCATCAAAGCCCGGGATGGCCAGGAGCAGGTACATTTTGCAACCTTGACCATCAATGACCGCAGGGAAAAGTTCCGGTTGAAGATGATCCCGCTTGTTCTTGAACAGGGAGGTCGTGGACTTGGCCTGATCTTTGAACAACTCCCNCACACGCTGGAAACAGATGCAACTAGTGTGCAGCAGATCCGGGATGAGGGTAAGGAAAGCCAGCCGGAAAACTCAGAACTCCAGCGGAGGGTTGCCGAGCATCGTAAGATCGAGAAAGCACTGGTTGAGTCTGAAGCCAAATACCGGGCACTGGTAGAGAACATCACTGAGGTTATCTTCACTCTCAATGACCGTGACGTGATTACGTATGTCAGCCCCGCTATCCGGAACCTGGGCGGGTATGAAACCACCGACCTGATGGGAAAACGGATCCAGGAATTTATTTACGCGGAAGATACGGTCTCGTTTGAAAGAAGCCTTGAATTGGCCCGTCGTGGTGTTGCCGGGCCGTTTGAATTCCGGCTCATAACCCTGCGTTCATCCATTATCTGGGTCGAGGTTTCCGGAAAAACCCTGACCGATAAACCCGGCGGGAGCGGATTTCATGGCGTGATTGCCGATATCCACGAACGGAAACGGGTGGAAGATGCGCTCCGGCATGCAACCCAGCAGATTATTCTCCTCAACAGCATTACCCGTCACGATATCCTGAACGGGATCACTGACCTGCGCCTTTCCCTTGAACGTATCAAGGAGGAGCCGCTGAGCGAGAAACAGCTCCACTATGTTGAGCAGCAGGAAAAAACCATTGCACAGATCCAGCACCAGATCAATTTCACCCGGTATTACCAGAACATCGGGGTCAGGCCTCCCAAGTGGAAGGATATTGGCGAACGGTTCTCAGTAGCCGCGGCATCTATCCCTCTCGGGAATATCACGATCGCGGTGGATGTAAAAAACATCGAGATCTTCAGCGACGATTTAATTGAAAGAGTTTTTTCAAATATGATTGAGAACACGCTCGAACATGGAGTGAAGGCAACGATCATCCGGTTCCTCTCGAAGGAACAGGGAAAAGATCTTCTGCTCGTGTACGAAGACGACGGGGTCGGGATTCCCGGGGAAGAAAAGGATCTTATCTTTGAGCATACAAGACGGGGGCGGATCAGCTATGGACTGTTCTTCTCCCGGGAGGTCCTGGCAATCACCGGTCTTTCAATGCGGGAGACCGGCGAGCCCGGAAATGGCGTGCGATTTGAAATCCTGGTACCGGAAGGGTTATTCCGACAGCGTGAGGCAACAGGACCTCACAAGATTTGAGGAGACATCATGGCATCAGAAAGCAGTATACATTCAGAAGAATGCATGAAAGGGGGTTCCGGTGAAGTACTGGAATTTACGCTCGGGTCTGAGAACTATGCGCTGGACATCAGTATTGTCCGCGAGATCGTGGAGATGATGCCGATAACTGTCATACCCCGCGCACCGGTCTATATCACGGGAGTCATCAACCTCCGCGGCGAGATCGTGAACATCGTCAACCTGACCTCGTTCTTAAAAATTCCCGAACGCCCGATTACCAAAGACCAGAAGATAATCGTCCTGATGTCTGAAGTTGCCGGCGGTAACAATGTCGGGATCATCGTGGATACTGTCAGCAGTGTAACGGAAATTTCCGCCTCACAGGTCGATTGTATGACGGAAAGCCTCGCAGGAAACGAAGCGAAATATATCAAGGGGATCATCACATCGGGCCAGGATGCAAAGGATGGTGAACATAAAACCCTGATCATCTGGCTGGATATCCACAAAATGTTTAATGATATACAAAAGAATTAGAGTACCTTTCAGGAATACCTGCCATGGATGATTCTGCCGACTTTAACCTTTTAAAACGTCATGTTGAACAGCTGCTGAAGATCCAGTGTTCTAATTACAAGGAAGATTACATCAAGCGACGCTTCCTGTCCCGCATGCGTTCAACCAACTCTGCAACGTATGCTGATTACCTTAAGTACCTCAAGAGCCACCCCGCAGAGAATGAGCCCCTGCGCAATGCCCTGACCATCAATGTCACGGAATTCTTCCGTGATAAAGAGGTATGGGAAGAAGTAAAAAATGTCATCCTGCCTGCCATGTTTGCGCAGAAGAAACGCATCACTATCTGGTGTGCAGGGTCCTCAACCGGAGAAGAACCTTATACTCTGGCCATCCTCCTCCATGATGCGCTGGTCAATCACCCGGAACGGTCCGGTGTCATTACGGCAACGGATATCGATGAGGTTGTTCTGGCAAAGGCAAAGGCCGGAGTGTTTGAGGAAAAAGCAATCCAGAAACTCCCGACCGTGCAGGTCCAGCGCCATTTCACCAAGCGTCCTGATGGCTTGTATGAGGTGAAGCCGCACCTCAAAGAACTGCTCCGGTTCCGGCCCCACGATCTCATGAGCGGAGTACCACCTGTCCGTTATGTGGATCTTATCACCTGCCGGAATGTGACGATCTACTTTACGGAAAAACAGAAAGATGGCCTTGCCCTCATGTTCCATTCGGCGCTCGTTTCTGACGGGTTTTACATCATGGGAAAAACCGAATATCTCGGCCGGCAGGTCGAAGATCTCTTCCTTCCAAAGAATACTGCCCAGAAAGTGTTTGTGAAACGGGAAAAGCCCCCCCAGCCGAGAACTCCTTAATGGGACTGCCGGTCATCGGCCTCAATCTGGGATCCCCGTTCAAATCCTTCTGTCAGTTTACGCTGGAGATCGTCTCTTGAAGCATGTTGTTTGATCTGCTGGTATACGGTGTAAAAGTTTAACCCGACAATGACGGTGACGAGAAGGAGGCTGATCCAGAGCATAACTCCCTGCGCAGACAGGAATGCTGCCCATAACAGGACCACAAAGGAGATCAGGTAAAAAACAATCCAGGTCCGCAGGCCGGGCAAGTCCATACAGAACGTTATTTACCCGTGTTATAATAAATAGCCGGTCTTTTTTCGGATAAACAGACTCGATGAAAGCAGATTATCGGAATCAGGGAATTAACCTTAACCTTTTNACGGCCTCCTCCCGGAACATCAGCATTATAATCCGTGATGGACCAGTACTGTTTGTGGAAAAAGGGGATATTCTTACGGTAGCAGGCGGTCTTTTCATCGTCCTCATCATAGCGCTGATTGCAAACCCCCAGCACCTGTCAGGTCTGCAGGCCGCTCTTCCCGGGGGGACACCTGCTCCCGCGCAGACATCGCTGCTGCAATCTCCTGTGGCCACTACCCATTTTACAACTTTGGCAACCCGGACACCTGCTGAAACTCCATCGCTTTCCCTGACACCAGTCCCCCCTTACAGGATTTATTACACGGACAAACCATTCTCGTATCCTGTTGTCAGGCTCCCGGACCGGCTCGATATGTTCGGGGAATCCGATATAAAGCGCTCGGGACAGGACATTGTCACGTTTGCATACGTTGCGGATTCACGGGGCGGACTGACCCAGGTATTTTCGGTTCCCTACCCGGTCTGGACAATGGATATCCGGGTCTTTGATAATGCAACGCCGAATACCGGCAGCTTCCGGATGGCCTTGTGCTATGCTGCGAATGGCACCGTCATCGATGGCGTTGAATTGATTCACCCGGGAACCGCGTTTAAAAAGATTCAGACGTCAAATATCCCTCTCTACCTGATCATCAGTACAACAAATATCGAAGGTTATCGCATCGATATGTACACTTCCCGGGAGTACTACGAACAAATCCTGGTACAACCGACAGGTAATCCGGTATCGTAACGGTGATCCACAAAAACAAAGGATTATACTTTTTCTATAGTGATCCGGACACGGTCACCAGCTTTGAGTACATGACCTTTCGGGATATCAATATTGAACCAGAGTGCACCGGGATTTTCCTGAGTTGGATCCTGTGACATAAGACAGTCTTTTTTGTCATTGATATCTGCCACGAACTCGATTTCTGATTCCATCTCAAGAATTTTTTCCATGGTAAAGAAAAGTAAGAATGTAGATCAGATTGCACCGCGTGGTGTAACCATCCACGTTGTGCTGTTCGAATAGCTCCACCGGATAATGGCGAGTTCCCTGCAGCTGTCGGCAAGGATCGCCATGTTTGTCCCTACCTCTTTTGGTGATAATCCAAGGTCTTTTGCAATATATTTCGATTTAAAGTAATGTTTTCCCTTGGTTATGCCTGATGAGAGGTACAGGACAATCTTGTGCTGGGTCTCGTTATAAGTCTCACGTAATCTTTTCGTTGCTGACATAGTGTGCCTCAGCGCTTAAAAATTCATATGGATCAACTGCTATATATATATAACTGAAATTGAGGTCAAAAATACGGTCTTTTTTCTCTGTCTTGGACGCAATTTCGACCAGAAAGAATATATCTGACCCTCCAGTTGCTTATTTTATGAGGTACTTTTACAGGACCTCACTGGTTCAATTCCGAGCTGAATATGGGTTGTTTTTCTTAAACNGNCCATAAATNTCAGAGTTTCTGGATATCTGCGTCGGCTATCTTTTGGATCAACGCTTCCAGAACNACATCGCGCATACCTTCTACGAATTTTATGCTGCCAACAACAAGGTGCCCGCCNCCGCTGATGCCNCCACCCGGGATCTCATTATGAAGCTCCCGGACCATGCGGGGGATATTCATGAGTACCCCTTTTGATCTGAGCACAGCGAAATCAGGGCCAAACCCGATCGTGACGACCGGTTTTCCCGGATTCTGCTTGCAGAGACGGTCATGCACTTCGCCGGAGGTTTTTCCTGGCGGGGGGAAGGTGAACTTGTGGGCATGGATCTCCACATCAATGAGGAAAAGGCGGGCTTCGTTCTTCAGCACCCGGGGAACCACATGGGGCATGCAGGCGCTCATCTGGTCCTCGATCATGGTGTTCGCCCCGTCAAC
>JGI20214J51650_10002392_pt1 | contig 11833 bp, 19 predicted proteins | sample WetSurMetagenome_FD_51650 | JGI IMG/M metagenome (IMG submission 51650)
GGATAGGTCTTATCTCTCTGCGTTCCGGAGATTTTTACAGTTACCGTACTCCCGGTGCGTATGGAAAGACCCCGGAATATGCCGGCCGGTTATTATTTGCACTACCTGGAGAAAGGAAAATAATAATTTATTTAAACGCATGGACGATAGGTACACAGTGAGGTGAATTAGCCTTGACTTATGGAATAGAATTTGTACCAGGAAACGTTAATGTCAAGCAGGTAGTCAATTTCTGCAAACTCGCAGAGTCGAAGGATATCGACTTTGCATGGATCACCAACCACTACAACAACCGCCACTGCTACCCCACGCTTGCCGCAATTGCACAGGCAACCACCACCCTGAAGATGGGACCGGGTATCATGAATGCCTTTACCGACACCCCGGCAGCAATGGCATCCTTTGCATGTACCTTAAATGAGATTTCAGACGGCCGTGCTGTAATGGGTATCGGACCAGGTGACCTCTCAACACTTCCAAAGCTTGCAATTAAACCCGATAAACCAGTTGCACGGCTGAAAGAGGCAGTAATACAGATGCGCAAACTCTGGTCGGCAGAGGAAGTCAAGAAGTCCGGTATGGAATTCTTCGACTACGATGGCGCTAAGCTCACCGGTGTGACCCTGCCGGGAAAGAAGGGTATCCCCGTATATATCGGTGCACAGGGGCCAAAGGTCCTTGAGCTTGCAGGGACCATCGGAGACGGTGCATTAATCAACGCATCAAACCCGAAGGACTTTGCCGTTGCAATCCCGATCATCAAGGCGGCCTGCGACAAGGTCGGCAAGAAGGGATTCGATATTGGTGCCTACACTGCCATGTCAATTGACATGAACGAGAAGAAGGCCCGCAATGCAGCAAAAATTGTTGCCGCATTCATCGCAGCCGGTTCACCACCAGAGCTCTGCACCCGCCACGGTCTTGACCTGAACAATGTTGCAAAGATCAAGGATGCACTTGGAAAGTTCGATTTCAAATCTGTTGGAGAACTCGTTGGCGACAAAGAGATCGATGCATTCACCATTGCCGGAACACCTGAAATGGTAAAGGCAAAGTGTGCAGACCTCACCAAGGCAGGGGTTACCCAGATTATCTTCGGCTCACCACTCGGCCCAGACATGACAACGTCAATCCGCCTCCTCGGCAAGTACGTTGTATAGGGTTCCAAAAAACAATTCACTTTTTTTTAAAAAAATTTCCGATCGAGACTTTTAAATCCCCGATTATCATAATAGGCAGTATATCAGCCATGTTTACGGTACGGGAATCAGACTCGGGAAATTCAGTCATCCAGTACCGCAAGGAACACCTGACAGGTCTCCGGTGCAGGATCAGTCCTGACCGGACCAGGAGAGGGCTGGATTTACCCTATTCCTATTCTCCTGACAGGAACGGGTGCCCGTTTTGCCCGGACCAGGTACTTTCAGTAACCCCGGAATTTCCCGGCGGGGGGCGGATGCATCTCGGGGAGAGCATAACGTTTCCAAATCTCTACCCGTTCGCCTCGTATCACACGGTCACCGTAATTACGTCGGAGCATGTTATTGACATTTTTAGTAAAAAGCAGTTGTCCGACGCATTCAAGGCCCAGGTGCAATCGTTGTCCGGGGCAGGGGCCTATCCAAGCATCAACTGGAATTACCTTCCGTCGGCGGGCGCCAGCCTCGAACACCCCCATCTCCAGGGGTTAGCAGATGACCAGCCCCCGGTAATAGCAAGCCTGTATTTAAGAAAAGGCAGGCGTTATCTCGAACGCCAGGGCGTATGTTACTGGGATGCATGGAGGGAGCATGAAGAGGGTTCGGAACGGCACCTTTTCGGGGATGAGATCTCCTGGAACGCACATGCAGTGCCACTTGGGGAACGTGAGGTCAGGGGGGTCCTGCCGGTTGCAACGCTGGATGACACGGAACCCTATATCGATAAGCTGGTAGATGGCATCCTCTCGGTTATCAGCCTTTACCGGGACCTTGGTACCCATGCGTTCAACCTCTCATTGTTTTTTGACAAATGCGGGGCAGACCGCGGCTTCAGGGCATTCTGTTCGATTATTTCAAGAATTAACCCTAATACCCGGTCTCTGGCAGATTCCGCCTTCATGGAAAGGCTCCACCTTGAACCTGTAATCCTTACGCTCCCGGAAGATCTTGGTGCATGGTACAGGAATAACGGGTAATTTTTGCCCTGCTGCAGGACCAATACGATCTCTGCCAACGACCTGATTACAATAAAGGTCAGCAGTTTTTACCTGGGTTGACGGTGCGATTCCGTTATGGACCTGAAGGGCAGGATTCGGTACATCACGTTTTCAGGACGCTACAAAAAAATTTAAAAAAATGGTTTTACTCTGGTTTTGTGACCAGCTTGGTCTTTGATACAAGCACACCATCTTTCTTGTGTGGCTTGCGGATGACACCGTCTACTGCCTTTTCGAGTTCACGGGCCTCGTCACAAAGGATAGTGGCGGCTCTCATCATTTCGTGGGCGCTTGCGACAATCGGGACGTACTGCTCCCATTCCTTTGTCATAAAGCAGCCTTTTACATTGACCATTGCAACAGCGGATGCAATCTCGTATGCTGCACGTGCCTTTGCGAGTGCATAGGGGTTTGAAAATTCTCCGGCGACTGCCTTGTCGGAGGTCATTACGACCTTTGGCAGGACGATTTCTGCGCCCTTCTTGCCGGCCTTGACCTGGTTGATCACTTCATCAAGTGCGAGCTGCATCTTGCGGAATGCACCGGTGATGGAGAGGACCTTTACAAGGTTACCGTTGTAGTCTGCCATCTCGACCGGGTCGAGGAATTCCCTGCGTGCACCGATCATGGCGTCTGCCTTCATGATGATGTAACCGAACTTGCTTTCCTTGAGGTCTGCCCATTCTTTCTTGGTTGTTACATCATCGGTGATTACGACAACCGGGATACCTGCGGCAGCGAGCTGCTCACGGGCACCGGTCGGGCCTGGAAGGACTCCATTCGGGGAAACCACAATACAAAAGTCAGGTTTCCATGCCTTCATATTGGAAACTACACGCTCGATATCTTCCGGCTGGAGCTTGGTACCGCTCGTTGCCATAAACGTCTGCATGTCCTCACGGTCTGCTCGTTCATCGAGAAGAAGTTCGGCCATTACGCCGCTTGCAATGTTGCCTAATTTCGCAACTCCTACTTTAACTACCATGTTTACACCTCTAAAAATTTATATCACGTTTATATGACCTGATAAATATAAACATTTTGAAATCTGCCTCGACATCATGGTGTTTTTACCCTGGATATGGAAATTGATACATGTGCTCACCTGAAGATGGTTTACAGGTTAACCGAAAGCGTTTAATTATATGTGGTTAAACAGATCAACTATGAAAGAGGGGTTGCTAACCGATCGCCAGAAAGAGGTGCTCAGGTACAGGAAACAGGGCCTGACGCAGCAGCAGATCGCAGATATTATCGATACATCAAAGGCGAATGTCTGTACAATTGAAAAATCCGCGATGGAGAACATCCGGAGAGCAAAAGACACCCTCGACTTTTTGTATACCCTTGATGCAACCCACCTCTGCACGATCCAGGCAGGAACCGACCTGCTGGAAGTGTCCCCCTTTGTATACAAAGAAGCAGAAAAACTTGGAATAAAAGTAAAATACGATACTATATCGTTGATCAACAAAATCAGGGAGTCCACCCCGGAACGGTTCAAGGCAAGACACGTGCGTGAGAATATTGAAGTATATATCAATGATGAGGGCGAGTTATATTTCGGTTAAGGATACCCGTTCCCAATATTACCCCTGATTAACATCTTTCTCGTTTTTCTAAAAGGCCGGGTTTACAATAAATATATATTTGCACCCGTCCAACTGTTATGGATACCTATATGAGGATTTGACTACGGGCAGGGTAACTTGGTATCCGGAAAAAGGCAGTTACATACAAATTATGTCGATTGCTTTTACCTACGATGCCTGTTTCTGCCTGCGGCCATATCGTTTCTCATAGGTGAGTGACTCCCGGAGGGGAGTTACCGAGAAGGAGTTGTGGACTAATTCACAACGGGCTGACATAGCTGGATCTGATGAGTGTGTCATGGGTGGACGATACCAAAACGGCCCGCTCTGAAAAGACAATTGCTCTTTACAGGGGACACATAAGTATCAGGATCTATTCGCGAGACCGGTAGTCTGGTAATACCAGCTTGGTCCATTGGAAGGACCAGTAAAAGGACAAAATCCCAGGTGGTTTCCCGGAGAACGGGAGTCTGTCAGAAGGGACTACATTGTCTGTAATACGAACTATCGCGGGTTATCTCAGTACTGAGCGTGGAGCATCACATCAGTCTCGGACCCGGTGGAAATCCCCCGGAAAATCCAGAAGAACGGACACCTGTTACCAGGTAGTTCCGGAGATGATCGTACCGGGAAAGCCCAGGTATGGTCACGAAATGCGAACGAAGGATTGATTGAAACATGCCAAAAATAAACAGGCCGCGCAGAGGTTCTCTTGCATACAGCCCGAGAAAGCGTGCAAAGAGCCCGATACCAAAATACCAGTCATGGCCACAGTATGACGGGGCTCCCCTGCTGCAGAGTTTTGCAGGTTACAAAGTGGGAATGACGCATGTTATCATGGTGGACGATCACAAGAACAGCCCGACAGAAGGGAAAGACATAATGGTACCGGTTACCGTTATCGAAGTCCCTTCCATGAGGGTTGCCGCGGTTCGTGCATATATCCGTGATACCTATGGAAAACGCCCCCTTTGTGAAGTATGGGCAGAGGAGCTTGACAGCACCCTCGGTCGCAGGATCAACCTGCCAAAGGACTACAACGGCGAATCGGCAAAGAAGTGTATTGCTGATGCCCTTGCAGCCGGACAGGTGGCAGAAGTCTTTGCATTGATGTATACTGTTCCCGCCGGGCTTACCGGCGTCCCGAAGAAAGTCCCTGACCTTATGGAAACAAAAGTGTCGGGCGGGACTGTTGAACAGCAGTACGAGTTTGCCAGCGGGCTCCTTGGAAAGGAAGTATCTCTTGACAAGGTCATACAGCCCGGTGCATACGCCGATATCACTGCGATTACCACGGGTAAAGGTACCCAGGGCCCTGCAAAGAGGTGGGGGACTGCATTAAGGAAGAGAAAGCATTCCCGTGGCGGTAAAAAGCGTCACGTCGGTACCCTCGGTCCATGGACCCCGCACCACATCCGCTGGCAGGTCCCGCAGATGGGACAGCTCGGATACCAGCAGCGTACCGAGTTTAACAAGCGCATCCTGAAAATCGGGGATAATGCCGCGGATGTTACTCCTGCAGGCGGGTTCCTTCATTACGGGCTGCTTAAAAGCCAGTATGTGCTGATTAAGGGATCAATTCCCGGCCCGGTAAAGAGACTTATACGGATCCGATCGGCAATCAGGCAGGGCGAGCACCATGTACGGTTACCGGTTATCGAGTTCATGAGCGTTCAGAGCAAACAGGGGTAGAGAGAGATGAAAGCAAACGTTAGAACACTCGATGGCTCGGTTTCACGGGAAATTACGCTCCCCACGGTCTTCGGGGAAGAATATCGTCCGGACCTCATCAGGAAGGCTGTAATGGCACTTCAGAGTACCCGCCGGCAGCCCCATGGGACACACCCGTATGCAGGTATCAGATCTTCAGCAGTAGGCTGGGGAAGTGGCAGGGGGATGTCTCACGTACCACGTATCAGGAACGGTTCACGTGCGGCAAAAGTCCCGCAGGCGAAAGGCGGTCGTGAAGCACACCCGCCGAAAGTGCAGAAAATCCTGTTAAAATTTATCAATAAGAAGGAAAAGGAGAAGGCTTTCCGCTCAGCAATTGCAGCAAGCATCCTTCCGGACCTTGTCCAGGCCCGCGGGCACCGCTATGAAGGTGACGTACCTGTCGTTCTGGAAGACCGGTTTGAGGAACTCCTGAAGATAACCGAGGTAATTACTGCCCTTACGAATGCAGGGGTCTATGCAGATATCGAACGGTCAAAGGCAAGCCGCAAGGTCCGCGCCGGCCGTGGGAAAATGCGTGGACGCCGTTACAAGCAGAGGAAGAGCCTCCTGATTGTAACTGCAAACCAGCCGCTCCGTGCAGCAAAGAACCTTGCAGGTGTGGATGTCGTGACGGTTGACCAGCTCAACACCGAACTTCTGGCACCGGGTTCACAGGCCGGCCGCCTGACGGTCTGGACTGAAGGAGCACTTCAGATGCTGGAGGGGAGATAAATGGTTCTGAAATATCCATTTGTTACAGAAAAGGCGATGATGATGCTCGACAAGGACAGCAAGCTCCAGTTCCTTGTCACCAACGAAGCAACAAAGGACCAGATCAAGCGCGAGATCCAGAAGGCCTTCGAACAGGAAGTGACCAGCGTCAGGACAATAATGACGACGCACGGCAAGAAGAAGGCCATTGTAAGTTTTGCGAATGAGAAGGCTGCCGAGGAGATCCTCAGCAGACTAGGAATTATGTAGGTGTGAAAAATGGGACATAGAATAACAACCCAGGCCCGTGGAAAAGGCGGTCCGACATACAGGGCTCCTTCACACCGGTATAAGGCAGCGCTCAAGCACGTGGGCAACATGGAAGTGACCACGAGGGGCACGATCTTTGACATTGAACATGACCCGGCACGGAACTGCCCGATTGCCCTCGTAAAACTTGACAGTGGCGAAAAAGTCTTTATGCTCGTCACAGAAGGTATCGGCGTTGGCGATATTGTTGCATGGGGATCGGATATTGAAGTAAAGAACGGCAACACGCTCCCGTTATCCGGGATACCGACTGGTGCCTATATCTGCAATATCGAGTCGAAACCCAACGACGGTGGAAAATTTGTCCGTGCAAGCGGGGTCCAGGCAATTGTTGTCGACAAGACCGAGGACAAGGTCGGTGTTCAGATGCCGAGCGGAAAGACCAAATGGTTCAACTCCCGGTGCCGTGCGACAGTAGGGATTGTCGCCGGTGGCGGTCGTGGAGAGAAACCGTTCGTGAAGGCTGGTAACAAGTACCACAAGATGGCGAACACCGCATCGAACTGGCCACGTGTCAGGGGTGTTGCGATGAACGTTATCGACCACCCGTTCGGTGGTGGCGGTCACCAGCACCCGGGCCGTCCGAAGACAATTGCCCGTGGGACATCCCCGGGAAGGACTGTCGGACATGTTGCGGCGAGGCAGACCGGCCGCGCGAGGAAGTGAGGGGTAAATTATGGCAAAGAAGACTCAGAAGAGGTTACCGAGGCGGCGTGAGGAGTTCACCTATCATGGTTTCCGGGTCGAGGAACTCCAGACAATGGGAATCAGTGAGCTCCTCCCCGTGATGCCATCCCGTGCCCGTCGCAAAATTAAAAGAGGCCTGAGCCGCGGTGAGGAGCACCTCCTTACCAGGTTCAGGGCCGGAGATGAAAAGATCCGGACTCACCTGCGGGACATGATCATCATGCCCGAGATGCTTGGAAAGGAGATCGAGGTATACAACGGCAAAGAGTTCATGAAAGTTGAACTCCAGCCGGAATCGGTCTTCCATTGTCTTGGTGAGTTTGCATTGACACGAAGAAAAGTCGCCCACGGAAGTGCCGGTATCGGTGCGACCAGGTCGAGTAAATATGTCCCGCTGAAGTGATCGTGATGGCAAGAATAGCATATTCACAGGATATTTCCGGGGATAATTTTGCCCGCGGAAAAGCGAACGAGCTCCCGATCTCACCGAAGCACTCGATCGAGATTGCAAGTTACATCAGGAACCGGAATATCGATGATGTAATCGATTACCTGAACAAGGTAGTCGCCCAGAAAAAAGCAATCCCATTCAAGCGGTTCAACCGTGACGTCGCTCACAAGCGGGGTCTCGAGGGCTGGGACGCAGGGCGTTACCCGAAGAAGGCCTCCCTTGCGTACATCCGCCTGCTTTCGTCTGTAAAGAAGAATGCAGAGTATACAGGCCTTGACCCTGAAAAACTCGTCATCGTCCACGCGTCTGCAAACCGCGGCCGTGGCCAGAAAGCATTCTTCCCACGAGCAATGGGAAGGGCAACCCCGAAAAGACGTGAGACTGTCAACATCGAGATTGTCGCAAAAGAGGTGGAATGAATGGCAGTAGAGAGAAAATTTGTTGCAGAAGGCGTTCGCAGGGCCCGTGTTGAGAAGCACCTTGTAAAGGAGCTCAGGCGTGCCGGTTACGGTGGCATGGACCTCGTCCGGACACCCCTTGGCACCCAGGTAACGATCTTCGCTGAAAAGCCGGGGATTGTTATCGGGAAGGGCGGAAAACTTGTACGCCAGCTGACACAGGACCTTGCCACCACCTTCGGTGTTGAATCGCCCCAGATTGAGGTACAGCAGGTCCAGAACCCGAGTTTCAATGCCAAGATCATGGCAGAACGACTCGCAAATGCCCTTGAAAGGGGCTGGTACTTCAGGAAGGCCGGCTCAAGCATCATCAGGCGGGTCATGGACTCGGGCGCACTTGGCTGCGAAGTAATCATTGCCGGGAAACTCACCGGTGCACGTGCCAGGACCCAGAAATTCGTCGAAGGGTACATCAAGCACTGTGGTGAGCCTGCAATCACGATTGTCGAGACCGGCTATGCCGTGGCAATCAAGAAACTCGGTACCATCGGTGTCCAGGTCAGGATCATCCCGCCGGATGCAGTTCTACCGGACCACTGGACAATGACAGCGGCACCGGCAAGGGCACCAAGAAAGCCCGAGATTGTTGTCACTGATGTCGGTGAAGAGATCGACGACGAGATTGACCTCTCCCCGGGAGAAGAAGAGTTCCTGGAGGAACAGTAAATGGCAATACTCCGTGCGAAGGATGTCCAGCAGCTCTCTGACGTCGAGTTACAGGAACAGATGGGCAAGATACGGCTTGAGCTCATCCAGCACTACGGAAAAGTCAGTGCCGGTGGCGCAACCGAAAACCCGGGACGGATAAAAGAGCTCCGGAAGACCGTCGCCCGAATGATGACTGAAAAAAACCGCAGGAGAACTGTATGATAGTTCCCCGGAACGTCATCCGCCATGAATTGATAGGCCTTGACGTTCTGGTGGTGCATGCCAGCAACCCTACCTACCAGGGTGTTACGGGACAGATCGTGGACGAGACAAAAAACATGCTGGTTATTCGTACGGGTCCGGATTAAAGCGGATCCAGAAGAATACCGGCGTGTTCAGGCTCACACTTCCTGACGGGACACTGGTTGATGTCCAGGGTTCAGTACTGGTCATGGCACCAGAAAAACGGCTCAATCTGCATAAGAGAATATAGAGGTTCGATATGGCAAACAACATAGGATTAAACGCTCCGCAGCCCAAAGAGGCATGCAGTGACGTTAATTGTCCGTTTCACGGCACTTTGTCTGTGCGCGGCCAGGTGATCACTGGCAAGGTCGTGAGCGATCGTATGATGGGGACGGTAGTGGTGGAACGCCAGTACCTGCATTATGTGAGGAAATACAAGCGTTACGAAAAACGCAGTTCAAAACTCCATGCACATAATCCACCCTGCGTACAGGCAAAGACCGGCGACACCGTAAGGATAGCCGAGTGCAGGCCGCTCTCAAAGACTACAACATTCGTCGTTGTCGAGGTACAGGAATCATGAAGGCAAAACAGTCAAAGACCCCGCGGGCACTCGCTACCGGGACACGGCTCATCTGCGCTGACAATACCGGCGCACGTGAAGTCCAGATCGTTTCGGTGTTCGGGTACCACGGTGTACGTCGGAGACAGCCGAAAATGGGCCTTGGCGATCTCGCTACCGTGAGTGTCAAGAAAGGGACGCCTGATATGCGCAGGAAACTCGTGCGTGCAGTAGTAATCAGGCAGAGAAAGGAAATAAGAAGGCCAAGCGGGCTCCGTGTCTCGTTTGATGACAATGCCGTCGTGGTCGTCGATGAGAAGAACGAACCACGCGGAACAGAGATAAAAGGGCCGGTCGCCCGTGAAGTGGCCGAGAGATTCCCCAAGCTCGGTTCCATGGCGACTATCATTGTGTGAGGTGCATCATGGTACGTATAATCAGCTCACAACCAAGGAAACAGAGAAAAATCAGGTACAATGCACCTGCACACGTCCGTGGGGATTTCCTTCGGGCACCGCTTTCAAAACCGCTCAGGGAGCAATATAAGCGGAGAAGTTTCCGTGTCGTCATGGGAGACACCGTAAAAATGACCAGGGGAAGTTCTGTCGGGCAGGAAGGACTTGTCGACAAAGTCTGCACCAAGGACTACAAGATCTGGGTGCACGGCGTTACCGGGACAAAAGCTGACGGGACTGAAGTCGCACGGCCAGTTGACCCGTCAAACGTCCAGATTGTCAAGCTCAACTTAAAAGACCCGAAGAGGGAAATGAAACTTGCCGGAGGTAATGAATAATGTCAGAACACCTGAAGCGGTTCAAAGCACCGGATTCATGGCACATATCCAAGAAAACAAACAAGTTCATCACGAAGACTGCCCCGGGCCCGCACAATGCAAATGCACTACCGGTCGCAGTCTGGCTCCGTGACCAGATGGGGTTCGCACGGAATATGAAGGAAGTCAAGCAGATCCTTCACCAGCGTGATGTAATTGTTAACGGGCGTGCCTGCAGGGACCCGAAGATGGGGATTGGTATCTTCGATATCGTCTCGCTGCCAAAAATCGCTAAATATTACAGGATACTCCGTGACAAGAACGGCCGGCATAAGACCATCGAGATCGACGCCGAGGCCGCAAAGACCCGCCTCTGCAAGATCAGCAACAAGACGGTGGTCGCAGACGGGAAAATCCAGCTCAATATGCGTGATGGCTCGAACATTCTCGGGGACAACAGCTACAAGCCAAAGGACTCCGTTGTCCTGTCAATTGACCCGGAGAGCCGGTTCAAGATTGTTGACCACTTCCCGTATGCCATTGGAAACATGGCAATGGTAATCGGTGGGAGACACTCGGGAAAAATAGCCCGCATTGTTGCTATCACGGTCGTGCCAGGCAGTGTTTCGAACCGTGTCCACCTCGAAGACGAGAAGACCAAGGAGCACTTTGAAACCGTGGAGTCCTTCGTCTACATGGTAGGCAGGGAAACCCCGGCACTTGCTGAATGGGGGATTGAAGGATGAAATCTGAACAGCAGGAGCCTGTTACCGTGAACCCCATGCACGAGCTTGATATCGATAAAGTTGTCGTCCACATGGGCGTCGGGGAGAGCGGGGAAAAGCTCTCGAAGGCAATCGATATCATGAAGACAATTACCGGGAACACGCCGGTCAGGAGCATTGCGAAGAAAACACAGCCTGCCTTCGGGATCAGGAAAGGTGCCCCAATCGGGTGCCGTGTAACTCTTCGCGGACCGAAAGCGAAGGCATTCCTCGAGACATCGCTCAATATCATTGAGCGGAAGATTGCCCCGACACAGTTCGACCGCCGTGGCAATTTCTCATTCGGGATTGAAGAACACACTGATTTCCCCGGCATGTCATACGACCCGCAAATCGGTATCTATGGGATGGACATTAATGTCGTCCTTGCCAGGAAAGGGATCAGGATCAGCCGGAGACACCATGAACAGAAAAAATTACCGGAGAAGCAGCACGTAAATGTCGCAGATTCGATTGCGTTCCTGAAAACCCGGTATAAGGTGGAGGTATGATCATGGCTGGAGAACGCACGAAAAAATTTGGTCGCGGTGCAAACGAGTGCAAGATGTGCGGGCGCAAGCAGGGGCTTGTGCGCCGGTACCACATCATGTTCTGCAGGCAGTGCTTCCGGGAATGGGCCCCGAAGATGGGCTTCAAGAAGATGAACTGAGGTGATCATACAATGTCAAGACTTAACCCAAT
>JGI20214J51650_10002393_pt1 | contig 11828 bp, 11 predicted proteins | sample WetSurMetagenome_FD_51650 | JGI IMG/M metagenome (IMG submission 51650)
GATTTCGGCCTCCTCGTCCTCCGGTACACGCCCCAGAAATCCTGCCTGGAGCTGAAGTCCTACAAGGAGTATCTGCTCGCTTACCGCAACGTGGGCATCTTCTACGAGAACGTGGTCAACCGCGTCCTGCGCGACGTGGTGGCGGCCTGCAAGCCGGAGCGCGCCAGCCTCACGGGCGTCTTCAACTCGCGGGGCGGCATGAGCGCCTCGGTGGTGGCCACCTATACGAAGAAGGGCGGTTTCGGGTCGTGAAAGGCAAGATCACCCTCGGGGTGGAGACCCCCATCGGCCGCCTCGACGTGACCCTCTCGCCCGAGGCGGTGCACCGCGTGGACTTCAAGGGCGTGGCGCCCGACGGCCCCGTCCCCAAAGCCGTGGCGCCGCTCTTCAAGCGTTTGCGCAAGGAGCTGGAGGAGTACTTCCAGGGCCGCAGGACCACCTTTGACCTGCCCCTCGAGCCCTACCCCGCGGGCACCGATTTCCAGCGGAACGTCTGGGCGGCGCTCCGGGACGTGCCCTTCGGCGAGGTCGTGAGCTACGCCGATCTGGCGCGGTGGGCGGGCCGTCCCAAGGCCGTGCGTGCCGTGGGGTCGGCGTGCGGGGCCAACCGCATCCCCGTCATCATCCCGTGCCACCGGGTCGTCGCGAAGGGCGGCCTCGGCGGGTTCGGCGGGGGCCTCAAGGTCAAGAAGCAACTCCTCGCGCTCGAGCGGCCTTAGTACAGCCGGCTTTCGCGGCGGCTCAGCACCAAACGACAAAGGGGCGGCGCTCGGCGCCGCCCCTGTTCATTTCGTATGGACCATCGGTGTCAGGCGGCCAGGGTTTTCCCGGGTCGCTTCGACATGGTGAAGTCGCCGAGCATCATGGGCACGCCGACCTTCAACATGAGGGTGAAGACGAGGAACCCCAAAGCGAAGATGCCGGCGGCCACCGTGACCTCGGTGAGGGAGGGCCTGTAGGTGTACACCTCGCCGAGGGTGTCGGGCGTGAGGCCGGGGATGATGAGCCCCATGCCCTTCTCGATGTAGACGCTGGAGTAAATCAGGACGCACCCGATGTTCAGCGTCACCCAGTTCTTCCGCGTCTTGGGCACGAGGAAGAGGAGGAAGGCGGCGAGGCCGCAGACGATGGAGGCCCAGGCGAAGGGGACGAGGGTGTAGTGCCCGCGGAACCCGAAATAGAGGTAGCGGATGAACACCGTCTCCTGCGAGTTGGTGTAGAACTCCTTGAAGGCTTCGGCTGCTGTGAGGAACAGGTTGAACCCCATGGTGTAGGCCATGAGCTCGGCGATCTTGAAGATGGCCTCGTCCTTGATCTCCAGGCGCGTGGTCTTGCGCAGGATCTGGAGGAGGATGAGCAGGATGGCCGGGCCCGAGCAGAAGGCGGAAGCGAGGAAGCGCGGGGCGAGGATGGCCGAGTTCCAGTAGGGACGGGCGCCCAGGCCGTTGTACAGGTAGGCGGTCACGGTGTGGATACTCACGGCCATGGGGATGGAGAGGAACACGAGCGGATAGACGAAGCCCTTGGCGTAGTGGCGGTCCGTGTAGGCGCAGAAGAGGAGGTAGGTGACCACCACGTAGTTCAGCAGCAGGTAGCTGTTGAGTGCGATGACGTCCCAGGCCAGCAGGGAGCTCGGGAAGTTCAAGAGTCCCACGAGGGGCGTGATGTGCCAGAACCGGTCGGGCCGTCCGATGTCCACGAGCACGAACCCGAGGCACATGACGAGGGCGCTGATGGCGAGCAGCTCGCCCAGGATGGCGATCTCCTTGATGGGCTCCCATTCGTAGACGTAGGCCGGGATGACCAGCATGATGGCCGCCGCGGCGATGCCCACGAGGAAGGTGAAGTTGCCGATGTAGAAGCCCCAGGAGACCTGGTCCCGCATGTGGGTGTGGATGAGGCCCTCCCTGAGCTGCCCCATGTACGCCAGGGCGCCCAGGACGATGAGCGCCAGGAGGAAGGCGACCCATCCGTAGTAAGCCCGGTTTCCCATGAACAGGAGCCGGAGGCTGTCGGCGACGAAACGTCCGAAGTTCCTCAGGGTCTCGCGCATCTCAGACTCCGTAGAAGTAGAAGAACTTCGGTTGGGTGTTCAGGTCCTCCTTGAAGAGGAAGACGCGCTTGTTCTCGATGACGTACCGGATCTCGCTCCCCGGGTCCAGCAGGTTCCCGAACTTCCGGGTCCCCGTGGGGCAGGCCTCCACGCAGGCGGGGTAGAGGCCCTTGCGCGTTCGCTGGATGCAGAAGGTGCACTTCTCGACCACACCTTTGGACCGGGGCCGGTTCCCGAGGTACTCGGTGACGGGGTTGAGGTCCTCCACCGGCAGGTGGGGCTCGCCCCAGTTGAATCGGCGCGCGCCGTAGGGGCAGGCGGCCATGCAGTACCGGCACCCGATGCACCAGTTGTAGTCCACCACCGTGATGCCGTCGGGCTCCTGCCACGTGGCCTTCACGGGGCAGACCTTCACGCAGGGCGGGTTCTTGCACTGGTGGCACTGGACGGGCATGTAGAAATGCCCCTCCTGCGGCACCTCCGGCGGGTTGTAGTAGGGGTCCGCGTGGAGGACGTTGACGCCCTCCTCCTTGTCCATCTGGAGGACGCGGATCCACTGGATCTGCGGGTCGCGGGACTGGTTGTTCTCCTTGACGCAGGCGTAGACGCAGCGCCGGCACCCGATGCAGCGGCTCAGGTCCAGGGCGTAGCCGAAGACCACGCCCGGAAGGGGAGGGGTGTTGCTCACGGTGACCTTTTTGCCGAACTTGGCCGCGTACTCCTTCTCGAGCCTCGCGATGATCTCCTTGAGCTCGTCCTTGGAGAGCTCGCGGAAGTTGTGCTGGAGGAACTCCTCCGTGCTGAGGTTCTTGCAGCCGGTGAGGGCGGCGGCCACGGCCGCCATGCCTGCGGCCTGGATGAAGGTGCGCCGGGAGCCGCACTGGGGCTCTTCGCACGCCGGCGTGGGCTCTGGCTCTCTGGTGTGGTCACTCATGGCTTGCCTCCCTGGTAAGCCTCGATGTCGGAGGGCTTGGTGGGCGGCGGCAGGGGCTTGAGCGGCTTGAAGTGGGGCGAGTGCGGGTTGTGGCAGTTGACGCAGAGGAGGTACTGCTTCTCCCCGTTCCAGTGCCCCGTCCTCTTGCCGTGGACCCCCACCTTCCAATCCCTGTACTTGTCGCCGTGGCACTGCCCGCAGAGCACGAAGGACCTGGAGAAGTCGATGAGCGTCCCGTCCACCAGATGGAGCTGGTCGCGGTGCTCGGCGCTGTGGCAGTCCAGGCACCACCGGTTCTCGGGCCCGTGCTTGAGGACGATGTCGTCGTGCATGTCCACGAGCTTCCGCCGCGTCGTGTTGAGCTTCACGGTCTTGCCGTCGTGGCACTGGGTGCAGGGGAAGATGCCCTCGGTGAAGGGCGGCGGCGGCACCTGGATCTGCTTCGGGTCCACCTCGCCCGGGGCCTCTTTGCCGCCGCCCGTCTGGGCGGTAGGCGCGGGCGCGGGAGTCTGGGCCCGTAGGGCGCTGGAGGCGAGGAGGAGCGCGAGCACCGTGGTGGCGGTTCGCGCGTGCCGTCCAAGTCCCACGCCCCTAGAAACGACTACCATCGGACACCTCCCTCAGGCTTCGTTGGCTTCGGGTTTCGCGGGCCACGGCGGCAGCAGACGCACGAGCACGTACAGGATGACGAAGGGCAGTGCGAGCAGGAGGAGGGAGGGCAGGAGCCCTTCGCGCGTCGCGAACGCCATCTTGTAGGTCGTGTAGCCCAGCAGGCTCTTGGAGAAGAGCTGCCCGCCGATGACCACGTTCCAGCGCATGGCGAAGATACCGACCATGGCGAGGACCCCCGAGAGCACGTAGAGCCCTTTCCGGGCCGCGGCGCTCATGTTCACGAGCTGCACGAGGGCCAGGAGGAGGATGGGGACCACCGTGCCCATGATGATCTGGAGGATGACCTGGGAGAAGTAGAGCTTGGTGTGCACCATGAAGTTCAAGCTCTTGAAGGATTCGTCGGCCTCGTAGATCCGGTGGATGAGGTCGAGCATCTCCAGGGAGAAGTCGATGATGAAGGCGTACATGAAGTACCGGGCGATGGTGTCCAGGCAGTTCATGTCGATCTCGGTGCGCCGGACCCACGAGACGACCATGTACATGAGCATCACCAGGACGATGCCCGAGACGATGGCGGAGAAGAGGAAGACGATGGGCATGAGGGGAGTGGACCACCAGGGGTTGGCCTTGATGGAGCCGAAGATGAACCCCACGTACCCGTGGAGCAGGAAGGCCGAGGGGATGCCGACGATGGTGATGAAGCGCCCCACCTTGTCGTCGATCTCCAGGGAGCGCTCGCTGATGTTGTCGGACCAGAGCGCCATGGCGCGGTAGAGCTTGTGGGTCCAGCCCGTGGTGGCGCGCGCCGCGAGCACGATGTCCTTGCGGTAGTCGAGCCAGATCTCGAGGACGAGGACCGCCATGAGGTACCACAGGTAGACGAACCCGAACATGGCCATGGCGGAGGTGGTGTGGGGCGTGAGGTACATCTCGAGGGAGCGCTCGGGGTGTCCCAGGTGGAGCTGGAGGGGCAGGGGCGCCACGAGCATGAAGGAGAGGGCCGTCAGGAGCGCCAGCCGGTAGGTGGGCTTCACGGCCTCCACGTTGAAGACGCGCTCGAGGGAGGCCAGGATGAAGGCCCCCGCCACCAGCCCCGTGATGAAAGGGTAGAGGACGATGAGGATGCTCCACTGGAGCTCCACCTCGTTGGGGTACATGAAGCCCTGGACGCCGTACAGGATCGATTCCATGCTCCCCCCCTACCGGACCGAGCCGTCGAGGCCGTTGTAGTAGGTCTTGGAGCCGGTGGCCATCTGCGGCTTCAGGACCTGCACCTTGTGGGTGCGCAGGAACTCGTGGATGGGGTCCTTGGGGTTCTTCAGGTCGCCCAGGGTTCGGGCGCCCGTGGGGCAGTTCTCGCAGCACGCCGTGGTGAGGCCCTTGGTGATGCGGTGGTAGCACAGCGTGCACTTGTCCACCGTGTTGCTCCGAGGGTCGATGTACCGGCAGCCGTAGGGGCACGCCTGGACGCAGTAGCGGCACCCGAGGCAGTAGCTCCTGTCGATGAGGACCGCGCCGTCGGGGCTCTCGAAGGTCGCGCCCACGGGGCAGACCTGCGTGCACGGCGAATGGGAGCACTGGTTGCACATCTTGGGGACGAAGAAGTTCTTGGACCCGTCGCCCGCCTTGTACCTCTCGGGGAAGCCGCCGGCCCCCCCCTCCTTGCCCGAGTCCACCTCGGGGAGGACCTCCTCCTTGGGGTGCAGGAGGTCGGCGGGCGGGAGGTGGTAGCGCTCCACCCAGGTCCTGAAGAACTCCTCGGGCACGTTGTTTTCGGCCTTGTCGGCCCGGACGCAGTTGCCGCACCCGATGCACTTCTCGATGTCGATGAGCATGGCCCACCAGTGGTCGCTCATCTCGTAGTTGGGGGCCTTCTCGGGCTCGCCCGCGAGGACCTTCTCCCAGGCGAGGGAGGCGGCGCCGGTGAGGACGATGAGCGCGCCCGCGGATCTGAGGAAGTCTCGGCGATCGGTCGTCATGGGAGGCCTCCTACGCGATTTCCGGATGGTGGGGCTTGTGGCAGGCGCCGCAGGGCTTGCCCTCCCCGTGTTCCTTCGGGTCCACCTGCGGGAAGCCCTTCGGCTTGGCCACGTTCTCCGTGTGGCAGACGGGGCAGAGCTTGACCGCGTCGGGCTTGGTCGGCTTGAGCTTGTCGGGGTCGGCCGCGTGCACCGCGAGGGGGCCGTGGCAGGCCTCGCACGCCACCTTCTCGTGCTTGCTGCCCTTGCGCGCGTCCGCGATGTCGGAGTGGCACTCCTCGCAGGCGTGCCGGCCGGCGTAGTGGAGAGGCAGGGAGGCCATGTCCTTCAGGGCGCCTTCCCGGTAGTGGCCGTACGTGCCGAACCCCTTGGGCACGAAGACGGCCCTCAGCACCATGAACAGGGCGAGGGCGCCCAGGAAGAGGGCCCCCATCCGGAACAGGTGTTCCCTGTCCTTGAACCGCTCCATCATCGTTCCCCTCCTCGCCCCGCGGGTGCGCCCCGCCCGGGCTCAGCCCTTGCCGGTGAACTCGTGGCACTCGCCGCAGAAGTTGGGCGCGTTGTGGTCCTTCTTGTCCTCGTGGCACGCCAGGCAGGCGGCCCGCTGGGTGACCTTCCACACGTGGGGCTTGTGGCAGTCCGTGCAGGAGGCGCCCGGGTGGCCGCCCTTCTTGTGGAGGCCGCCGAGGCTGTCGTGGCAGACCTTGCAGTCGGAGATCGGCATCTTCACGCCCGGGGCCGGGTGGCAGTTGAGACAGGAGTCGCCGCCCATCATGGGGGCCTTCGTGTCGAGCTTGTGACACCCGGCGCAGTCCATGGTGGGGCGGAATCCCGCGGCGTGGCAGCGGTTGCACAGGAGGTCGGCGTGCTTGCCCGCGAGGGGCATGGGGTGCCAGTTCTCCGTGCTCGAGGGGACGGCGTTGCCGAGGGGGGTTAGCGGTCCGCGCTGGGGCATGGTGTGGCAGGTGGTGCACTCCTTGCTCAGAACCTTCCCCTCCTTGGTCACGTGGTTCCCGTCGTGACACCGGAAGCACCCCGGCCAATTCCTGTGGCCGATGTTCATGGTGTAGGTGGTCCAGTTCACGTTCATGTCCGGGAAGACGCTGTGGTCGTAAATGTCGAGAGCGGTCTGAACGGCCACGTCGATCGCCTGCTTCCTGTCCTTGGAGACCTGCGGGTACTCCTTGGCGTAGAAGGCTTGCACGGCCTGCGTGATGCCCGCGTGGGCCTCGGCCCTCGTCTTGTAGTCCTTCACGAGGTTGTCCACCAGGACCTTCTTGATCCACGGCAGGTCGCGGTCGATGTTGCCACCCGCCATGGCCTTGTCCACGGCAGTCTCCGGCGCGGGGAACTGGTGGGACGGCCGGTTGTGGCAGTCCATGCAGTCCATCTCGTGTCGGGGCAGCGAGGCCAGCTTCTCGGCCGTGGGGGGCCGGGTCCTGTCGACGTACTCGGTGATGCGGCCGCTCTCATCCTTGACCTGGATCCAGGGGATGACCTGGTAATGCTCGTCCTCCGGGGCGAAGGTGACCGTCGTGTTGATGATCATGTGCCAGTGGATGCCCGCGTTCATGCCGAGCTTGGGCCGGCCGCCGCCCGTCTTGACGACGAGGCTGATCTGCTCGGGCGTGTTCTTCTCGTCGTACCTGAAGTGGGGATTCTGCATGAGCTGGGCGCCGAAGAACTTGTTGGGCCAGTGGCATTCCTCGCAGGTGGCCCGGGCTGGGCGGAGGCTCTTGACGGGAGTGGGGATGGGGGTCTCATACGTATGGAAGGTGACGGCGTAGACCTGATAGAGCCCCGACATCTTGGACTTCACGTACCACTCGGCACCGGCGCCCACGTGGCAGTCCACGCAGCGCACGCGGGCGTGGGGCGAGTTCAGGTAGGCCTGGTACTCGGGCTCCATGACGGTGTGGCAGATGCGCCCGCAGAAGGTGATGGACTCGGTGAAGAGGAACGCGTTGTAACCCACGAAGGACAAGAGCACCGCGAGCAGCCCCCCCCCCACGAGGACGATCCCGAAGCGTTTCCGTTGCTTGGGATCGTTGAGGTCCATGCTCGGGTAAGGCAGCGCCTCCGCGGTTCCCAGCCTCCGGCGCCTGCGGCTTTCCCGCCACATGCCGAAGAAGAAGGTGGCGGCGCCCAGGCCGAAGAACCCGGGGAAGATCATGTAGGTCCAGATGCCGAGGTAGGGGCTCGGCTGTTTGAGGCTGAAGCCAACCACGACGGTGCCGAGGATCAGCAGGGCGCTGCCGATGGCGATCAAGCCGCCGACGTAGCTCATGAGGTTTCGGTATAGGCCTGTACGCTTTTCGGACAAGGCACGCCCTCCTATTTTCATCCCCCCGGATTCACCTTGGAACTTTAATGGAGGGATGAGGGATAGGACAACGGGGGCGAGCCAGAATCTCTAAACGGGGGGGATATGCCCCAAAATCGCGGCCGTCGCGGGCCGGGTCAATCGGGCGAACAACCAATCATACTAAGGAAAACTGAAAAAGCTCCCCCTTCGGGCCGGACCCTCGAGGGGAGTCTCGGTGACCCTTGTGTCCTGGGTTATTTGGCGCGTGCGGGGAAGGTTCTGCCTCCCCCGGCTTTCAGGGATTGGCCCCCGAAGCGATCCAGGACCTGATGGCATCCAGGTCCCGCTGAGGGAGCTTCCGGGCGCCGAAGAACCCTTTGGGCATGCCGTCCCCATCGCTGCTCTTGTGCTCCAGCTTGAGCATGAGGTAGGACTGGTCGGGATCCCCCGGCTTGACCCGCAGGAGGGTGGGCTCCTCCTTGGAGGGGGTGTTGACCAGCGATTTGTAGGCTACGCCCGGGCTCAGATCCAGCTTGGCCTTCTGCTTTTCGGGCCCGTGGCACTTCACGCATTCCCTGTCGAAGATGGGCTGGACGTTCGCGAAGCCCCCTCCCGGTGTCTCGGCGAGGGCGGACACCAGGCCCATCGCCACCACGCCTGCCAGCAAGATCGGAGCCACTCGACGCATCGGGNCCTCCACTGATCTCTCCAACGCCCCGGCGGATCGGTTCATGCCCGCCGGTGGCGTGGAATGTGACGAGGCTCACATCGGTTACGTCAGAGCCACCGGAAGGGATGGGGACGTGACCGACGCCACAGGGGATAGGATCCGAGACTACCACCAGCGGACCAAGCACGCACTGACGGGCTACGCTCGGGGCCCGCAGGGCCTCGACTGGCCGAATCAGCCGGACCCTTTCCGCACTTTCCGTGGGGCCCCGCGGCACGCCTTCGGCCTCCGTGCCAACCGCCTCGAAGCGTCCTTCACCGACCTGAGGCGCCCGGGTGCCGTGCCGGCCTCCCCGCTGGACGAGGCCTCCCTGGGCATCCTCTTCGAAGTGTCCCTGGGGCTCGCGGCGTGGAAATCCTACGAGGGCGCCCGATGGGCGCTGAGGTGCAACCCCTCCAGCGGGAACCTCCATCCCACCGAGGGCTACCTCCTCTGCCCCGACCTGCCCGGGCTCTCCGGGGGGGTATACCATTACGCGCCCGGAGAGCACGCCCTCGAGCTCAGGGCCGAGCCCGGAGCGGCCTGGAGCGGGGCCTTTCCAGGCGGAGGGGTCCTGTTGGCGCTCTCTTCGGTCCACTGGCGAGAGGCTTGGAAGTACGGCGAGCGCGCCTACCGCTACTGCCAGCACGACGTGGGCCACGCGCTCGCCGCGCTGCGGTACGCCGCGGCGGCGCTCGGATGGAGGGCGAGGCTCCTGGATGACTGGGGCGACGCCGACATCGCCGCCCTCCTCGGACTGGACCGGGAGGGCGACTTCGAGGGAGCGGAACGCGAGCACCCCGATCTGGTGCTCTGGGTCGGGCCCTCGGGGCAGAGCCCCGACCCCGAGGCGTTTCTGGCGGCCGCCGCATCGGCCCGCTGGGAGGGGAAGGCCAGCCGGCTGAGCCCCAGGCGGCTCTGGTGGGAGGCCATCGAGGAGGCCGGAGACGCGGCCCGCAAGCCCCGAACGTCCCGGCGGCGGGAGGTTCCGAAGAATATCCTCCCGCCCCAGCGACCGGCCCCGACGCCCCTCTCGGCGGTGGACCTCTTCAGGCAGAGGCGCAGCGCCCAGGCGTACGACGGCGCGACGCCCATGTCCCGCGAGGCCTTCTTCGCGATCCTCGACGCGTGCCTCCCCCGCGGGGGTGCTCCCCCGGTCGACGCCCTTCCATGGCTTCCGCGGGTCCACTTCGTCCTCTTCGTGCACCGGGTGGAGGGTCTGGAGCCCGGGCTCTACCTCCTGGCCCGCTCCGAGGAGGGCGAGGAGGCGCTCAGGGAGCGGATGGAGGCCGGATGGGCCTGGAGTCCGGTTGAAGGCTGTCCGCCTCACCTCAGGCTGCGCCTACTGCTCGCCGAGGACTTCTCCCAGGCCTCGCGAATCGCCTCCTGCCACCAGGACATCGCCGCCGACTCGGCCTTCTCGCTCGGGATGCTCGCCGAGTTCGAGGGAGCCCTCTCGGAGGGTCCTTGGGCCTACCGCCAACTCTTCTGGGAAGCGGGCGCCCTCGGTCAGGCCCTCTACATGGAGAGCGAGGCCTGGGGCTTCAGAGGGACCGGCATCGGCTGCTACTTCGACGACGAGGTCCACCGCCTCCTGGGCTTCCGCGACGAGACGTTCCAATCCGTCTACCACTTCACCGTCGGCACACCCCTCGAGGACCCGCGCGTCACCACCCTGCCGCCCTACGCGCATCTGAGCCGGTGAAGATTGAACGACACATCCGGGTTCGTTCAAATGCCGCCCGGATTGGCCCAGATCCGCGAAAGGCGAGACGTCCGCTCCGGAGGTATACCCGGAGGGTACATTGAGGATGCGGGCGACGAAGCCTGACAAAGGAGATGGGCCAAGATCTGGCGGCCTGGGCATCCTTGCCCCGTCCCCGCCCCTCCGCTAAGATGCTCACTTGTCATCCCCCGGAGGCGCGATGGATCCCGAGATCAGACGGCTGAAGCAGATCGCCTACGCGATCCGTAAAGACATCCTCGTCATGACGCACGCGGCCCAATCGGGCCACCCGGGAGGCTCCCTCTCGGCCATCGACCTCATGACCTGCCTGTATTTCCACGAGATGGCCCTGGACCCTAAGAACCCCAACTGGGAGGGCCGCGACCGCTTCATCCTCTCCAAAGGCCACGCGAGCCCGGCGCTCTATGGCGTGCTGGCGAGGGTCGGGTACTTCCCCCACGAGGAGATCCTGACCTTCCGCAAGTTCAACTCGCGCCTCCAGGGGCACCCGGAGTGCAAGTTCCTCCCCGGGGTGGAGATCTCCACGGGGAGCCTGGGCCAGGGGCTGAGCGTGGCCCACGGGATGGCCCTAGGCCTGAAGCTGGCCGGCTCCCCGCAGCGCGTCTACTGCATGGTGGGCGACGGCGAGCTGCAGGAGGGGCAGACCTGGGAAGCCATCATGGCGGCGGGGCACCGGAAGACCGACAACCTCTGCGCCATCCTCGACCACAACCACCTGCAAATCGACGGCATCGTGGAGGAGATCAAGAACGAGGAGCCCGTGCCCGAGAAGTTCGAGGCCTTCGGCTGGGCCGTGCACCACATCGACGGCCACGACTACGACGCTATCCTCACGGCCCTGGAGGCCGCCCGGAACACCAAGGGCCAGCCCACCTTCATCGTGGCCGAGACGGTGAAGGGCAAGGGCGTCTCGTTCATGGAGAACAACGTCGACTTCCACGGCAAGGCGGCGAACGACGAGGAGCTCAAGATCGGCCTGGCGGAGCTCGACCTGGCGCTCGCGCAGCTCGGAGGTGAGGCATGAGCGAGAAGAAGGCCCTCCGCGACGCCTACGGCAAGACCCTCCTGGCCCTAGGAAAAGAGAACGAGAAGATCGTGGCCCTGGACGCGGACCTCTCCGGCTCCACGCGCTCCAACTGGTTCGCCGAGACGTTCCCCCACCGGTTCTTCAACGCGGGAGTGGCGGAGGCGGACATGATCGGCACCGCGGTGGGGCTCTCCACCGTGGGGTTCATCCCCTTCGCCTCCACCTTCGCGGTCTTCGGCACGGGGCGCTGCTACGACCAGATCCGGCAGTCGGTCTGCCTGAGCGAGGCCAACGTGAAGATCGTCGTCACCCACGCGGGCGTCACCGTGGGCGAGGACGGCGGCTCCCACCAGATGCTCGAGGACCTCTCCCTCATGCGCGGCCTGCCGCACATGCGCGTCATCGTGCCCTGCGACTACGCCGAGACGGTGGCCGCGGTCCGCTTCGTGGCGGGGGCCGAGG
>JGI20214J51650_10002394_pt1 | contig 11822 bp, 14 predicted proteins | sample WetSurMetagenome_FD_51650 | JGI IMG/M metagenome (IMG submission 51650)
TGGCCGCCGATCAGCCGCACTTCGTTCGGCTGGCCGGCCACGATGCGCACGGCCTGCGGCTTGCCGTCGACGAAGCGGACGCGGTGTTTCACGGGCGCTCGCTTCAAAGCCGAACCGGAATGCCGTCGCGCGCCATCAAGGCCTTGGCCTGGCCGACCGTGAACTCGCCGTAGTGGAAGATGCTCGCCGCCAGCACCGCGTCGGCACCGCCGATGCGGATGCCCTCGGACAGATGCTCGAGCGCGCCGACGCCGCCCGAGGCGATCACCGGCACCGGCACCGCGTCCGACACCGCGCGCGTGAGCTCGAGGTCGAAGCCGCTCTTCGTGCCGTCGCGGTCCATGCTGGTGAGCAAGATCTCGCCGGCGCCGTGCTCGGTCATCCGGCGCGCCCAGGCGACCGCGTCGAGACCGGTGTTCCTGCGTCCGCCGTGGGTGTAGACGTCCCAGCCCTGCCCCNTCGCGGCCAGTTCGTCGCCGGCACGCCGCTTCGCATCGATGGCGACGACGATGCATTGCGCGCCGTACTTGTCGGACGCGGCGCGGATCACCTGCGGGTCGGCCACCGCGGCCGAGTTGAAGCTGACCTTGTCGGCGCCGGCGTTGAGCAGCCGGCGCACGTCTTCGACCGTGCGCACGCCGCCGCCGACGGTAAGCGGGATGAAGACCTGCGAGGCGACCGCCTCGATGATGTGCAGGATCAGGTCGCGACCATCGCTGGTGGCAGTGATGTCAAGAAAGGTGAGTTCGTCGGCGCCCTGTTCGTTGTAGCGCGCCGCGATCTCGACCGGGTCGCCGGCGTCGCGCAACTCGACGAAGTTGACGCCCTTGACGACGCGCCCGCCGGTGACGTCCAGGCAGGGGATGATGCGCTTGGTCAGCATCCGCGGCTCAGGGCGCGCCGTTGAGTTCGTCGGCGCGCGCTTGCGCGGCGGTGAAGTCGAGCGCGCCGGTGTAGATCGAGCGGCCGCAGATCACGCCTTCGACGCCCTCGGGTTCGACCGCGCAGAGCTGCTCGATGTCGGCGATGCCGGCGAGCCCGCCAGACGCGATGACCGGGATCGACAGCGCTCGCGACAGCCGCACCGTCGCCTCGACGTTGATGCCGGTGAGCATGCCGTCGCGGCCGATGTCGGTGTAGATCACTGCCTCGACGCCGTAGTCCTCGAACTTCTTCGCCAGGTCGACCACCTCGTGGCCGGTGAGCTTGCTCCAGCCGTCGGTCGCGACGCGGCCGTCTTTCGCGTCGAGGCCGACGATGATGTGGCCGCCGAAGGCGCTGCACGCATCCTTCAGGAAGCCCGGGCTCTTCACCGCGGCGGTGCCGATGATCACGTAGGACAGACCGTCATCGAGGTAGCGCTCGATCGTGTCGAGGTCGCGAATGCCGCCGCCGAGCTGGACCGGGATCTGGTCGCCTACCTCGCGCAGGATGGCCTTCACCGCTGCCTCGTTGACGGGTCGACCGGCGAAAGCGCCGTTCAGGTCGACTAGGTGCAGCCGGCGCGCGCCCGCGTCGAGCCAGCGCCTTGCCATCGCGGCCGGGTTTTCGCCGAAGGTCGTCGATGACTTCATGTCGCCTTGTTCAAGGCGCACACATTGGCCGTCTTTCAGGTCGATGGCAGGGATCAGCAGCATGGCTCGTCGGGAGCGAAGGGGGCGGGGGAGGAAGGGGACGATCAGGGCATCCAGCGCAAGAAATTGCGGTACAGGGCAAGTCCGTGCGCAGCGCTCTTCTCGGGGTGGAACTGGGTCGCAAAAATGTTATCCCGCGCCAGCGCCGCGGTAAAGCGCGCGCCGTAGTCGGCCTCGCCCGCGCTGTGGTGCGGGTCCGACGGGTCTGCGAAGAAACTATGCACGAAATAGAAGTAGCTCGCGTCGGGAACGCCGGCCCAGAGCGCGTGCGGGCGCTGGAAGACGCGGTTCCATCCCATGTGCGGCACCTTGAAACGGCTGCCGTCCTCCTGCAGCCTGCCGTCGAGCCGGAAGCGGCGTACCTCGCCGGGCACCAGCGCCAGCCCCGGTGTGTCCTGCTCTTCGCTGTGCGTGAGCAGCATCTGCATGCCGACGCACACGCCCATCAGCGGCTTGTTCGCCGCCGCGTGCAGCACCGCCTGCTTCAGACCCGAATCGTTCAGCTCGCGCATGCAGTCGCGCATCGCACCCTGGCCCGGCAGCACGACGCGGTCGGCGGCAAAGACCTCCTCCGGATTCGCGGTCACGATGACCCTGACGTCGGTGTCGCGTGCGACGTGGGCCACCGCCTGCGACACCGAGCGCAGGTTGCCCATCCCATAGTCGACGACGGCGACGACGCTCAAAGCGTTCCCTTCGTCGACGGGACGACGCCGGCCGCGCGCGGGTCGGCGGCCAGCGCCATGCGCAGCGCGCGCGCGAAGGCCTTGAACACGGTCTCGCACTGGTGGTGCGCGTTGTCGCCCTTCAGGTTGTCGATGTGCAGCGTCACCAACGCATGGTTCGCGAAGCCCTGGAAGAACTCGTAGGTGAGCTGGGAGTCGAAGCCGCCGATCATGCCGGCCTTGAACGGCACGTCCATGTGCAGCCCGGGGCGCCCGGAGAAGTCGACGACGACGCGCGACAGCGCTTCGTCCAGCGGCACGTAGGCGTGGCCGTAACGCGTGATGCCGCGCTTGTCGCCGACCGCCGCCGCGACCGCCTGGCCCAATGTGATGCCGACGTCCTCGACCGTGTGGTGGCCGTCGATGTGCAGGTCGCCCTGGGCCTCGATCTCGAGGTCGATCAGCCCGTGGCGTGCGACCTGGTCGAGCATGTGGTCGAAGAAGCCGATACCGGTGGCGAGCCTGGACTCGCCCGTGCCGTCGAGGTCCAGCCGGACGCGGATCTGCGTTTCCTTGGTGTCGCGGCGGATGTCGGCGATGCGGGTCATTCAGACACTCTCCTTCAGGGCGTCGATCATCAGGCTGACCTCGTCGGGCGTACCGACCGTCAGCCGCAGGCAGTTCGCCAGCAGCGCATGCATGCTCGACACGTTCTTCACCAGGATACGACGCTGTTTCAGGCGCTCGAAGGTGGCTGCCGCGTCGGGGAAGCGCGCAAGAATCATGTTCGCCTCGCTCGGGAAGGGCCGTACGCCCGCTAGCTCGTGCAGCGCGCCCGCGAGGCGCTGGCGCTGCGCGCGGATGATCGCTGCCTGCCGTGCGTATTCGTCGGCGTGCTCGAGCGCGAACAGGCCAGCCTCGGCGTTGAGCACACTGACGTTGAATGGCGGGCGCAGCTTGTCGATCTCCCCGACCAGTTCACGCCGACCGATGAGATAGCCGATGCGCACACCGGCAAGACCGAATTTGCTCATCGTGCGCATCAGCAGCATCTGCGGATAGCGGCGCAGCCGCGCCATCGAGTCGCGCGCAGCGAAGGGCTGGTACGCCTCGTCCATCACGACCAGCCCCGGTGCTGCCTCGATGATCCGGTCGATCACCGCGTCGTCCCACAGGTTCGCCGTCGGGTTGTTCGGGTAGGCAAGATAGATCAGTGCTGGCTGGTGTTCCCGAATCGCCTCCAGCATCGCCGCCTCGTCGAGCTCGAAGTCGGGCGTCAGCGGCACGCCGACGAAGCGTATGCCCTGAAGCTGCGCCGACATCGCGTACATCACGAAGCCCGGCAGCGGCGCCATGAAGACGGCACCCGGAACGTCGCAGGCCAGCGACAACATCGAGATCAATTCGTCCGAGCCGTTGCCCAGGGTCAATGCGCAGTCCTGCGGCATGCCGGCGTGCCGACCCAATGCAGCGCGCAGGTCCTCGGTGCGCTCGGCCGGGTAACGGTTGATCGCGACGCGCCCGAGCCGCTCCCCGAGTTCATGCTGCAGCGCNTCGGGTAGCCGNAACGGGTTCTCCATAGTGTCGACCTTGACGAAGCCGGCACTGGGTTGCACGGCATAACCGTGCATCGACTGCACGTCGCGGCGAATGACGCGCTGCATGCGTTCTTCGAGATTCATGGCTTGCCCTTCAGCCGCATCTCGGCCGCCTGCGCGTGCGCCTGCAGGCCCTCGCCGTAGGCCAGCTCGGCCGCGATCGGCCCCAGGATATTGGCTCCCGCTTCGCTGACCTCGATCAGGCTGCTGCGCTTCTGGAAGTCGTATACGCCCAGCGGCGACGAGAAGCGTGCGGTGCCAGATGTCGGCAGCACGTGGTTCGGGCCTGCGCAGTAGTCGCCCAGGCTCTCGCTCGTGAAGGCACCGAGGAAGATCGCGCCGGCGTGCTTGAGCAGCGGCTCCCAGCGCTGCGGGTCGCGACTGCTCACTTCCAGATGCTCGGGTGCGATCCGGTTGCTGATCGCGCAGGCCTCGTCCATCGAGCACGTGTGGATCAGCGCGCCACGGCCTTCGAGGCTGGCGCGGATCACGTCGCGGCGCGGCATGCCGGGCAGCAGCCGCTCGATCGCCGCAGCGACTTCGTCGATGTAGGTGGCGTCCGGGCAGAGCAGGATGCTTTGCGCCAGCTCGTCGTGTTCGGCCTGGCTGAACAGGTCCATCGCCACCCATTCGGCCGGCGTCGTGCCGTCGGCCAGCACCAGGATCTCGCTTGGCCCGGCGATCATGTCGATACCGACTTGGCCGAAGACGCGCCGCTTCGCGCTCGCGACATAGGCGTTGCCCGGGCCGGTGATCTTGTCGACGCGCGGGACCGTCGCCGTGCCCCAGGCCAGCGCCGCGACAGCCTGCGCGCCGCCGATCGTAAACACGCGCTGCACGCCGGACACGTGGGCCGCCGCCAGCACCAGCGCATTGCGGTCACCCTTGGGCGTGGGCACGACCATCACGATCTCGCCGACTCCGGCCACCCGGGCCGGAATCGCGTTCATCAGCACGCTAGACGGGTAGGCCGCCTTGCCGCCGGGCACGTAGATGCCGACGCGGTCCAGCGGCGTGACCTTCTGGCCGAGCAGCGTGCCGTCGGCGTCGTGGTAGCTCCAGCTGCGGCCGCAGGCTTCTAGCTGGCGCTCGTGATAGGCGCGCACGCGCGCCGCGGCGGCTTCAAGCGCGCTGCGCTGTGCCGGCGTGATCGCCTCGAGCGCCGCGCGCAACTCGTCGGCGCCGATCGCCAATGCGGCGACCGAGGCCGCCGTCACGCCGTCCAAGCGCGCGGTGTAGTCCAGCACCGCAGCGTCGCCGCGCGCACGCACGTCGGCGACGATCTCGGCCACACGCGACTCGATCGCGCTGTCCGTCTCGGCCGACCAGTGCAGCAGGCGCGCGAATTCGGTCTCGAAGGCGCTCGCGCGCGTGGAAAGCCGGCGCATGGCGATCGTCACGTCGCCGCTCCCACCGCTGCCTCGAAGGCCTCGATCAGCGCACGCAGCGGATCGCGCTTGAGCTTCAGCGCCGCCGGATTGACGACCAGGCGCGCCGAGATGTCCATGATCCGCTCGACCTCGACCAGGTGGTTCGCGACCAGCGTGCTGCCGGTCGAGACGAGGTCGACGATCGCATCGGCCAGCCCCGTCAGCGGCGCGAGTTCCATCGAGCCGTAGAGCTTGATCAGGTCGACGTGCACGCCCTTGGCGGCGAAGAACTCGCGCGCCGTCTGCGTGTACTTGGTCGCGACACGGATGCGCGAGCCCTGCTTGACCGCGTTTGCGTAGTCGAAGTCCTCGCGAGTGGCCACGCTCATCCGGCAGCGCGCGATCTTCAGGTCCAGCGGCCGGTACAGCCCGGCCGAGCCGCCGGCGCCGTCGCCCGCCTTCGCGTGTTCGAGCAGCACGTCGAGCCCGGCGACGCCGAGATCGGCGCCGCCATGCTGCACATAGGTCGGCACGTCGCTCGCGCGCACGAGCACCACGCGCAGCCCGGGCCGGCTGGTCGCGAGGATCAGCTTGCGGCTCGTCTCCGGATCCTCGAGCACCTCGACGCCGGCGCGCCGCAGCAGCGGCAGCGTGTCGTCGAAGATGCGGCCCTTGGACAGTGCCAGCGTGATCATCGACGCGGCCTCATTTCGCACGCTCGATGTCAGCGCCGACCGCGCGCAGCTTGGCTTCCATCCGGTCGTAGCCGCGGTCCAGGTGGTAGATGCGGTCGATCACGGTCTGCCCCTCGGCCACCAGGCCGGCGATCACGAGGCTGGCCGACGCGCGCAGATCGGTCGCCATCACCGTCGCGCCGGACAGCCGCGGCACGCCGCGGATCACCGCGGTGTGGCCGTCGATCTTGACGTCCGCGCCCAGGCGCAGCAACTCGTTGACGTGCATGAAGCGGTTCTCGAAGATCGTCTCCGAGACCGTCGCCGTGCCCTCGGCGACGCAGTTCACTGCCATGAACTGGGCTTGCATGTCGGTCGGGAAGGCCGGGTATTCGCTGGTGCGGAAGCTCACCGACTTGGGCCGCCGGTCAGCGCGCACGCGAATCCAGTCGGCACCGGTCTCGATGTCGACGCCAGCCTCGCGCAGCTTGACCATCACCGCGTCCAAGTGGTCTGCGCGCGTGCCGCGCAACAGCACGTCGCCGCCGGCCGCGGCGACTGCGCACAGGAACGTACCGGTCTCGATACGGTCCGGGATGATGCCATGTGGCGTCTTGGGCGCGTGCAGCCGCTCGACGCCCTGGATCCGGATCCGGCTCGTGCCGTGACCTTCGATCCGGGCGCCCATCGCGATCAGCAGCTCGGCCAGGTCGGGAATCTCGGGCTCCTGCGCCGCGTTCTCGAGCACCGTCTCGCCGTCGGCCAGCGTCGCCGCCATGAGCAAGTTCTCGGTGCCGGTGACGGTGACCATGTCGGTCGTGATGCGCGCGCCCTTCAGGCGCGAGGTCTTCGCGATGATGTTGCCGCGCTCGACGCTGACCTGCGCGCCCATCGCCTGCAGCCCCCTGATGTGCTGGTCGACGGGGCGCGAACCGATCGCGCAGCCGCCGGGCAACGAGACGATCGCGACGCCGAAGCGCGCCAGCAGCGGCCCGAGCACGAGGATCGACGCGCGCATCGTCTTCACCAGCTCATAGGGGGCGACCGGGTTGTTCACCGGGCCGGCGTCGATCGTCAACTGACTGTCGGCGCCCTCGGTCTGCGCGACGGCACCCATCTGACCGAGCAGCTTGATCATCGTCGCGACGTCCTGCAAGCGCGGCACGTTCAGCAGCGTCACCGGCTCGGTGCAGAGCAGCGCGGCGCAGATCTCTGGCAAGGCGGCGTTTTTCGCCCCTGAGATCGCGATCTCGCCTTGCAGACGGCGACCGCCGCGGATGAGGAGTTTGTCCATGCTGTGGCGTCGGTTCTCGGCGCTGCACAGCGGGGGGCCGGTTCAGCGCACGCGGGCCGGGCGCCATCGACCCACCCGCGGCGCACCGCCGGTGGGATCAGGAATGGTGATGAGCCTTCGAAGCGCCGTTCTCGGCGCCGAATTCGGCCGGGGTGAGCGTCTTCATCGACAGCGCGTGAATCTGTTCGCGCATTCTATCGCCCAGCGCCGCATAGACGCGCTGATGCCTGCGCACGCGTGGCAGACCGTCGAACACAGACGAGACGATGGTGGCAAAGAAGTGTCGGCCGTCGCCCTCGACTTCGAGGTGTTCGCAGGCCAGGCCCGCCGCGATGAAGTCGCGCACTTGCTGGGGGGTCGGATCGGCCATATCCGCTCCGGTCTCAGGCCAGGTCCTGCTGACGCTCGACGATGCGCGAGACGATGCCGTAGGTGACAGCCTCCTCGGCGCTCATCCAGTAGTCGCGCTCCATGTCGGCGAGCACCTTCTCGAGCTTGTTGCCCGTCTGGCGCGCGACCACCTGCGCGATGCGTTCGCGCGTCTTGATGATCTCCTTGGCCTGGATCGCGATGTCGCTCGCCCGGCCGCCGGCGCCGCCGGCGGGCTGGTGGATCATGAAGCGCGTGTTCGGCAGACAGACGCGCCGCTCCTTCGGTGCGGCCAGGTAGATGTGAGTGCCGGCGCTGGCGACCCAGCCGGTGCCGACCGTCGTGACCGGTGCACGCACGAAACGGATGATGTCGTGGATCGCGTCGCCGCTCTCGACATGGCCGCCGGGCGACGAGATCAGCATCGTGATCGGCGCGTCCGACTCCTGGGCCATCGCGATCAGGCGCTCGCAGGTGCTGCGCGCGAGCTTGTCGTCGATCTCGCCGAAGACGAGCACGAAGCGCGACTTGAACGACAACTGCTCGACCGGGCCGCCGGCGCGGTCGGCCTTCTCCGCCTTCGCGGGCTTGTCTTCGGATGCGCTGGGCATGGGGGGGTTCTCCAGTGGAGGCGCGATTATCTCAAGATCGCAGCTTGTAGCCGCTGCGCAACAGGCGCAAGGTGAGCGCGGCGACGACGGCGAAGCTCGTGCCCACGACCGCCAGGCTGGTCCACGGCGAGACGTCGCTGGCGCCGAAGAAGCCGCGCCGAAAGCCGTCGATCATGTAGAAGAACGGGTTCAGGTGGCTCACGGCGCGCCAGGTGTCGGGCAGCGAATGCACCGAGTAGAAGACGCCGGAGAGAAAAGTCATCGGCACGATGACGAAGTTCTGGAATGCCGCGAGCTGGTCGAACTTCTCCGCCCAGAGGCCGGCGATCAGCCCGAGCGAGCCGAGCAGCGCCGCGCCGAGCAGCGCGAACGCGAGCGCCCACAGCGGCTGCGCCATCTGGAACGGCGCGAACCAGACAGTGACGGCGAACACCCCGAGCCCGACCATAAGGCCACGCAGCATCGAGGCGCCGACGTAGGCCGCGTACCAGGCCCAGTGCGTCAGCGGCGTGACGAGCAGGAACACCAGGTTGCCGGTGATCTTGCTCTGGATCAGCGAACTGCTGCTGTTCGCGAACGCGTTCTGCAGCACGCTCATCATCACCAGCCCCGGCACGAGGAAGCTGGTATAGCCCACGCCCTCGAAGACCTGGACGCGGTTGCTCAGCACATGGCCGAAGATCACCAGGTACAGCACCGCGGTCAGGACCGGCGCTGCGACAGTCTGGAAGCCAACCTTCCAGAAGCGCAGGATCTCCTTGTAGAACAGCGTGCCGGTACCGGCGAAGCGGCTCATCGCTCGCTCCCCATGGTCTCGAGAAACACGTCCTCCAGGTCGGCGCGGCCGATCTCCAGATCCTCCACGCGGACCTCGGCCTGGCGCAGCGCGGCAAGCAGGCGCTCGACCTCGGCCGCATCGTGCGCCTTGAGCTGCACGATTCGGCCGGTCACGCGCGCCAGCGGCACCACCGCGGGCGGCAGTGGTTGGTCGGTCTTGAAGCGCAGCATCGTGCTGGCCATGCCCGACAGCAGCGCCGAGGTCCTGTCCAGCGCGACGACGCGGCCTTGTTTGAGCATCGCGATACGCCCGCACAGCGCCTCGGCTTCCTCGAGGTAATGTGTGGTCAGCAGCACCGTGTGGCCCGACCGATTGAGGCGGGCGATGAAATGCCACAGCGTCTGGCGCAGCTCGACGTCGACGCCGGCGGTCGGCTCGTCGAGCACGATCACCGGCGGCCGGTGCACGAGCGCCTGGGCGACGAGCACGCGCCGCTTCATGCCGCCCGAGAGCTGGCGCAGGTTCGCGTCGGCCTTGTCGGCCAGGCCGAGGTTTGCGAGCAGCTCGTCGATCCAGGCGTCGTTGGCCTTCTTGTCGCCGCGCACGCCGAAGTAGCCACTCTGGATGCGCAGCGCCTCGCGCACGCTAAAGAACGGGTCAAACACCAGCTCCTGCGGCACGATGCCGAGCGCCAGGCGCGCGGCGGCGAAATCGTCGACGACGTCGTGCCCCATCACCGCGACGCGCCCGCTGCTCGCACGTGTCAGGCCGGCCAGCACCGAGATCAGCGTCGTCTTGCCTGCACCGTTCGGGCCGAGCAGGCCGAAGAACTCGCCACGCTCGATGTCGAACGAGACGCCGTCGAGCGCGCGCACGCCGCCGCCGGCGTAGGTCTTGGTCACACGGTCGAAGCGCACGGCAGGCATGGGGGCGGGATTGTAGGCAGGCGTCCCCGAATCCGCCGGTGCCAGAATGAAAGCCACCATGGCCCCGCCGAAGAAGCCGCGCCGCACCGCCGAGCGCATCCTCGAAGTGACACTGGGTCTGTTCAACCGCTTCGGCGAGCCCAACGTCAGCACGACGCTGATCGCGGCTGAACTCGGCATCAGCCCGGGCAACCTCTACTACCACTACCCGGCCAAGGACGAGCTGATCAACACGCTGTTCGGCCGCTTCGAGGCCGCGCTCGACGAGTTGCTGCCGGCCGCCGACGGCGTGGCCCATGTCGAGGACGCCTGGCTGTTCCTNCACATGCTGTTCGAGCTGATCTGGCAGCACCGCTTCCTGTACCGCGACCTGAACGACCTGCTGAGCAAGAACCGCCGGCTCGAGACGCATTTCCAGTCGGTGCTGAAGAACAAGGCACAGGCGATGCGCCGCCTGCTCGACGGCCTCGCGCGCAGCCGCGCGCTGCAGATCGACGCCGCCGACGCCGCGCCGGTGTCGACCGCGATGGTCGTGCTGCTCAGCTACTGGCTGAGCTACGAGTACGTGCGCGACCCGCGCCGCGCGCTCGAGCCCGAGCGCTCCGCCGCCGCGCTGGCGCGCGGCGCGTACCACGTGATGAGCCTGCTGCTGCCCTACCTCGAGCCAGACTCGAGGGCGCATCTGCACCGGCTGGCCGGCGCCTACCTGAGCGACTGAGGAGACGATCGAATGGCCAAATGGACCGCCTTCCCGCACGACGCCGCGCCGTACCGCTACGACGCGGCGGCGCTGAAGAAACATTGGACCAGGCTGCATGCCGGCGACGCCGAACCCTGGCCGAAGGACGACAAGCTGCGCGCCGCCTGGGCACTGTTCCATGCGGGCGACTTCCAGAAGGCCTGCGAGGCCGGGCTGAAGGCGGCGGAATCGGGGGCTTCGGCGGGCATCACGGTCGCGAACAAGGCGCAATCGATCTACGCGAACTACCTCGAGAAGAGCGAGAAGGCCCGGTTCGAGATGTTCCTCGAGGTCGCCGAGCGCGCCGTCGCGCAGCAGGCAGCCGAGCCGAAGAACGCGAACGCCTTCTACTGGCAGGCCTACGCGATCGGCCGCTACAGCCAGGGCATCAGCGTCGCCAAGGCGCTGGCGCAAGGGCTTGGCGGCAAGGTGAAGACCGCGCTCGAGACGACGATTCGGCTCGCGCCCCGGCATGCCGATGCGCACATCGCACTAGGCACCTTCCACGCCGAGGTCATCGACAAGGTCGGCAAGCTGCTCGGCCGCACCCAGGGGGCCGACACTGCCACCGGCCTGGCGATGTTCGAGCGCGCGCTCGAGTTGAATCCGACGAGCGCGATCGCGCGCGTCGAATATGCGAACGGACTCGTGATGCTCGAGGGCGACAAGAGAATGAAGCGGGCCGAGGCGCTCTACGCCGAAGCCGCCGCGTGCAGGCCGATGGACGCGATGGAACGGCTCGACGTCGAGATGGCCAAGGCCGAGATGGAAGACTGACCCTTGCCGATGAACGACCCGATCACCGACCTCGACGCCGACGCGCTCTCGCGCGCGATCCATGCGCGCCGGCTCTCGTGCCGCGAGGTGATGCAGGCCACGCTGGCGCGCATCCACCGGCTCAACCCGAGCCTCAACGCGATCGTCAACCTGGCCCCCGACGAAGAGTTGCTCGCCCACGCCGACGCACGCGACGCCGAACTGGCGCGCGGCCACTCGCGCGGCTGGATGCACGGCCTGCCGCAGGCAATCAAGGACACCGGGCATGCGACCGGCTTCCCCACCACCTTCGGCAGCGTGCTGCTTCAGGACGCGCGGCCGGCGCAGGACAGCGTCTACGTGGCACGCATGAGAGCGGCCGGCTGCATCGTCGTGGGCAAGACCAAC
>JGI20214J51650_10002395_pt1 | contig 11821 bp, 9 predicted proteins | sample WetSurMetagenome_FD_51650 | JGI IMG/M metagenome (IMG submission 51650)
CGACATGATATCAAAAGAAGAAGAAATACTGATCCCCATGTCGATGGATAAGCTGACAGAAGCTGACTGGTATTCGGTATATCAGCAGACGAATGAATTCGGATATTGTTTGTATGATCCTCAAACAGAGTGGAAACCTGAGGGAGTGATTGTAGGGGAACTGGCTTACAATACAGGGAATAATATCATGTTGAACACCGGGAGCTTCAACCTGAATGAACTCGAAGCATTATTTAAAACTCTTCCGATCGATCTTACGTTTGTGGATAAAGACGACAAAGTTAAATTTTTCAGCCTCGGTCCCGAGAGGATCTTCACCCGTAACCGGGCAATTCTGGGAAGGGATGTCAGAATGTGCCATCCCCCGTCAAGCGTGAATGTGGTAGAAAAGATCCTTAGCGATTTTAAAGACGGAAGGGAAAACAGTGCAGCATTCTGGCTGACAATTCAGGGTAAATTTATCTACATAGAATATTTCGCATTAAGAGATGCGTCTGGCTCCTACCTGGGAACAATTGAGTATACACAGGATCTTACCAGGATGAGGCAGCTTACAGGTGAGCAGCGGCTTTTATCATATTCTTCAAAATAACAAATATGAATTCGTCAAAAATCATAATATCACCAAAGACAAAAGTCGGGGAACTCCTTGATCACTATCCTGAGCTGGAAAAGGTTTTAATTGAGATGTCCCCTTCTTTTGAAAAACTCAGAAACCCTGTGTTGCGTAAAACTGTTGCACGGGTAGCCACTCTTCAGCAGATTGCAGCTGTAGGGAACCTGAAAGTTGAAGACATAGTCGGCCGTCTGAGATTATCTACCGGCCAGACTGAGGAAAGTGAAGCTAATGAGGATGCGGGTTACCTTTCATCTGAAGTCCCTGAATGGTTCAGAGAGTCGAAGATCCTCAGAAACTTTGACGCTTCACCTGTCATTAACTCGGGAGGCAGCCCAATGAATGAGATACTCAGTCATACCAATTCGCTCCAGAAAGGTGAAATATATGAACTCCATACACCTTTTATTCCTGCTCCGATAATAGACATTCTCAAATCAAAAGGGTTTTATGTTTATTGTATTAACAGGGACGGTTCAACAATAAGTTATTTCACCAGGGCAGAATCCTGAGAAATATCACTTAATAAACTGCGAATGAGTATAATTATTGAAAAATATTATTTATATTCGCTTACGTTATGAACTATCTGTTAACAACTACGTCTGACAATGCCCTACAGAAGATTGCCCAACACCGACACTGCCCGTATCAGGGCAATGAAAATTGCGCTTGAAAAAGGGCGGGAGCTTCCTCCTAATAAGCTCGCATACTCGTCAAAAACAATTGTCCGTCTGCAAAAGTTCCTGCCTCAGTTCGACCATAATCTTCAGTTATACCGGCATGCTCTTTCCTCGCAGAATAAAAAGAGCAGGGATTATAATGAAGTTGTCAGGAAAGCCAGGGTTTATCTTACACACTTTATAAAGGTAATGAATATGGCAATTTTCCGTGGGGAACTCCCTGCAGAGACAAGAGCCTATTATGGCCTTGCCACAGATGAGTCAACCGTCCCATCCATTAACACCGAGAGTGAACTAATGAACTGGGGGAGGAGAATAATTGAAGGGGAGGAATTCAGAATCAAAAAGGGTGGATCTCCGATAACAAATCCGACAATAGCTGTGGTAAAGGTAAGGTTCGAGAATTTCATTGAAGCCTGGACCTACCATAATACACTCGCAAAAAAGACTTCAGAATATACTGAAAAGAATTCGTCGCTCAGGAAAGAAGCAGACGAATTAATCCTTCAGATATGGAATGAGGTTGAAAAAACACATAATTCCCTTTCTGAAGATATCCGGAAATCAATGTGTGAGGAGTACGGACTTGTATATTTCTACAGGAAAGGCGAACTGAATAATGATAATCCGGTGGAAAATACTGTTCAATCTGAATCCTGACCACTCCGGTCAGTCGTTTGAACATATTCTGATACTTTACCTTCCCTGAATCTGTTCCGGAAATAGTATAAAATAGCAATCCCTGTTAACACCGGCAAAGGCAACATTGCTGCCTGGTTCCATAAAGAAACATCTGCAGATTCTTTTATAACTCCTGTGCCCTGAAAATAAGTTACGATCACAGGGAATGCATTATTGATAAAATGTGCAATCACAGGCAGCCAGATAGACCCGCTCCAGTAAAACAGGTAGCCAAAAACTACGCCCAGGATCATCCTTGGAATAAAGCCGAAAAACTGTAAATGCACAAAACTGAATATAAATGCAGTGACCCAGATTGCCAGGTGACCCGACCTGAAATATACGGTGAATATTTTCTGAAATACCCCCCTGAATACCAACTCTTCGCCTATTGCAGGAAGTACAGCAATTATTAAAATATTAAGAAGCATTATCTGAAGCGACTTTGCTTCAATTAACAATTCTGTAATATTATCAGCTTTATTCTCTTTGCTTATCATCCATTTTTCCACTCCCGACAGCCAGTCGGGGAAATGCATTGATGAATTTAATCCTCCTGTAAAACCGGTTACCGGGAAAATGCAAAATGCCAGGATTACGACCAGTATAGCTTCTTTTATTCTGAAAGTCCTGAATCCGGGAAGGGTTTTATCTGATTCTGCTTTCAATAATAAAAGTACCAGGATTGACGGAATAATAAACAATGTAACATCCTGTACTGCCATCAGGTATCTCATGAAACCTATGTTTGTTCCTTCAAATATTGCAGCAGGATTTACAGCAAAAGCAGTACCGTCACCAAATATCAGTAAACCAGTGATAAAGAAAACCAGTGTTAGCACTGATCCGAGACCAATAATAATCAATAGTGCTATAAAAGCCTGAAAAAGAGGTTTCTCACCAGATAAACTGATACGTCGCTTATTCCCGATCATTTTGCTAATTTTGCAAAACTTAAATTTAAGCAAATATGCGATTGTAGGTACGTTACATGCAACGTACATACAGATAATGTTGAGTTAAAAATAAAGAAACTTGAAGATTGACAATATAGAATTAGGAGAATACCCGCTATTTCTTGCTCCGATGGAAGATATAACCGATCCTTCATTCAGGATGATATGCAAGATGAATGGTGCCGATTTCATGTATACTGAATTTGTCTCCTCCGATGGACTGATCCGTGATGGCCAGAAGAGCGTGAAGAAGCTTGACATATATGATTTTGAAAGGCCGATAGGTATTCAGTTATACGGTCATCTCATTGATTCGATGGTTGAAGCTGCACTCATTGCCGAACAGGCCAATCCTGAACTGATCGACATAAATTTTGGCTGTCCTGTTAAGAAAATTGCAAACAGGGGAGCAGGAGCAGGAATGCTGCGAAATATCCCGTTGATGATTGAAATGACCGAGGCTATTGTCAGGGCTGTGAAACTCCCAGTAACTGTTAAAACCAGGCTTGGCTGGGATGATGAAAGCAAGTTCATAGTTGACATAGCAGAACGGCTGCAGGACACAGGTATAAAAGCTTTGACCATTCACGGGAGGACAAGAGCACAGCTCTATAAGGGAGCTGCTGACTGGACGCTTATCGGAGCTGTTAAGAACAACCAGAGAATGAAGATCCCCATCATTGGAAACGGAGATATAGACGGCCCGGAAAAGGCGAAAGAGATGTTTGACAGATACGGTGTGGACGGGATAATGATCGGACGAGCTACAGTTGGCCGGCCCTGGATCTTCAGGGATATCAGGTATTACCTGACTACGGGAGAGATATTACCGGAGCCATCGGTGAATGAAAAAGCTGATCTTGCATTGAAGCATCTTGACAAATCTCTGGAATATAAAGAAGGAAAGAGGGCTATTCTTGAGATGCGCCGTCATCTGTCGAATTATTTCAAAGGGTTGCCACACTTTAAAGAAACCCGGCTAAAGCTTCTGACAACACTGGAAGTGGATGAAATTAAAACTACTATTGAAGAGATCCGTGAAAAATGGGGAGATTTCCGGACAGAAGATAAGTCGCCTGTCTATAAAATCACAGAATGAATTTTGGCGATTCCTCACTGCGTTCGGAATGACATTCTAAGTTAATTTTAAAAATCATTCCCGTTTTGAGGTATTTTTTTTACTTCTATTTTCTTAAACAGAATGGAAAGATCCTTCCACCTGAAAATAGTCTTCAGAGCAAACAGGAAAATAATACCAGTTACTATAAGTCCCGTAAACTCTGTCCATGGATGAATGTTAAACTGCTGGTATAGAGCAGGAGTCTGCAAAGCTGAGGATTCACTCGTTACCATAATACAAAGAAAAACGTTGTTGGCAGTATGTGCGCCCATTGCAGCTTCAATGCCATCATCGAAAACAGTTACCAGACCGAAGATCAGACCGAAAACCATATACTGAGGCATCATAGTAAAAAAACCGAATTCCTTTACTTCAGGGTTAAACGCATGCATAAGACCAAACAGCAATGAAGTCATAATCACCGGGAACCATCTGTTCTTCAGCAATGCCGCGAAACCCTGCATCAGGTAGCCTCTGAATAAAACCTCTTCGAATGCAGCCTGAAAAGGAATAAGAATCACTGATATAACAGTAATGACAATGATTGAACCTGTCCTGCTGTTGAGCTGGAAATTTGCAGGATCAAGTTTCATATAAAAAAACAGGTAGACAGCGGATAACATCATCCATACTGCTGCAGAAATAAAGAATCTGCTCCATCTGATTTTGCCTGTTCCGTTAATTGTAGTCAGCAAGGTACGGCCATTCAATGGTTTGACAAGGAGAGTGAAGGCAATCAACCCTGCAATAAATGGTAAGATCACCATCAGGAATGTTATATTGGGATTAAGTCCGATAACACTATAATCATTAGGGTTAGCTGCCAGTTGGGCAAAGACCTGGGGATTGGAGCCTGATTTAAGTGCTATTGCAAGAAGAAGAGGTATTGCACCTATAGTGTTTGAAACAATGAGTACTACGGCAAACATTACTACATATCTCCAGACGCTGTTCTTTCCTGTAAAAGTTGATTCTAAATGATTCATGAAAAAAAATAAAGTGTTAAAACTCTGAACTTGAGCGCTTCGGGTAGTCGATAGAGTAATGCAGACCAACGCTTTCATGCCGGTTTTGAGCCATTTTAATGATTATGTAACCAACATTTATAAGATTTCTTAATTCGCATATCTTCTTAGAAATAAGTGATTTTTTATAAAGCCGTTCAGTTTCTTCATAAAGTATATCGAGACGGATCATGGCTCTCTCAAGCCTGATATCTGACCTTACAATCCCGACATAATTACTCATGATCATCTGAACTTCTTTACTACTCTGTGTGATAAGAACCATTTCTTCAAGATGCGTCGTTCCTTTATAATCCCATAGCGGGATCCTTTCTTCAAATGTCAGATCTTTCAACCTTGGGCCTGAATGAACAGCAGCGCGGTGAGCATAAACTGCCGCTTCAATAAGGGAATTGGATGCAAGCCGGTTAGCTCCATGCAATCCTGTTGATGATACTTCCCCCAGGGCATACAAGCGATCGATGTTACTCTGTCCGTCAGTATCTACTTTTATTCCCCCGCATGAATAGTGGGCGCATGGCACAACCGGTATCATGTCCTTAGTAATATCAATTCCCCTCTCAAGGCAGTGCGTGTAAACATTTGGAAAATGATCTTTCAGGCCCTCTTTGTCGAGATGTGTGCAATCAAGCCAGACATGATCATCTCCCCATATTTTCATCTCATTATCTATAGCTCTTGCAACAATATCCCTTGGCGCCAGCGAGCCCCGGCTGTCGTACCTGTTCATGAATTTCTCTCCCGACAGGTTCATGAGTACCGCACCATATCCCCGTAAGGCTTCAGTTATAAGAAAGGAAGGTTTTCTCTCAGGATCATATAAGGATGTCGGATGAAACTGAATAAATTCCATATTTTCTATTGTCCCCTTGGCCCTGTAGACCATAGCAACACCGTCACCTGTGGCTATTTCGGGATTTGTGGTCGTAAGGTACACGTTACCAATACCTCCTGTGGCCACGATGGTGACCTTCGAAAGCAGAGTGATCACGTTCTGGTTGATAAGGTCAGCCACATAGGCGCCATAGCATTTTATACCGGGGTAATTTCTTTTAACTACTTCACCAAGATGATGCTGAGTTAGTATCTCAATAGCAAAATGATGTTCAAGTATTTCAATGTTGGGTTCATTACGGACTCGTTCCATCAGAGTCTTCTGTATACTCTCCCCTGTCTTGTCTTTATGATGCAATATTCTGTATTCGGTATGGCCTCCCTCTTTTGCGAGATCGTATGATCCGTCTTCCTTTTTATCAAATGTAACTCCAAGACTGATAAGATCTTTTATCCGGTCAGGAGCTTCCTGAACAACCATCCGCACCACTTCCTCGTTACAAATTCCGCCGCCTGCAATAAGAGTATCACTTATATGCTTCTCAAAATTATCGGGTTCGCTGAATACAGCAGCAATTCCGCCCTGGGCATATCTTGTATTCGTGTCCTCAAGATTCGCCTTGGTCACAACTGTTACTTTTCCGTATTTCACAGCCTTTAAAGCAAAAGTCAGTCCGGCTATACCTGAACCTATTACCAGAAAATCAGTCTTCTTCGTCATGACATAAAAAACAAAATAACGGGCAAAGATACAAATAGATTGATTGAGTCGTGTTTTTACCTTCTTTGTAAAACACAAGATTTTGAATTACTTTTGTCTCCCGCAAAAGTAAAATAAATCAATTATGGCTCAGGAAGATGTTTTTAAAAAACTGGTTGCACATTGCAAGGAATACGGATATGTTTTTCCCTCCAGTGAAATCTATGACGGACTAAGTGCAGTTTACGACTATGGTCAATATGGAGTCGAACTTAAAAACAATATAAAAAAATACTGGTGGGACAGCATGGTCCTGCTTAACGACAATGTGGTCGGACTCGACTCAGCCATATTCATGCATCCCACAATCTGGAAAGCATCGGGCCACGTTGATGCATTCAACGATCCGCTGATTGATAATAAGGATTCGAAGAAAAGATACAGAGCTGACGTTCTTATTGAAGAACACCTTGCAAAGATCGATGACAAGATTACAAAGGAAGTTGAAAAAGCAAGGGAAAGATTTGGAGAAGCCTTTGATGAAAAGAAGTTCCGTGAGACAAATCCCCGTGTTGTTGCTAACCAGCTGAAAATTGATGAACTGAATGCAAGGTTTTCAAAAGCCCTGAATGATTCGAATCTGGTGGAATTGAAACAGATAATTATCGATAATGAGATAGTCTGTCCGATATCAGGTACCAGAAACTGGACCGATGTCAGGCAATTCAACCTGATGTTTGCCACAGAGATGGGGTCAACTTCCGAAGGTGCAAATAAGATATATCTCCGACCAGAAACAGCCCAGGGTATATTCGTCAACTTCCTTAATGTTCAGAAGACCGGGAGGATGAAAATCCCATTCGGAATAGCACAGATTGGGAAGGCTTTCAGAAATGAAATAGTTGCCCGTCAGTTTATTTTCCGCATGCGCGAGTTTGAACAGATGGAAATGCAGTTCTTCGTTCAGCCAGGCTCCGAGCTTGAATGGTTTAAGAAATGGAAGGAAGTAAGAATGAAATGGCACCAGGCTCTTGGTTTCGGCAGCGAAAATTACCGGTTCCACGATCATGTTAAGCTGGCACATTATGCTAATGCAGCTACCGACATTGAGTATAAGTTTCCATTTGGCTTCAAAGAGGTTGAAGGAATTCATTCAAGAACTGACTACGACCTGAAACAACATCAGGAATATAGCGGGAAGAAAATGCAGTATTTTGATCCGGAAAAAGGAGAATCGTATATTCCATATGTTATTGAAACATCAATTGGTGTTGACAGGATGTTTTTACAGGTTATATCGGCCGCTTATCAGGAAGAGGAGCTTAAGAAAGAAGATGGCACCTCAGATACGAGGGTTGTGCTGAGGTTACCTTCATTCCTGGCACCAATTAAACTTGCGGTGATGCCACTGGTGAAAAAAGACGGACTTCCTGAAATAGCTGAAAAAATCGTACATGACCTTAAATTTGACTTCAACTGTCAGTATGATGACAAGGATTCGATTGGCAGACGATACCGCCGGCAGGATGCAATCGGGACACCATACTGCATAACAATCGATCATCAGACGCTTGAAGATAACAGCGTGACTATCAGGTACCGTGACTCAATGGCGCAGGAAAGGGTACAGATTCAGCAGCTAAAGGATATTATCGGAGAAAAAGTAAATATCAGAGGTTTGTTGAAATTGTTGTAGAATAAAATTGCAACCCAACATTTACAACTATTCTCAAATTGTCCAACAAAGTCCTCATATTAACATATTACTGGCCTCCAAGCGGAGGAGCAGGGGTACAGCGCTGGCTGAAATTTTCGAAATATCTTCCTGAATTCGGATGGGAACCAATTATTCTTACTGTTGATCCTGAATATGCGGCTTATCCCGTAACCGACTTCTCACTTAATAATGATCTTCCCTCAACCATAAAGGTTTTTACAACTCCTGCCACAAATTATTTTTCAATTTACAGAAAAGACAAATCTAAAATCCCGACCGCAGGATTTGCAAACAATATCGATAATTCTGTCAAAGGAAAAATATTCCGCTTTGTGAGAGGTAATTTCTTCCTGCCTGATCCCCGAAGAGGCTGGAATAAATTTGCAGTCAGAAAAGCTTCTGAGTTGATCAGGGACGAAGGAATAACTCATATCATTACCACCAGTCCCCCGCATTCAACTCAGCTTATCGGATTGAAATTGAAGAAGAGGTTTCCAGGCATAAAGTGGATTGCCGACCTGCGTGACCCATGGACAGATATCTATTATTACAGGCAATTCTATCCAACAATTCTCTCAAAGTCAATCGATGAGAGATATGAAAAATGCGTTTTAAGAAAAGCCGACAAAATAATAACTGTAGGAGAATCCCTGAAGGCTGTTTTTTCATATAAAGGAAAAGGAATTTCTGAAAAAACATTTGTAGTAACTAATGGTTACGACGAGTCGGACTTCAACCTTACGCCCCATGCTCCTCCCGTAAAACTGACTATCACTTACGTTGGTACACTTTCAGATATATATCCGGTGGAAGCATTGGTAAAAGCATTAAAAATGCTGGCAGAGAGTGGAAAAGATTTTACTATGCGATTCGTTGGCACTATTTCGGATAAATCTAAAGATATGCTTCTCGCGGATATTCCCCGGTCATATCTTGAGTTCTTACCATACATGGCTCACAATGAAGCTATAAGATATATGATGAGTTCTTCATTTCTTGTTCTTATAATCCCCTTACATAGCAGCAATAAAAGTATTATTACCGGGAAGCTCTTTGAATATATCGCTTCCGGAATACCGATTGTGTATATAGGTCCTCAGGATGGTGACGCGGCAAATATTATAAGATCAGCAATGTCAGGTGGTATTTTTAATTACAATGAAAGCGACCAGATATACAATTTTATCCTGACCCCGTATACAAATCAGGTGGCAAAGTCTGATAATGATAAACTACATTATTCCCGTAAAAATCTGACCGGGAATGTTGCAGACATTTTGAAGTCGTAACATTATTGCGTATATTTCGTATCAGTTCTGCAAAGACAAGTAATTTTTTCCCTTTAAGATTCAGATTATGATAACAAAATTCAGGTATTGCCTGATATTCCTTATTTTTACGATTGCTGGCTGCAGGAAAGTATCTGATGATCCGAAAACTTCTATAACTGGCTTATCAGAAATTAACATTAAATACGGTGGCCTTCTCACCATCTCAGGACATAATTTCAATACTTCTGCCGGGGCTTATGAAATTTTCATTACCGACAGCGTAAATAAGTATACCATTCCTCCCCTGTCGGTTTCTGAAAGCCAGATACAAATAGAAATATATAATCATGAAGATCCCAAATCGGTACTTAATCTTACATCTTTTTATGTAGGAATTAAAACAGCCACAGGAACCATCATGACTGATAAAAAAGTCAACATTGTAAGCAGCTGGATAAAAGTCAAAGATTTTCCGGGAACAGCCCGATACAAGACCTCTGCTTTTTCTTTAGGCGGAAATTGTTACTTAGGTGGCGGTGCAGGGAATGGTGCTGCACTCAAAGATTTCTGGAAATATACGCCGGATTCAGACACCTGGACCAGAATGGCTGACATTCCAGGGTCGCTCAGAGTATATCCGCGTTCCTTCGCCAATGCAACCAATGGATTTATGGGAAGCGGGTATTCAACTGATAATTCCTCGCGGGTACAATTGTATGATTTCTATAAGTACAATCCGGCTGATAATACCTGGAATGCAATAGATAATTACCCTGATAATATTTTGAGCTTTTATGTTGGCTATACTGTTACCGTGAATGGAAGACCTTTCATCAGTTTATCAAATCAGGTACTGGCCATGAGGGAGTTAGCAAACGGCATATGGGTCTCAACTGCATCAATTCCTGATATGATAGATTGCCCTGCAGCCGGAGTATTTTCGATAGGCAAAATGTTTTATGTGATACTTGGCAACAGGATAAACAATACAGTTAGTAATGCTGTCTGGGAGTATAATTCGGACACAGGTGTCTGGAGTGAAAAAGCTCATTTCCCAGGCCCGGCCCGTTATGCTCCAAGCTTTTTCTCTGTGGGCAATTATGGTTATTATGGCTGTGGAATGTCAACCAGTTCACAGCAGTTCGCTGACATGTGGAGATATGACCCTGCAGAAGATAAATGGATAAGGATGCAGGACTTCCCCGGAGGCATCAGATCACATCTGGTAAGTACTTCAGATGGAAAATCAGGATTTGCAGGTCTGGGGATTGTAATGTCTTATGTTACATATTGTTCGGATTTCTGGAGATATGATCCGTGATATTTTAGAAGTAGTAGTTTGAAATAAGAAATACTCGCGGTATCTTTATAAAAGTTGTAAGGTTTCATCAAACGCCCTGTTTTATCTTTTCAGTTCTAACAATGAGAATAGGAATTAAATTTTTCCTGGCAGCATTAGTATTGGTGTCATTCGGATGCACATCCGGGGTGAAGGCTACAAAAATGCTATACAGTCTTTCTTCCTATTGGGCAAAATATGGGACAATTCTTACGATTTACGGTAAAAACTTTGACACGACTCCCGGTACATACAACATTATACTGACAGATAGTATAAAATTATATACACTTACCCCTCTTTCTGTTACCAGGGATGAAATAAAAGTTGAAATCTTTAACCAGGAACATCCTTCGGAGCTCCTGGATATTAAATCATTTTATGTAGGGATCAAGGCAGCCGGGGCAGTACTGTGGTGCAGGAATAAAGTATCTCTTTACAGCTCCTGGAGGAAAGTTGCTGAATTTCCCGGTACTGCCAGGTACATGACTCCCTCATTTGCACTTAATGGGGATTGTTATATCGGATGTGGTGCCGGCAAAGGCATAATACTAAATGATTTCTGGAAGTATAGTCCATCAAAAGATTCCTGGACACGGTTAGCAGATCTTCCTGGCCTGGCTCGTGTATATCCGAGAGCATTTTCAAATTCTGTCAACGGATTCCTTGGAGGCGGGTACACTAAAGACAATTCCACCAGATCGCAGCTTTATGATTTTTATATGTATTCTCCCCAGACAAATACATGGTCGGCAATTTCAGATTACCCTGATACTGTTGGCAGGTATTATGTGGGATACACTGTAAATGTTAAAGGACGTCCGTTTATCAGCCTTTCTAACAAGGTACTCACAATGAGGGAATATGTTAAAGACAGCT
>JGI20214J51650_10002396_pt1 | contig 11821 bp, 7 predicted proteins | sample WetSurMetagenome_FD_51650 | JGI IMG/M metagenome (IMG submission 51650)
CATGCGCACCAAGTACAGTTTGACCCCGCTCGCCGCCTGTATGGCGATGGGCGCGCTTCTCTCGATGTCAGTGATGCCCGCAATGGCGCAGACACCGGACGTGCAAGCCCAGATCCGGGCGCTTCAGGAGCAGATAGGCGCGTTTCAGCAGCAAGTTCGCGATCTGCAAGCCCAGGTGAACAATGCGCAGGCGTCCGCGGATGCTCTGCAGAAGACCGGCGGACCCGTCAATAAGGATCACCCGGGATTCTGGAAGCTTCCAGGTACTGAAACCTGGATGAGTGTAGGTGGCCACATTAAGGCCGACTTCATCTACGACAGCAAGGAGTCGGTAGGTCCGCAGACTGACTTCTCCGCCATTCCAATGAAAGGCTCACCAGGGTCCGATCGAACGGGGACGATCGCAGGAACAAACGACAAGCAGACCGAGATCGACATCGAGACTCACACACCAACACCCTACGGCGATCTTGCGTCGCGCGTGGAGACTGACTTTTATCTCTCGTCGCAGGGAAACCCGAACATATCCAACTCCTATGCGCTGCGCCTTCGCAATGCGTACATGTCGCTGGGGCCCCTGCTGGTCGGGCAGTGGTGGACGACCTTCCAGGATCAAGCCGTAGGCCCGAATATCCTCGACTTCAATGGGCCGGCGGGGCAGGTATTCGTGCGACAGCCGCAGATTCGTTATACGAAGGTCGTACCTGGCGAGGGATCGGCGCAGAACCAGTACATGTTCGCGCTGGAGAATTCCTCACCGGACTTCTTCAGCCCCGCAGGCTTCTACAACGGCAACGTGAACAACATCAACCAGGACGGTCAGATGGCCGATGGTGCCGGCTGCACGTTGGGCCGTGTGTCCCCCTGCCAAAACGGTCCCAGCCAATTGTCGAAGTTCCCCGACCTGATCGGCCGCTGGGAGAACGACGGCGACTATGGCCATGTATCGCTTCAAGCCGTAGTGCGCGACATATCGATGGATACCGGAGTCATCGGGGTTCCTGACGGCAGCGTGCTCAAGACGAGCAAATGGGGCTTCGGCGTGGGCGTCTCAGGCCAATTCAACATGAATACGGTGAATCCGTCGCTAGGTGGCGACAATATCCTGTATTCGTTTCAGGGAGGCCCGGGCATTGGCCGCTACTTGCAGGATCTGTTGTTCAACGGAGCCATCCTGAACGACACCACGCATCAGCTCGACCTGGTTACGTCTATGGGCGGCTTCATTGCCTACGAGCACTTCTGGAACGATACCTGGGAGTCGAATATTGCTTTTGGCTGGGAAAAGTCTGACTTGAAGGACATCGATCAGCTTGTCGCCGATCAGGCGCAACTCACCAGCAAATCAATGTCCGCGCAGGTCAACCTCATGGTGCATCCGTATCCCAACACGACCTTCGGGATCGAGACCAGCATCGGCAGGCGCTACGTTCAGGGTTTCATCCCGGCTGGGCAATCAAACTACGGCGATCTGCGGCGGTTCCAATTCACGGCCGCATACCAGTTTTGACCGTGGACAGGGCGGCGCCGAAGCGTGGACTCACGGATCGGCGCCGCGTCGACTCGCAGACGGTGGGAGAGCGTTGGACCCCTGAAGAGCAACATTTGTCGCGCGCGGAACCTCCATGGTCGATTCCGACCCTGACGTGGTTCAAGGAATGCTCGACCGAAGGGGCTCGGCAGGCGGCTCCATCCGCCGCCCCGATTCGTATCGATGGTCGGTCGCCCTGGGCACTCCTGAATCACCGCCACGATCCAGCTCCCGCGAGGAAGGTCTAGAACTCCGCCTTCTTTCCAGCGTCTGCCGGTAGAGAGCTTCTGATCATGTCGTCGCCGAGACGTTGAGTCCTCGACGGAAGGACCGTGGGCGGCGCGAAGCAGCTTGGCAGGCGCGGGACGACACACCCTCCCGGCGAAGTCCATACACGAACCAATGATCAAGACAATGAAACCGACTTCCTCTTTCCAGACTGCTCCCTTCTGGCATGTCCACGCGCACGGATCTCCCCCCAGGCGCCCGNGGCGGGAGGCAGATGCCTTCGAAGGCCTTCGAGGTCAACCGTGAGACCCTCTATCTATGCCGGTGTGCTTGCGNTAGTTGCGTTGACAGGATGCGCGAGCTACGACCCCAAGCCGCTTGAANTGCACCCGACCTCTTTGACGAGCGTGCCTCANGTGGTGGTCGACGACGANAAGCTTCCGCTGCGAGAGTTGCAAGCGCATACCNTCGATCCGGCGCACGGCCTCGATATGACAGACATTGCCATTCTGGCGGTGCTCCGTAATCCCGACTTAAGGCTGGCAAGGGACGACGCGCACATTGCCTATGCACAGGCCTTTGCCGCTGGGCTGCTGCCCGAGCCGCAATTGGCCTCTGAGGTGGACGCACCAGGGCCCCGAGTTGCGGGTTCCGACAGCAACGCCTTCAACTTCGGATTGAACTGGGATATCGGCTCGCTCCTGTACGCGTCGAAGCAACACGACGCCGGCAATCTGACTGCCCGGCAGACCGACCTCAACCTGCTGTGGCAGGAGTGGCAGGTGGTGTCCCAGGCGCGCACGCTATTCGCCCAGAACGTCATGGATGGGCAACTGCTGATTCTTCTTCGGAAGAACAAGGACGTCCTGCAAGCGCGTTACGAACACACGCAAGTCGCGTTGGCNAAGGGTTNCATCACCAGCGATGTGGCGCTGGCCGACCTCTCTGCCCTGGCGGCGATGGACTCTCAAATTCATTCGACCGAACTTGACCTGAATGCAAAGCACTCACAACTGACAGCACTGCTCGACCTGGGTCCAATGACGGAGCTCAACCTCAGAGGCACCTCGAAGTTGCCGAGTCTCGATGCCGCCAAGGTGCGAGAGCTCCTGGGGCAGTTGGAAACCCGGCGCCCCGACCTTCTCGCACTGAAGGCGGGCTACGAGAGTCAGGATGCCAGCTACCGAGTCGCAATCCTGCAGCAGTTTCCGGACATCACGATCGGCTTGAATCGCCAGCGCGACACCAGCCGGATCTACAGCACGGGCTTCATCGTGAACTTCACGATTCCGGTCAATGGCAACCGAGGAAACATCGCGGTCGCCGCCGCGACCCGTCAGAAGCTGTACGACACCTACGAATCGCGCTACGTCCAAGCCCAACACGAGATCGAGTCCGTGCTGCGCGACGAACCCTTGCTGCAGCGGCAATTGCTAGAGGCTGAGGACACATTGCCCAATCTGAAGGCCGCAGCGGCNCAGGGTCGAGCGGCGCTCAATGCGGGCAATCTCGATGAATTCGCCTACGCGTCGCTGCAATCGGGATTGCTGGCCAAGCAGATCGAGATCGTCAACCTCAAGGAGGCCGTTCTGGAGCGGGACATTCTGCTGCAGACCCTCATCGGCAGCGAACTGCCGACCCGCNGCGCGGGGAAAGAATGAAGGACATCGTAATGAAGTTGAACTCCACCCAATTCGTGGCCATGGCGGCCGCCGTGATCGGCATCGCACTGAGCCCGCTTGCCGCCGCCGATGACGACGACGACAGTGGCGCAGCTGTCAATTCGACGGTCTACGTTAAGACCGTCCTGCCGACCGAGAAGGTGACGCCGGTCCAATTGACGGCGTACGGCACTGTCAATCCGGACAGCCGAAANACGATTCACATCGTCCTGCCTCGGCCGGGAATCATAAACAAGCTTGCGGTCAGCACCGGCGAGGAGGTGCGACGCGGACAAGGACTGTTTGAATTCACCACCGGCTCAGCAACGGTCTTGGCCTATAGGCAGGCCGTATCGGCCGTCGCGTTCGCCCGCACNGACGTCGCACGGACGAAGGAGCTGCTTGGCGAGAAGCTGGCCACCCGATCCCAGCTTGCTACGTCGGAAAAGGCATTGTCGGACGCCGAGCAGGCGCTTCAGGCGCAGCAGAGCGTCGGTGCTGGCAAGACATCCGAGTGGATCACCGCCCCCGACGACGCAGTAGTCACCAACATCGCGGCGACCGTCGGTGAGCGCATGGACCGTGGCGGTGGCGTCCTCGAACTGACAGAGCGCGGTGCAGTTCAGATCCACCTTGGCATCGAGCCCGAGCGATTGAACGCGGTACACGTCGGTATGCCGGTTGTCCTGGCTTCGGTGTTCGGTGCAGATCAGCGCATCAACGGTCGAGTCGACGAAGTGCACGCGATGATCAACCCCCAAACCAGACTCGTCGACGCAGTGGTGAGGCTCTCCAAGGGCGCCGCCGACGGACTGCTNCCGGGTATGCAGGTGAGAGGCGTCATCACGCTGTCGGAGGTAAAGAGCTGGGTGCTACCGCGCCAGGCGGTACTGACGGACGACGACGGACCTTACCTGTTCCAGGTCAAGGCTGGAAAGGCGGTCCGCGTGAACGTCAAGATCGTCGTCGATTCGGACNACATCTATGGCGTTGAGGGGCCGATCGATCCAAAGGCTGGGCTCGTCACTTTGGGTAACTACGAACTCAGCAATGGAACCGTCGTGCGCGAGACCGANGTCAGCGCGCAGGCAGCAACATCCGACAAGGCAGGGACGAAGTAAATGGACTCCACCCGATGGTTGCAGGTTCACCGCCGCTCGCTGCTGTTCCTTGTCTTCATCCTTGCAGTGGCCGGCGTCATTGCCGGCTTCCAGCTTCCGGTCACGTTGTTTCCCGATGTCAGCTTTCCCCGGGTAGCGGTCGAACTGGATTCGGGTGACCGCACTGCGGATCAAATGGTGATGTTGGTGACACGCCCAGTCGAGGAAGCCATTCGGCAGGTTCCGGGCGTGGTCAACGTCAGCTCGACCTCAAGCCGGGGCAGCGCCGAGATCAAGGTGGACTTTGGCTGGGGAAGAGACATGGTGGCCGCGTCGCTCGAGGTCAATTCGGCCGTAACGCAAATGCTACCGACCCTTCCCGCAGGTACGCAGGTGCAAACAAAGAGGATGGACCCGACGGTCGACCCCGTCATCTCGTACAGCCTCTCATCGGACACGCTCTCACTCGCCAAGCTCTACGATCTGGCCGAGTACCAGCTCCGCCCAATTCTCTCGTCCGTGAAAGGCGTTGCCAACGTGGCGGTAACGGGTGGAACGCCCGAAGAGTATCGGGTGACCGTCAACCCNGATCGGCTGGCCGCCTACGGCCTTACGCTGACAGATGTGTCCAATGCTCTTGCGCAAGGCAATGTTCAGCAGGCCATCGGGCACATGGAGGATCACTACCAGTTCTATCTCGTGGTGTCNGACAGCCGCTATCAAAGCTTCAAGCAGATCGCCAACACCGTCTTGAAAACNGGCTCGAACGGGCTGGTCCGCCTTGCCGACGTCGCCAAGGTGACGGATTCGACGGTGCCGCAATGGATTCGCGTCACTGCGGACAATCATGACGCCGTGCTGCTCGACGTCTTTCAGCAACCCGACGGCAACAGCGTTCAGATCGCCCGTGACATCAAGGCAAAGCTGAAGACCTACCGCGCGGTCCTGCCACCAGGCGTGAAGGTGCATCTTTGGTACGACCAAAGCGTCCTCGTGACCGAGTCCGCCAAGAGCGTCCGGGACGCGATTCTCATCGGTATCGGANTGGCGGCGCTCGTTCTCTTCGCATTTCTGCGCAATCGCAAGATTACGATCATCTCCGTGCTCGTCGTTCCCACAACGCTGGCGACGACCGTCGCGTTGCTGGCGATGTTCGGCATGGGATTCAACATCATGACCTTGGGCGGCATGGCGGCGGCCGTGGGACTCATCATCGACGATGCTGTCGTCATGATCGAGCACATCATGCGGCGTCTTCGAGGGGCACCAAAGCAGCACCATGGCCGCGTCATGATGGCTGCAGCCGAGTTCTTTCANCCCCTCATCGGATCGTCAGCAGCGACCATCATCATCTTCTTCCCGCTGGCGTTTCTGACAGGCGTGACTGGAGCATTCTTCAAGGCACTCTCGCTGACCATGGCGAGTGCNCTTGTGATTTCCTTCGTGATCACTCTGCTGGCCGTACCGGTACTTGCCGATCGTTGGCTCAACGAGAAGGANGCCGATCATGAAGATGTAGGGTCGATCACACGCGCATTTCATCGCTATTACGATTGGATCATGCGTCGGATATTGCGCCGGCCCGTTCTTGTGCTGATCGGGCTGGTCCCGCTGCTCGCCATCGGCCTTTTCGCGTACCAACGGGTGGGCTCGGGGTTCATGCCACATGAGGATGAAGGGGGCTTCGTCCTGGACTACATCGCGCCGCCTGGGACGTCACTTACCGAAACAGACCGCCTGTTGCGGATGGTCGAGAAGATCATCACCGCCAATCCCAACGTCAGTACCTATTCTCGGCGCACCGGCGCACAGCTCGGCGGTGGCGTGACCGAAGCCTATACCGGCGACTTCTTCATTCACTTGAAGCCATTTCCTCGTGCGCCCATCGACGATGTCATGCAGGACATATCCAAGGCGGTCAAAGCAAGCGTTCCGTCGCTCGACATAGACACTGCTCAGCTTATGGAGGATCTGATCGGCGACTTGACCGAGGTGCCGCAACCGATTCAGGTGAAGATTTTCGATGACGACGTAAATCAACTAGCCGCGCTGGCAAAGAAGACCTCTGACGCCATTGGAAAGATTAACGGGGTTGTCGGTGTTCAGAGTGGCGTCACCCCGGCTGGTGACGCCCTCAACATCGAGGTGAATCGGACCAAGGCCGCGGCACTGGGTTTCAACGTGTCCGATCTGACGTCGCTGCTTGACGGCTACCTNGAGGGGAACGTTTCGACACAGATTCAGAGCGGACCCAAGATGATCGGCGTGCGTGTTTGGACACCGCATGCGATTCGCGGAAATATCTCCCAGCTGGAGAAATTGCTGTTGCGGGCACCATCGGGACGACTCTTTCCGCTCAGCGACGTGGCCAAGGTCGTGGTCGATAACGGGCAGCCCGAGATCACCCGGGAAAACCTGAAGCGCATGGCGTCGGTGACGGCAAGAATCGAAGGGCGGGACCTGGGAACCACATCTCAAGACGTGAAGGCCGTGATGGACCGGCCGGGGATGTTGCCGGCGGGCGCTTACTACACGATGGGTGGCCTGTATGAGCAACAGCAACTCGCCTTCAGGGGCTTGGCGCTCGTTTTCGGTGGTGCCGTCGCGTTGGTGTTCTTGCTTCTGCTGTTCCTCTATGAGCGCTTTCAGATCGCCATATCGATCATGCTCATTCCGTTGATGGCGATGTCAGCTGTCTTTGTCGGGCTTTACGTTACCCATACCGAGCTGAACATCACCGCCATCATGGGGATGACGATGATTGTCGGCATGGTCACCGAGATAGCGATATTTTATTTCTCGGAGTACCGTGAACTTGAACAGGAAATGGATCATGCGGAAGCTCTCATTGCCGCCGGCAAGAACAGGATGCGACCGATCACCATGACGACCTTGGCCGCCATCCTGACGTTGCTCCCTCTGGCGTTCGCGATCGGGCAGGGTTCGCAGATGCAGCAACCGCTCGCCATTGCCATCATCTCGGGGCTTATCGTGGCATTGCCGCTTGTCTTGCTGGTGATGCCGGTTCTCTTCAACCTGTTCGTGGGACGGGGTACCGTAGGAGTTGCCATCCCCTCCGCGGCGGAGTCGACATGAGCCCCAGGTGGTGCAGGCCGTTCGTTCGCGTTACCTTCAAGTTCATTGAGAGGCGTCCGTGAAGCTGGTCGACCTTGAAGGCCGCACAATGGATCACGACGCGTCGAGGCGCCACCTGTGAAGATCTTGGGCTTAAGTCCTCGCAACCGGGCNNAGCTGCATGAGTTGCATCAGGTCTGCGTCCGGGCTACTGTGACAATGCTCGCAGCGGTTTTCGTGTGCCGAGGGGGATCAGTATGAGTGTGCGTTCAGTGCCCATCGCGGCAGTTCTGCTGATTCTCGTTGGGGGGTGCGCAAGTCAGGGATCCGCATCCCAGAGCGCGCAGCCAACGCAGTGGAAAGAGGTGACGAGGATGGTCAACGGTACCTATGTCACCTACCGTGTTCCTGTGAATCGGACGGTTCCAGGTGCGGCAAGGGTTCGCCCGATCGACTTCGCAGTCGCTGGTGGGTCTACGTCAGTCCCTGAGCAAGCTGCGCCATCACCGCAATCGAAGTCCGGCCAAGCTGTCGTTGGGTGGGGGGCGCCGATCTCGGCGGCGCCCGCAGCACCCAGCATGCCAAGCAAGCAGTTCAGCTCAGAGGCCAAGGTGGCCTATGAAAGAGCGGCAGACTCCTTTCGAGACCTTCAGGCCCGGTACGACGCTGCACGGACGGCTATGCGCCTTGCTGGATCGGCAGCAGAGCGAGGCGACAGCGCATCCGTCATCAAGTATTCGAAGGCCGCGATGAACTTGAGCTGCTCGAAAGAATGAGCGCGTGTCGGTTTGAGCTTACACGCCTCCAATGGTCGACTCCGATTCCTATTGGCGATGACCTGTGACGTCGGCGATGACACGCGCGAACAGCTGTCGTGTAGCAGGTTGCTTGGGAGTCGAGGGCCGGTTGCCCGCTTGGCGCCTTCTGGGGACGGGCACTGCCAGAAGGTCGGATACATCCCAGACGACCTCGCGCCGGTGGCTCCGTACAAGCAACATTGACGCTTCCCCGCGTACATGTATTAGGCCTTGTGGGCCACGCGCAGTTTGTAGGCGTCAAGGGTTTAAGTTCGTGAAGCGAAAGCTGACGGAAGCTTTTGGCAAGATCTTGGTTTCGCCGTCAGACCGACCCAGTTGCTTGGGGCGGACCCTGAGCGGACCAACGGATAGGCAGCGACGCAGCTGCGCACTAAGATCCACCGCGCTTTCAGCAAGAAGGAGACAGACATGATGGCGAAAGGAACTGCGACATCAACGGTCTGGCCCCGTTCGATCGAACGCAGGGCCTTTCTGAGCGGCGCCCTGGCCCTGGGTGGTGCAGCGGCATTGGGCGGCTGTGCCTCGGGGGCCGGCGCCCTGGACGGCTGGGCCGCACGGCCGCGCACCGGCGGGCGGATTTCCGTGCGTTGGCTAGGCGGTGGCATCGTCGAGATGGCGACGCCAGATTACAAGCAGATCGCCTACGGCGACGCCTGGATCTGGGACAACGCCGGCTGGGATCGCTTTGGCGTGAAGAAGCCACCGGAATACGCGACCAAGGAAGGCTTCGCCGCCTACGTCGCAGGCAAGAAACCCGAGGCGGTGTTCGTGTTGCTCACGCACGACCACGGCGATCACATGGGTGACTACTTCGAGATGCTCAAGGTGCTCACAGATGCCGGCGTTCCGGTCAAGACCACCGGCCAGAGCGACCTCATGCGCAGTGGTCTCGTCAACGACTTCCGCAAGGCCGGCCTGGACCCAGCCAAGGTTGTGGCCAACGGCGGCGCTGGGATGAATTTCGGCGGCGTGTCTCGTCACGGCGCGATGGCCGCGCACCTCGTCCCGGCCGTGCACTCCAACCTGCACGCCTACCCGGCCGCCGGATTCATGCTGGACATAGGCGGTCTGCGCGTTTACCTCAGCGGCGACACCGATCTCTTCGGCGACATGAAGGTGCTGGGTGAGCGCTACCAGCCCGATCTGGGCATCGTTTGCGTCGGTGGCGGCCCTTTCACGATGGGCCCCGATGACGCAGCGCGGGCCTGCGAATGGGTGGGGGTGTCGCACGCCATCCCCGTGCACTACGCGCACAACCCGCTGGTGCTGGGCATCGAAGCGGGCGACGACTTCCGCCGCGCGGAAGCGCGGATCGCGCCGTCGATCCAGGTGTCAGTGATGAAGCCGGGCGATCTGCAGACGATCGCGATCTGACGTGGTATCGCGCGTGCGGCTCGCGCAGCGCGTCCCTGACCTCAATCAGCATGTGCAGTCGGTCGTGCGGGTCCGGGTCGGTCGGCAGCATTGGTCGGGCGGGCTTTCTCTGCGACATGAAGGCATCGCCTCGGCGTTGCCGCTGAAGATCAAAGTCGCTGCCGGTGTGACCGCCTCATGTCGATCGTGTGGCTGTCGCTGCCACCACGCGGGACTTCGTCCTAGGTTGCGACGAGGTGCAGCCCGACGATGCGCCTGTACTTACACTTGCCACCTGCTGTGGCGTCGCATGCACAAGCCCGAGCCGAAGGTGCCGCCCGACCAGCCGGACAAGCGAAGCGTGATCCCGATAAAGGTGGCCGATGTCGACCAATGGCTCGCCGGGACGCAGGACGAAGCACGGGAGCTGCTGCGGGTCGCCCGGGCTGAGGTATTCGACGCGGGGCCGATCTGAGCCTGTCGCTGCGAAAGACGCGAGGTATGCAACTCCAGCGGCAGCGCGTCGCCATTGGCCTATGATCGTCAGTCGCGTAAGCGCCCCGGGAAGCTTCTAATGCGCCGGTCTGTATCGATGACCGTATTGCTCGCAGTTCCGCTGATCAGCCTGGCGCAGATGGGCATGGGCCCGGGAATGGGGATGATGGGCGGCTCAAGCGTCAGGCGCGCATATGTCATGCGTGCCGGGATCGATCCCCGCTATGCCAACCTGACCGATCCGCGTCATGGTGCAGCCNTAGAGGCCGCGGCGGGACGAAAGCTGTATGAGGCCGACTGCGCTGCGTGCCACGGCGCGCAGGGCTTGGGCGATGGAGCTGCTGCAAAGGGCCTGAACCCACCGCCTCCCTCACTGGCAGGCATCGGTAGCATGCCCTTGGCCAGCGATGGCTACTTGTATTGGACGATCACCGAAGGGGGCGCCCCTGTAGGTTCGGCCATGCCGCCGTTCAAGGCGGCGCTGAAGCCAGCGCAGATCTGGGACTTGGTCGCGTATCTCCGGAGTCGATAGCGTCGGCTCGCGCAAGGTCCTGATATCGATGGGGTGTATCAGCGACGCCCCCGCCCCCCACCGCACTCGCTGGCTGCGTCGGTCGAAGCCAGCGGCATCAATCGCAGCACTCGCGCGACTCCTGCCCCGGCGGGCACAGGACCGAGCCGAACGAACAGAAGACGCAGCAGTGGCCGTACCTCGGCCTGGTTGACGATCTTGATCATGATCTTCAAGCTCAAAGGCGCAGTGGGCGGTCACGCTGACGCACCTTCAGCCGCTCGGCGCATGACTGCGGCGATACGTGGCGAGCAACACATCGGGCCAGCCCTGGGAGCGCTCGCCCGGCGCCTATGCACTGCGCGCTGGCGTGCATTACCCGGACGACTGAAGGCGGATAGCGGGTAAGCGCAGCAGAGGCGCCCGCTGGACGTTGACGGAAGCGCCTGTTTCAGGAAGAGCGGTTTGATGCTACGGCGCTGATCTATGCTGCGGCAGTGTGCACTTCACTTGGAGGTGCGGCGACGCCGATTCGCGTAGAGGCCGAAAAGGCCAGCGCCAACCAAGGCGAGCGATGCCGGCTCAGGCACCGCGCATCCATTGGGGCCGCACTCCGAGCCGGCGCCGATCAACGGGGCCACGTCGTCAATATAGGTATTCACGAAGATCGACTGGTAGTAATCGGGGCGGGTGATGTCATGCGACTGCGTGTAATCGAGGAGCGTCAGACTACCGGCCCCTGCGACCAGCGCTATGCCCTGGCCGTTGACAGCACCTTGGTCGAAATCACCGGCGAACAGAGTTTGACTAACCAACAAATTCGACCCGTCGACCGCGTTCATCGTGCCGGTGTATCCGGCTCCGAACATCGTGATCAGTTGAGTGAACGGGTCATAGACCATGCCGTGCGCAGGAGCGACGGAGCCATACAGCCGAGTAGTTAGCCCGGTATTCAGATTGATGGTGCCAACGTTGCCATAGCCGTTTGGCTGACCATCGACATAGAAGGTTTGGCCAGTGTTTCCGAAGGCGATCTGAGTGACACCGTT
>JGI20214J51650_10002397_pt1 | contig 11820 bp, 8 predicted proteins | sample WetSurMetagenome_FD_51650 | JGI IMG/M metagenome (IMG submission 51650)
AGGCAATGGTGAATTGCGAATCATATTAATAACGTGAGGAGACAGTATATAGAATTAATGACAAAATCAAAAGGTCAAATGAGAATCAAGAGCCTATCACGAAAACACGAAAGGGGGAAGACACGAAAGAAGCAGGGGTTATATAGAAACCCAGGCCCTTTTTCGTGCTTTCCAAATTTCGTGCTTTCGTGATCCGTTTTCCCTCTAGGTCTTTCATTTGTCTACTGTCTTCTCTTCTGATGCTGTCTAGTGTATTCTGTCTTCTGTCTTCTTGCTCTATTGATCATTGTTTCGCTATTTTCTCATCCAGGAAGCTGAAGATGGCGGTGCGGACCATTTCCGCGATTCTGTTGGCCAGCACGTCCGCCCTCTGGTGGTTGTAGTGCTCTTCCTCTGTGTTGAACCGGTGATTCAGGTCACGCCTGATGTCATCCAGACTGTGGCCCTTGCCCTTGAGCCGTTTGATCTCTTCGACCACTAAGACGTGCTCGATGGTGTAGCGGCGCTGTCCTCCCTTGGTGCGAAGAGGCGTGATCACGCCGTCGAGTTCTCTTTCCCAGAAGCGCAGGGTGTGCTTGGAGATGCCGGCCCTGTCGCTCACTTCCTGGATGGTCAATGTTTTCATTGGAGTAGCCATAGCAATTACCACCTTTAGTCTCTCACAGAGTCACAGAGAAATCGGAGGCTGGAGTAAAGACGAAAAGCATAAAAACCTTTATCTCTCACAGAGTCGCAGAGGTCCGCAGAGAAGAGAATCAGACAGGATTTACAGGATTGACGGGATAGGAGAAAACCGCGGCTCGGAATCAACATGACAACACGTGCCGGAGAAGCCGAAAAGCCCTTCGATCCTACTCAGGGCCATGAGCAGCGTCGAATGGCCTGCTTATCGCTTCCCCTGCTACCGTGTTGCCATTGTCCCAAGGCTGCGCCTTTGGACTCAGGCGCTGCCTGAGATTCCGCGCCGAATACTGATCTATTTCCATATTGCCCCACTCAACCTTCTTTAATAGCTGTTTTGAACTCGAAAGACAGGCCATTTCTCGCAGAGCCGCCGAGGACGCTGAGACTCCCATCTTTTTGACTGCAAACTCAAGAAACCCTTCTTCTGTTCTTTGTCTTTCTCTGCGTTTCTCTGTGCCTCTAGCGAGCCTAGGCGAGCGGGCGAGAGGGAAAGTTTTTCTTGGTTTGTGTTTTCGCTCAAAGGCCTCTGAAGGAGGCAGCCGATGCGCAGCGGCGGCAGGCATGGGGGTCAGGGAGTGGCGAAACAAGTTCGCTTGTTTCGATACTACTTGAACCCTATGTCTATTTTGAACGAACATCCTGTTAATCCTGTAGATCCTGTCTAATCTTTCTCTGTGTTTGTCTGCGTCTCTAGCGACGCTTTGGGAGCGGGTGTGAAGCATGGGGTTTGGTCTTCACTCTAAGTTTGCATGAAAGTTAGAGTGAAGCTCGAAGGAGACAAATAAGAAGGGCGGATGAAGTGCAGGCTCCGCCCCTTTGGTTTACATTCCCATTTTCAAAATAACAATCTGAAATTCCAAGGNTTTTTCTGCAAAACGCTCTGTTCCCGAACTGAATCCCGGGAGACGGTGAATCGATCGTAAAACTTAAGCTAGAGTTGATCTTCGAGCTCTAACTTCGCTCTACTATCAGCAAGAAGAATGCCAATGGAAGACCATTTGATATTTTAGATTTTTGATTGGTGATTTCAATATGTTAAGACGGCTGACCGCTGACCGCTGACCGCGGTCCGCTGACAGTGGGAAGTTAGAGTTACAAAAAGTGGGTAAATAGTTGCCCAAAAGCGGCAACAAACTTCACATTCACCACGGAGAGTTTGGCCCCAGACTCACACAGACAACAGCAGACATTCACCACCCGCTTGCCCCGCTCCTGCGGGGCTTTGCTCGAGGCACAGAGTACTCAGAGAAAACCGGATCGCTCAAAATTCGCACGGGGGCTCTGAAGCCAAGAGGACAAGCGAACTTGCCCCTTGTCATCCAAAACCCCCTATGCCTTCAACGNCTTCGCGTTTCTGCCCCTGTATTTGTGCAGGGGATTTTGAGCGAAGGAGAGAGAAGCACGGAGCAAATGAATTCCATATCTTCGCAGAGTACGCGGAGAACATTTTGACAGGATTAACCCGCCAAAAAGACGGCGGGCAGGCAGGATTGACGGGATTCCAACGACGCGGGGAGAGTGGAAGGCTCATTTTGAATTGAGAAAAAAGATAATCAGGATGATTGTTTCTTGTTAATCCTGCTTGCCTCGCCGAAGCCTCGGCGTAGGCGGGATGATCCTGTCTAATCTTTCTCTTCGGCGCTGCCTGAGATTCCAAGCAGGGCAAAGAAAGTCCTTTGACAGGATTCACGGGGGTGCGAAATGCCTAAGATGTCCAGAATAGGAAAAAATCAGCGCTGACTGGCATGAAGAACGGTAAGCCCAATCACCTCATCTCCTTCATACCGGATAATGACGTCTTCATCAGTGAGTTCGCTGTCAGTAGCGTGGCTGGGTTTCTTGAAATTAATGTAGACGACATCAGCTTCCGCGTCATAGGAAGACCAAAGGAATTTCTGGGGCGTCAGCTTAAGGACGGTGACTAGCTTTAGGTAGTTTTCCATTGCTATTTGGGCCATACTTGCACCCTCCGATCAAGCGATTTGGTCCTCTTCGTCATGAACGCGGTCACAACAAAACCGTCATTCTGCAGTTCTCGATAAACGACAACGAGGTGTTTTCCAGGCGAAACCTCTCTAGATGCGAGAAGTTCATCCTTATGCCCAGCCAGGATTCGAGATGGGTTCGCAATGGTTTCCAGAACCTCCAGGCGGAGTCCTGCCAGCTCGCAATGTTCTTCGGTGATGTGCGCCCACCGTTCATCCGTGAGCCTTATAGGAACACCCCTTCTGGATAAGACCTTGTTAAGCAATATCTTAGGTTCCCGTCAATAGCGATCTTAGGTTTCGACCTGGCAACAATATCTAGGATACTAGGTTTTTTGCGCTCCGATGTCAATTAAAGTCAAGCGGCATATCTCGCAGAGTTTACGCGCCTGAGGCGCACAAGCCCGTCTATAGGCGGGCCGCTGAGATCCGCAGAGAAGACAATCAGACAGGATTTACAGGATCATCGGGATTCCTGTCTTTCGAGATATCCAAAGGCAACATCCTGTTAATCCTGTTTATCCTGTCTAAAGAGGCTTTCTCTTTCACTGTGTCCGCTCAAGGGCTGGCGGAGCGAACCTGGTAACGCGGGAGCGTTGGCAGGGTGTGGAGGGTGAGAGATGGACGAGCAAGCAGCGCTTGCTTAGGCCATTCCTACACCCGCCACATCATCTTGAGCGAGTCTGGGCTTGTCAGTGTGGGCTTGCCCGCCGTCTGTCTGGCGGGTCTGTGGCAGGTATTCTCTGCGGCTCCACAAGACTCAAAAGCCTTTATCTCACGCCCGCCTGTCCCGAGCTTGTCGCGGGGCTCGCCGAAGCTCGTTCGAGACACAGAGAAATCCAGATTACAACGGCTGAAGAGGCTCCCCTCTCAAAAGTAATTATCTCCCAGTGCTTGGGCACTGGGAGCCCCGCGCCGCGGGGGTTTTGGGAGGGAGCGTCTTTTCTCTTTCACCTCTGTGGCTCTAGTCCCGCCCCAGCGGGACGGGCGAGAGAGTCTGTTTTTGTCTGCGTGGGTCTGTGGCTAATTTTGGTTTACTTGCCTTTGTAGTAGCGCTCGTAATAGCGGTAGTAGCTCTTGCGGACCTGTTCGTAGCCGTTGAAGACGATGCCGAGGATCTTGTCCCGTCCAAGATTGTCGATCGCCTTTTCGATGTCCTTTCTCGGTGTCTTGTTCGCCATGACCACATAGATGATGCCGTCCACGTGCTGTGCGAGAAACTTGCTTTCGGCTGTGACGCTGCTCGGCGGGGAATCTATGATGATGAAGCGGTCCAGACAGCACTCCTTAACTTCCTCAATGAACTTCACCATCATGTTGGAGGAGAGGAGCTCGGTGGGATTTCTTGGGAGTTTTCCGGCCGGCAGTATGGACAGCTTCTCGATGCCGGTCTTCAGTATGAGTTCTTCGACTCTTCGGCCTTCAACTAGATACTCATGCAGGCCTTGCACCTTGCTGTACCCGAACATTTTGTGCAGCCGGGGCCGCCTCAAATCCGCATCGATCATCAGAACATGGTCGTCAATGCTGAGAGCTAGAGTGGCCGCCAGATTGGCCGTCACATAGGTTTTTCCCTCAGCCGGAAAAGTGCTCGTTACGAGCATAGACCGGGGGACCTTCCGGTCCTTCGGGAAAAGGATCTGGCCTCTGAGCACCTTGAAGGTCTCGGCATCGGCGGAATCAGGGGAAGAGAGCATGACGAGGCTGTCGCTGAAGCGCTGGTCGGATCCCAGGTCAGCGGTGATCTGGCGGGCGAGCTTGACCTCAGGCTCTTCCACCACGATGCGCCTGGGCTTTTCCTCCTTGACGTCGTCCAGTTTGCCTACTTTTTCTTTGTCGTGACGCTCTAGGGCGTCGGCAATTTTGCCCACAGTTTCACCGCAAAGACGCGAAGTTCGCAAAGACCAAAAAGAAATGTATATTACCACGAAAGCATGAAAATTGGAAAGCACAAAACAATATTTCTTGCAGAGCCCCCAGAGAATAATGGGACACAGATGAACACAGATAAACTCAGATTTCACCGCAGAGTACGCCGAGAACGCAGAGAACTCTTTTTGACAGGATTAACAGGATTAACCTGCCTTAGCCGCAGGCTTCGGCGTGGCAGGCAGGTTAATCCTGTCCAATCTCTGTTTGCGATTCAGGCATGGGTGGAAAAACAAGTCTCTGGCCGGGGAGGATGAGGTCGGGGTTTTTGATGGTGGGGTTGTTTTTTTGGATCATATCAAGAACGCGCTCATTAGAGCGGCCGTAGACTCTGCTCGAGAGCTTACCGAGGGTGTCGCCTCGCTCGACGACAACCGTCTGCCCGGCAGGTTCAGCACGAACCTCACTAGGGCCGGCCCTCACTGCAGGAGGGGCAGGTCGATCTGGTATGGGCTCAGTGCGCGCCTCCTTCCTCTCTTCTTTGACATCTGCTTTGACCTCTTCAACGACGACAGGCTCCTGCTTTTCCGGCACTGATGGAACCAGGGCTGGGGTTGCAGGTTTTTCCGGTTTGGTCTCGTTCAATGGCGCTCTTGCTCGTAGCACCTCGGATTTTTGTGCTGGCGGCCGGACAGAGGCGGTTACGAACCTGGCTAAAATCCGCTCCCCGTAAGTGATCGCCAGAAGAGCCAGAACTCCTATGATCAGGAGAGCTGCTGCCGCCCATTTCCACCAAGACTTGAAATAACCTTTCTTGGGCCCGGCCTCAGGCCCTGTTCGCTTTTTCGCTCCGCCCGCCTTCTCTTCGGAACCCCCAAGCCTCAGATCCTGGAAACAAGACTTCACCATAGCCGGCGAGATCTTGCTTTCCCCTTTCGAGTAGCCGAGCAGCAGAGAGTTGTCCGCAAGGATGTTGATCATTCTGGGATACCCCTGGGAGTATTGGTGAATCGCGTCGATCGTCTTGTTGGGAAAGATCTCTTCCGCCCTTTTTGACCCCGCCTTCTTGAGGCGCGTCATGACGTACTCTTTTGTCTCTTTCACATCGAGAGGCGGGATATGATATCGGACACTAATCCGCTGGAGCAGGGGCCGACACCTCGGTTCACTCAGCCTCTCATTGAGCTCCGGCTGCCCCACCAGAAAAATGCTGATCAGTTTCTCTTCTGCCGTTTCCAGGTTCGAGAGGAGACGGATTTCCTCCAGCAGATCAAAGGAAAGCTTGTGCGCCTCATCAATGACCAGGAGAAAATGCATGTTTCTCTGTTGGACTTTTGTGAGAAACGCCTCAAAGGCAATCAGGAACTCGGATTTTGTTTTAAAGTGAATCTTGTTTTCAAAAGCAGAGAGGATGAGGTAGCTGATGAATTCCCTTGGCGACAGGAGGGGGTTGGCAAGGTGCACGTACTTGACATTCTGGTTAAGGCTGGAAAGCAGAGCCCTGACCATCGTAGTCTTCCCGGTCCCCACCTCTCCGGTGAGGAGGACAAAGCCCTGGCGCTCCATCACCCCGTACCTGAGGATGGCGAGAGCTTCCTTGTGCTTCTCGCCGAGGTACAAAAACCTGGGCGAGGTGCTCAGGCTGAAGGGTTTTTCGATCAGTTCAAAAAACTCAGTATACATGAAAAAGAACCATAGGTCAGACAGGATTTACAGGATTAACACGATTATTGTATTCAAACATCAAAAACATAAAGCATTATTAGACAGGATTAACAGGATTTTCAGGATTATCGTGTTCAAATACCAAAACCACAAAACATTATTAGACAGAATCTACAGGATTTCTAGGATTAAAGTATTTTAAAAGAAATCCCCAAAACAAATCATGTCGATCCTGTTAATCCTGTCGGAAAAGATCTTGAGTTTGACAGGATTTACAGGATCTTTCGGATTATAGTATTACAAAAACAACCCCTAACATCCTGTTTATCCTGTCAATCCTGTCTAATTCTCCTGGTTACAGGCCGGCCAGATCCTTTATGTACTCAACTGTTTTGCTAAACCCCTTGGTACCGACCACGATCGCCGCAACTGAAACCGCGAATCCGGCCGCTACACCTGCCGCCTTGAGAACCTCGTTCCTCTTTCGCGATTTGATCTCCCGCTCCGTGTGACGAAATGGGATGCTCACCAGAATAGGGAGTTTGAGCTCCTTTTGGATTTCATCGGGGCTCCTGTAGGATGTGTCCATCATTTCCACAAGATAGGCCAGACCTCCGCCCAGGCCAAGCCCCAAGGCTAAAACCATGAGGAAGATTTTTCTTATGTCAGGGTCCACCGGGTAGGTAGGGATCTTTGCAGGGTCGATGACCCTGAACTGCTCGCCTTTCTGCTTTTTTTCCATACTGACGGCGATGTCGGCCTCCAGCTTTCTCTTCAACATCGAGTCGTACAGGGACTTCAAATTCTCATAATCTCGCTGGATGGAGAACAGCTCCTGCTCCCTCTTGGGTGTGTCCTCAACTCTCTTCTGGTACGCCCCCATCTCACCCTGGACTTTTCTCATCTCCGTTTTTGTGCTCGCAATGTCCAGTTCAAGGTCTCTCAGCTGCTGTATAAGAGTCTGCTCTGCTCTTGACAGGCCGACTGTTTCTCCTCGCGAATCAGTCCTTGGCTTTGACTCCGAAGCCTCCATTGTCTCAATCATTTTCTTGAGGCGCACAACATCAGGATGACTGGGAGTGTACTTGGCCTCGAGGGCAGCCAGTTCATTTCTCATGGATGCGAGGTCCCTTGTTTCAGGCCCCTGGGCAGGGGAAGGAGTAAGCACTTGTCTTCCCCTTCGGGCGTCCTCGACAGTCTGCTGAACAAGGATTTTCCGGTTTTCTGCATCCGCCAGGTTCTTGCTGAGCTGGTCCATCTGCGACTGAAGCCGCTGAAGCATGGCAATATTGGCGGTCAGTTGATCGGGAAGTCCTCCCATGTATCGCTCTCGGTATCCTTTGAGCTCTTCCTCCTTGGTTATCAAACGGTTGCGAACGGATTCAAGCTCATCAGCCAGAAAGGCGGAAGTCCCGAGAACCTGAGATTCCCTGGTCTCGAGGTTCTGGGAAATGAAGTTAGAGGCTAAAGCATTTGTAACGCGCATGACTTTGTTCGGGTCCTTTCCCCGGAACGAAATCGTGAAGGCGCTTGTGCCCCGGCCTGTCCCGCCTTTGTTGACATCGATCTTGATTCTTTTTCTTACCGCTTCTACCAATTCGTCGATCGCCGTAGAAGGACCCGCATCCTCGGCCAATCGATACTCTCGAATGATCGCCTCCAGATTAGTACGGCTCGTCACCTGTTGAGTCATGGTCCTAAGCCTGTCCTCAATACCATCCGTCACGATGGATCGCACAAAATCCTGGGGCACACTCTGCGATTGCACCAGGATAAGGGTTTGCGCTTCATAGACCTTGGGCGCAATGAGTGTGTAGGCAAGCCCACCAAGGATCGTTAGCAGGAAAGGAATGATGATCCAGTACTTGCGCCTTTGCGCAATATCCAGATACTTGGTAATTTCATGTGTATCCATCACGAAACTCCGAAAGGCGAATGTCTAAAGTGCCTAAAGTGCGCTAAAATGCCTAAAGTTGAAAACCGAAGACCAAATATGAGAAAAATGCAACTTATCTCTCGCAGAGCCGCGGAAGACGCAGAGAAAAACCACTTAGACAGNATTTACCGGATACTCTTTTCTCAGTTTCCTGATGAAACTGAGAATGGTTTCATCCTCTGAAGTGATTTTGCTAGCTGATGAAGATATTCCATGGTCTCGGCGAAGAATCTCGCGATGTCTATCCACAGACTGACGAGATCCTTCCGCCTTTCGTCTGGAAAGGCAGAAGAAATTCCTGTCAATCCTGTCTAAAAGCACTGCTGTGTCTTCTGTATTCTGTCTGCTGTCTTCTCTCTTCTACCACTCAAACAACCGACTGGCGCCNATGCTGAGCATGATCCTGTTGTCCGTGTACTCGTCCAATCCGAAATCTGTGCTCCTGTCAACGTAGGAGTAGTCGAGAGCCACGTAGAAATATCGGAGGAAATCCCATCTCACGCCACAGTTGCCTCTGAAGTAATCAGCGCTATCGAGCGTGTACTTGTCATGCCTGTAAGATAGCCCGGCATAAATGTTCACGCGCTCGAGAACCTCATAGGTGCCGTTGACGTATCCACCATAGTATTTACTGAAGCCGCTCGTCAATCCCACACCCTGCTGAAGGTTTTCATATGACCACCCCCCGTTTCCACCCACTGTGATGCTCCCTCGGTCGAAGTGGCGGATCAGAGAGGCGGTGTAGGTTGGGCCGTCTTGATTATCGGTTATCTCGTTGACTCTGATGAAATATCCCAGGCTGGCGGACACAGTGTACTCAGGAGAAATCGAATGGTCCAAGCCGACCAACCCCTCATGGACGTCGAAATCCTGAGGCAGAACACGCTCGTAATCGAATGTCGTATACTTATAGCCGACATAGCCCGTTGTGTTAGGCATAAACCGACGCAGGTAACGTATCCCTGCTGCATTGGACGTGTAATTGCTTTCGGCAAGTAAGTTATCATCCCGCGTGAACTTTGCGTCTGTGTAACCGTACGTCACCTCGCCGCCGTTTTTCACATCAAACCAATACGTCAGTTTAGCATACGGATTCTGTACTGTGCTGTCATCAAGAGNGATTTCGTCGTTCCTATAGTAGTAGGAACTATAGCCTACGTTCACCTGGTCTTCGGCGCCGAAGATATAACTGAGATTCGCATCGGTGACATTCGTCCAGTACTTGTTTCTTGTCTGCCTGAGGCCCTGAACGTTTTGGGGGTCTTGCAGCGGGTCCTCGGATTCGAGGAAGGCGTCCGTTAAATTGAAGCGCAGGCCCTGAAACAAATCCTGACCAAAGGTCAATCCTGCAGACTGGCCGGTATAGCTCTGGTATGAGTCCTTCGCATACCAGGTAAAACTTGGGGCATAGTTCAGTTGAAAATCAGTGCGCTCTTGGTGAAGGCCTATGGCAACGCCGGGGGTGACCACGGTGATCCAATCGCTCTGCTTGTTTGTTTTGGTGAGGTTGATGTTATCGTCGTAAGTCTCCGAGACGGTGATCATGGGAGTCACTTCGATCTTGGTCTGAGCATGCGCCCTAGCTTCCAGAAGGCCGCATAATAGCGCAAGTGATAAAAGCGTTTGTACCAAGCTGTATCGTCTTAGTGATTGCATGGCTTACGCTCCTAATGTCAAATCAATGTCAAATGCCTAATCACGAAAGCACGCTGCCCCTTCAACTTTCGTCCCTTCGTACCTTCGTGTTTTCGTGATTGCTCTTGGTTTAGCGTTTTGTCATTTCTGTNGTCCTCAAGGGACCACAAGCGTGTCGCCGGGTTTGAGAAGGATGTTCTGCTCCAGCTTTTCCCCCGACGTGAACTCCTTGTAATTGAACCGAAGCTGGGTCTCCTTTCCCTCNTCTTTCCTCACGATCAGAATATTCTTTGTGTCTGCCCACTCCGTGAATCCGCCGGCAGCGGAAAGGGCCTGCATCACGGTCATGCCGGGAGCCAGAGGATAGGGGCCAGGCTTCGTGAGCTTGCCTATCGCGTAGATCACCTGGCTGCGGCTTTCCCTGACAATCACCGTCACCTCGGGGGCGGTGACAAAGCTCTGGAGCTTTTCCGTGATGACTTTTTTGAGTTCCGTTGCCGTCTGCCCCTGGGCCATGAGTTCGCCGATGAGGGGGTAGGTGATCTTGCCGTCGGGCATGACGGTCACATCGCGGGTCAGCTCCGCTTCCTTCCAGACAAAGATGTTGAGGATATCGTTCGGCCCGATCTTGTAGGAGCTGTCCTGTGCAGGCGCCTGCGCCGCGGCAGGGCCGGCCGAAACGATCAAGCCTAAAAGAACGATCAGGAAAACAAATCTCGAATATGATTTTGCAGCCATAAGCCAACCTCCATCAAAACATTTTCACCTCAGAGGGTTCAGCCACAGACTCACACGGACAAAATCAGACATCGCTTGAAATCATGATGCCGCCACGGCCCAAAGAGGCCGTCGAACAAGCTCGCAGCCTCTCTTGGTCAACGTTGCCACCGTCCCAAGCCTCCGGCTCGTGACCTCCGCTTCGCTTGGATTTCAAGCAAGACAAAGAAACCATTTTGACAGGATTTTCAGGATTATGAGGGTTTGTATTTTAACCTATAAAGAACAAACATCCCTAGATCCCATTCATCCTGCCTAATGAATCTGTCCTTTTCTGTGCACTCGCTCAATAGCCTCTGAAGGAGGCAGCCAGCGCAACGTGCTGGCGGGCTTGGGGCTCGGGGAGTGATGAAACAAGCCCTAGTAGGCTCGAATGGGCTTGGTTCAGCGCTCCTTGAACCCCAAGCTGTCGTTGAGCGAGTCCGTGATAATCAGTGTCCTATCTCTTCTCTGCGCACTCTGTGCCTCAAGCGAGCTTCGGCGAGCGGGCGAGAGACACTTTTCTTTCCTGTTTTCGTACCTTCGTGCGTTCGTGATTATTCTTGGTTTGTCCTTTACTGGTCACTGATCACTGATGACTGCTTACTGGCTTCACTCTTCCCTGCCGATGCCCAGACCGTTGAGCTTGTTGAAGAGAGCCTTGTAGCTGATCCTGAGCATCCGGGCGGCCTCCCGCTTGTTCCAGGCCGCAGTCCTCAGAGCGCCCATAATCACTTTCTTTTCGATGTTTTCAGCCGCCTTGGCTTTTATATATTTCAAGGATCTCTTTCTTGCGTCCCGAGCCTCTTCGTCCTCTTTACCGGCTTCTCCAAAGTCTTCTTCCCGGAGCAATTCTTTTCCTGTGATCCCCTCCAGGAGGTCGGACTTCACGATCAAAGGGTCGTCGCCGATCATGAGCCGGAGAATGGCGCTGGCCAGTTCCCTCACGTTGCCGGGCCAAGAGTAGTCGGTGAAAACCTTCCTCATTTCCTCACTGATCGAAAAACCGTCGCTGAGCTGCAGTTCCTTCCGGTATTTGCCGGTCAAGTGATCCGTGAGCAAAGGAAGGTCTTCTTTTCTTTCCCGGAGAGGCGGCATTTCGATCTTGATGATGTTCAGGCGGTAGTAAAGATCTTCCCTGAATTTCCCCACTTTCATGTCCTTTTCCAGGTTATGGTTGGTGGAGGCGATGACCCAGGTGCTGACCTTTACCACTTCTGTGCCCCCTAGCCGAGCAAACTCGCCGCTCTGCAAAACTTCCAGCAGCTTGGCCTGGAGCACGAGCGGCAT
>JGI20214J51650_10002398_pt1 | contig 11820 bp, 16 predicted proteins | sample WetSurMetagenome_FD_51650 | JGI IMG/M metagenome (IMG submission 51650)
CCCGCCGGATCGCTGCCCGGATGATGGGTAGCTCCTCGATGCCGAAATAGCCGCGCCATTTCTTGACAGCCCGCAGCGGAGCCCCGAGCCGATAGTCAAGGCAGGCATAGAAGGTGATCCCCGACCTTGTGAGCTTCCGCAGGCCCTCGGTTTTCAACTGATCCTGTCTAGCCATTCCTCACCCCTGAGCACGCGCCCGATCCCGAGAGGCTGTTTCTTCCTGGGGACAAGATCCCGGACCTTCTTCAGCCCGAATTTTTCAACCGCGACNTGCCACGTCAAAGGGTCCGAAAAGTAGAGCACCACATAATTATGCTCCGTCAAGAGCTCCTCGGTGAACTCCACCTCCGGCCTTTCCTCGTCCCTCGATGCCCGTTCAATCATCTTGTCCAGGTCCGCCGTGCTGAAGCCTGTCAGGTCAAAATCAAGGTCCTCCTGCCTGATCGCCCCCAGCAGTTCAACCAGCTCCTCCTGGGCCATGTCCGCCAGCTCGGAAAGCCGGTTGTCTGCTATCATGTCAGCCAATTCTTCCGCTTCGCTGGCGTAGTCCTGGAAATCTACCGGCGCCGACTCGCACCCCAAGAGCTTGGCGGCTTCGAGCCTGCCATGACCCCGGCAAATGAGCCCCGAGCGATTCGAGACCGTGATAGGAGCCCGCCACCCTTGCTTGAGGATCACCTTTGCCAGAAGCTCGACCTGCTTCTTGGGGTGATGATTCGGATTTCGTGGGTTGCCTTTCAGTTCCCCGAGAGGAACCAGCTTGTCATGAGCACATTTCACTTCGGGTTGACTCATTTCGCCTCACAAAAACGAAAGTTACATAAATGTTCCAAACTTCAGAGGTAGCCGAATTATGAGCGCTAAAGCCACCGTGTAGTAGGAGCCGGGCAAGGACCCGGAGAAATTCCAGCCCCGCCCCTCTGCCAGCAGCACGCTAAGCCCTCACCGCGAAGGAGCTCTTGACTTGCTCCACTCGATCACTTGCAGCCGCACGGGCAACCAGCCGCACGGGAATGGGAGCGGCCTTGCCACCAGCAGTCCGGCAGTCCACCACCTGCACGCCGGATCCATAGTCCTCTGCCATCAGCTTGACCTTGGGGTCCTGCAACCTGCGCCGCCGGATGTAAAGCTCCACCTCCGCCTGAGTGTTGGCGATGATGTAGATGGTTCTCCGTCCGCCTGCGGGAGTGATCCCCTTGACCTTAAATAACTGCATCGTTTTTCCTTTCCATCTCATACAAGAACTTGCTCAGCAGCGAGTGACACACATACTCCCCACCCCTGCGGGAGCCGCAAAACAGAAACGCTACGCGGTATCGGATCATGAATGCGAAGATGCTTTGCAATGCTGCCTTGGGCTTCATGTTGCTCCTATACCGACCGTGGCCTATGTCCTCAAGCGTCGCTTCCACCAGCACCGAGAAGTGGGCCATGCAGGAGCCGCGTGCAAGTTCCCGCTCGAAGCGATCCCGGTTGGCACCCTGAAGGCACGCTATAAAGTCGTTCAGCTCCTTGCGCTCGCAGGCAATGGTGGACTCGTACCCCGGCAGGGAGTAGTCACCAGTGGCAAGGGTGCCGCGTTCAACCGTCACGCCTGCAAAGCGCTCGAAGGTGAGGGCCTGTTGTTCTCGGGTGTCAGCCAGGATCTTCATGTTAAAAGCCGTTCCTTACATGGGGAGCTCGGAGGTAATGTGCTCCCTCAAGTCATCCAGCAGCGCCAGGCCAACCAGGTAATCTCGCCGTGGCAACAACCGGCTGTGCTCAAGAAGCCACTGCTCCAAGGCGTGAAGGCCCTCCACCGCGTATTCAAGATTGAATGACCGTTGTGGCGCCGGTGCCTGAAGCGGCTTTTCCTCCGGGAGGGTGCCACTTGCCAGGGCTGCAATGAGTTTCAACGTCATCGCCTCTTCATGGCTGCTGTTCACAATCTGTTTTTCCATGTCATTTCCTTTCTTGAGTGTTGTTGGGTTTATTGCCGCCGCTTCATCATCAATTAACTGCATGAGGCGGTATCCTCTCCGGCCCCCGGCTATTCCCGACCCCTTCAAGCAATTCGACCCTCGCCCGCAACTCGGCAAACATCGCCACTATTAAAGTTATCCCCTCCGCTGCTTCATGAATCGTGGCGTTGCTATCCTTGACCGAGCCGATGAAATTTTTGTTGAGCTCTTCGACAAAGCTGTTAAGTTTTTGAAGCCGTTTGAACACGTCCCGGTAATTCCTTTCTACGTCCGCATCGTGCTGCTGTTGTTTCGTTTTCGTTGGCTTCTTCTTGGCTGCTCGCTTTGTTGCTTCCGGTGGTGTCGGCACCGGGAAAGGTTCCGGTTGAAGCCATGCCGGGGTTACGTTTCGGGTGTTGCTCTGTTTCGGTTTGGTCGTCTTCATGTCATCATCCTTTCACGCTGGCATAGAAATCATCGTATGCCTGCCGATTGAACCCAAAGTCGCCACACTCCCGGAGAAGACTGATTCCGTCCGGCTGGCGACCCCGAGTGCAACGGTGATCCCGGTAGGCGAGGCAGTAAACACACTTGACCATGCCATCCTCGTTCGGGTAGGGACTGCTCAGCGCCGCTATGATCGCGGCCTTCTCGCGGTGCAAGTCGGCTTTCATGTAATCGTCCAGAGCATCCAGCCTGCCGGTCAGTCTCAAACGATTGCCTTTGACCGAGACCTTGACGCCGATATCGGATAGAGATTTGATGAGAGGGTGAGCTGTCATATTAAAATTTCTTCCTCTTTAGGAAAGTCGTCTCGCATGTCTCGCATGTCTCCAGAACAAGGTGCTGAGCCAACTTGCGGACCGAGACTTTGATTTTTCAATGTCTCGCATGTCTCGCTAACCTGCTCCGTTTCATTCAGAGACCGAGACTTGCGAGACTTTGTGTTTTCAATGTCTCGCTCTACAGAGCATTGCTGTGTGGGGTTCTTTAGACTTCCGAGACTTGCGAGACGTGTTTCTAAGAAAGAAATTATTTTTGCATCCCACAGGACACAATGAGACCGAGACCGGCCATTGGCATCATGCAGTCCTTCCGAGATACTGAGTCCCAATGAACGGATGAATGCACCGAAAGCCTTGGGTGTCCTGAATCTCTGCTCTGCCGGTTGTCGTTCGTTGTACCTGTCGCACACAAAACCAACTGCCAGCCGCCCCGAGTCCACCTGCCCGCGCTGGGACTCCAAGACCTGAGCCAGAACGGTGACCCGCTCGTCCACTAGATCAGGAGAATGATCCACGTCCCCGAGCATCTGAAAGGCGTCAACCGTCTGCCCAAGATGAAATTCGGCAACCTTGATCCCACGTTCGATATCGTCGATATCCAAAACGGTGTCAGGATCTTTACCGGCGTCAAAGCGATGGAGACAATGAATAACCCCAGCCAGGCGGAGAGCATAAGAGTATGCCTTGGGCAGAAATCCCCGCAGAGCCGGGGGCAAGTCACCCATGATCCCCTCCCGGTCGTTCCGCCAATCAAGAAACCGATCCTGAGCTTCCCTGTCAAATATCAGTCGTTGGCTGGCATCATCCCGGACAAGACCATCAGCCCAGTGAATCGACCGGACAAGCAGAGCTTCCCAACTGGCCCGCGCATCATCGGCCCATGACTCTGCGGTGAGTTCATGGAATTGAACTCCCTCGGAGACAATGAGAAAACGGAATATCGTTCCGTCTGCCAAGTACAAGCCATTCTCGTCACTGCCGAAGACCCGACCGAATACCGCAGGTTGGATGCCGCCGAAGACGCTCACCCGTGCCCCCGTGATGAAAACAGAACGGTCTTTGCGTACAATTCGGGCGGGCTTGCCGTCCCACAAGGTCAGCCAGCTTTCCCGGTCCGTGCCGCGCTGTTTGTATTCGTTTTGACCGCCGATGAATGCGGAGAGCTCGTCCTGAATCACCACCACGCCCCCGGTGGGGTGACCATCCAAATCATCTCGAACACCCTCTAGGGTCAGGTTGGTACAGAAATAACCCCGCTCTTTTACAGGTAGGGGAGCCTCGCGCTGCTCCTTCTTGGGTAAACGCCTGAACTCTTCCATCTCCTGAGCCCATCGCTTATGCTCCTTGGCTTGTGACTCATGCAGCACCTCTGCCAGCATTCGAGGAGCCGGTGTCTTTCCTGTCCCGGAGGGGCTTACGTGCCCATGCCAGATGATTAGGGGCTCCTCCCAACTATCCTTGGGTGACACCGAAGCGAGCCGGCCAACGGTCGATGCCAAGATGCAACATGCCGCTCCTGGCAGAGCATTGGGCGAAGAGGCACATGCCCGCGCCAACTGCTTAAGGTGTCGGGCTATGCGCTTGGGCAAGACCTCCCACGGGTAGTCTGTTCGAGGGAATACTTCTGAGACCGCCTCCCAATCTACCGGTGGGGCTTCCTGAGCACTGCCGGTCGTGCTTTTTGACGGCGCCTTGCCACTCCCACTTTTGGGCCGCTCGATGCCCAACTCTTTGGCCGCAGCTTTGATGGCGCTCCGCATATCCCCGTTGTGCTCCAAGATCCTGAAAGTTTCAAAAGCATCACGACTGCGCCGATCATCGCCACCATAAAGCGGATCGCTTTGATGATGAGAGTAAGCACGACCCTCTTTAATGCTGACACCGGGCTCTTTACTTGAAGATGATGGCGCGAGATACTTGTTGCCGATCTTCTTATATCCGTTGCGCTCAAGGACCTTTTCGATGCCGACCTGCCGATTGAATGTACCAATAACATCCGGCTGCTCGCCAGGCTGCGTCTGCTGCCCCCTGGGGGTCTGTTCCCTTTGCGCTTTCTCGTCGTCGATAACCGGAAGATCACAGATTGGAATATCCGACCCTTCGATCACCAGGCTTTCAAACTGTGCTCCTCGTTTATGCCGTGGCAAAAAGAAGAGCCTGTTCGGGTCAGAACACGATGGGTCGATAGCAAGCCCCAGATAACGCGCCGCTGCTTTGTAATGACGGCGCCAGGCATTGTTGGCCTCTTCTTGATCTTTGTAGTCCGATGCTTTCCAGGGGCGGTCCAAGCGCAAGACGACACGATATTTCGGGCATGGCTCGTGTTGTATCGTCACCTCGTCGGCATCTTCCTTGATGATCTTTGCGCCGGTCGCCACCCGAGGCAAGTAGTGCTTCTTCTCGATGAGATACTGTTCAGGCGTGCCGTTGAATTTCTCATAATCCAAGCGGCCGATGATCGTAATGGTCGTCATGTGTGAGTGGGTGCTGTGAATGTTTGCGGCATAGGCATGCTGTTTTATCTTGGCCTCGATCTCTGCCAGGGTGTGGCCGCAATCAGAATCAAGAAAAAGCAGAGTGATCTCTTCGGCGTGTTCTTGTTTGCGCTCCGGCTGCCGTAGTGTGCAAGTCACAATACAGGGTCCGTCTTTCCCGCCCTCTCTGTGGACTGTCAGGATCTTGGTCAGTTCCGCCCATGTCAGTTGGCGTCGATCTGTCCAGGTTCCCGCTCTCTGGCGGAGCCCCTTGCCGAAAGTGACCTTGAACCGCCGCTCTTCAGTAGGATTTGACTTGACATTCTCGTCAGCTTTATGGCACATAATTACCACTTTCTTGAGTGTTTCATCCTTTTCGCGCTTCGCCCCCGGTGCCGCCTGGGGGCGTTGCTGTCTGTGCCCTCGATGCCGGCTGCCCGGATGGACATTCTCAACGCCCCAAGCCGCACATGACATCATCGACAACCGCATCCACCTTGGAAACGTCCTCACGGCGTCTCTGCATCCACTCGTGCAGCTCGGATAATTTCACGCGAATTGTTCTTGCCCCGAGTCTGTGAAACGGTATCGGATCTCGCCGGTGGTGAATTAGTTGAAAGGCTTTGCGTTCTGATATTGCTAGGATCTGGGCTACTTGCGCCGGGGATAGATACTCAGGCGGTGACACAAACTTGCTTTGTCTTTTTCGCGGCATTTAAGCACCTCCTATGTTTTTTTCGTATAAGGTGGCGCCACTAAAACCGAAAAAAAGAACTCTGTCACACTACCGAAAAAAGGGGTTTTTCATTAGTGATGAAATCTAGGCGGGAAATGTGGTCTTGAGAAGCCGGAGCCTTCTATCTTCGGGCTTAACCATAATGAGCGCTGAAGATTTCTCGATACAATCACCTGCACACTTCAAAAAGTGAAGCGATTCTTGCTCGGAGAGCTTTTCCTGAAGAGTCTTTAAAATCCCACTGTATGCCTGCCAAGCTTTTTCGTGCATCTTGAATGCTTCGATCTGTTTGCCGGCTTGGTCCAGAAAATCGTAAATGGCGTTCTCTATGGAGCCACCAGAGCGCCTCAAGATTATCACGAAGAAGTTATAATCATATTCGATAAGTTCCTTTAACTTATCGCGATGGTTCAAAGTCCTATCCTTACCTCGACCGTCAACCCTGATGGCATCCATTATTTTCTTGTAAACTAAATCGTAATTCTTGTCTTCAAGCGCTAAAACGCGATACCGATTGATTAAATCGCTTATTCTGGGGTCTAAAAAGGCAGCTTGTGGGTTTTGCCTTAGATACTTACAGAGTAAATTGGGGTCCTGCGTTAGAAGGTTATAGAAGCCCTGATGAGGTACGTTCCTTTTTTGCATTCTGGAATCAAAAAGACATTGCATCTCTTTGTCGAAAATCTGCCAGTTACACCAATAGTTGAACCTTGTTGACATATTGCCGCGTCTCCTGTCACGCCCTGGGGGTGATCCGGGGGAAGGCCAGCCAGGATATCCGGCCTTGTCGGGTCGCGATTCCCTATCCCCCGGAAAATGATACTATCTGAGAAGAGGCAAGGTTAAAGGAGGGATATTCATTCGCTGAGTCGTGCTCTGCACGAACTCGCGGAAGAACGGCCATGTCTGCATTTGGACACTGCGTTCGATGAAGATTTCCAAAAAGTCATCTGTCAATGGAGCTTGGGAAGAATATTTAGCTTTGAATAAGCATATAATCTTTAACACAAAATCCTTCTTCAACCCCGAGCTGGCAATAAGCTCATAACTGCACGTTATCAGAGCAAGATTTTCACCTTTCGTTTCGCAGGAGATCTTATGGTTAACAGAAACGCTAACTGCCCCGCTTTGCCTGTCTCTCCTGACCTTTGCGGAACATTCGTCAAGCATAAGCTCTTCTAGCTCAACCCCCTTAAGTATCTCCCTATAATCTTCAGGCGACAACTTGTACTCTTGAGTCTTTTGCTTTGCCAATTGACCCTCCTTACGCTGCCTGGTCATCCGACTGATAGGCGTCAGAAGTAAGGAATTCGCGCGGAAAGATTAGCTTTGGATCTATATTGAAAGTCAGAGCACAAACATGCGACCTGAGCAACCCAATTTCCTTTTCATACCTGTGCAACGCTGATGTGTACCGCTCTCCCTCAAGCCCACCGGAAAGCAGAGATACAACAAATTGATTCAAACTCACGCCGTTGCTTCTTGCTCTTAAAGCTAATTCCCGATGCAGATATTTGGGGATTCTTGCAACGAAATTTCCGCTGTACTCTTCCTCGTCGCGTTGTGGTTCAGGGATTGTCAGTCCTTTTTTGAGATAGTCTGAAAACCGATCTTGTTTGATCTTTTCTAGGTTATGAATCGCCTCCTCGATTGTTTCACCGTCCGACGTGAGAGCAAACTTCCCAAGCTGCGGGATGCTTGCGGAATAACCACCACCCTCTTCTGCAGGAATCACATCAATCGTGATCGTATAAGGTAGGTTCATGTAATATCGTAAATCCTTTTTCATTCCTCTACCCCTTTCCTCTCCTCCACCAATTCAATCGCTCGCACAAGCCTCTTCAAATACCACCCCTTAACCTTTTGTCCACTCTTCACAGGAATCGTAAACTCACCATTTATGCCAAATTCTTGACACCCTTTCAATTTTTCATGCCTGACCACGATGTGCGAGCCCGCCTTCTCCTCATACTTTCCGGGGAAATACCGTTTAAGCACCGCTTTGACTTCACCTACGGGAGCGTCAGGAGGCGTATTCTGACTCCAACTCTTCAGTCTCTTTTCGGCTTTTCCCATATTCTTCTTTACTGTTTTAGTATCACATGCGGTATCAATCTTAGATCAACTGTCACCATTTGTCACCATAAGCACCTTATTTTTTCGCTGTCAAGGAAAAAACTTTTGCTCTCCTGCAAGGTGCTGCATTTGGGTGCGTATAGGGTGCGTTTTGATACCCAAAACCGGCATTTTTTGACCTATTCCAAAAACATAAATAGCTGTATTTATTATATATTATTGGTGTTCCCACGTTGCCCGTCTCCCGCTCCACTTTTATCAAAACATGCTTGCGGTTTTCTAAAAAACGGCCAATATGACCTCCCTCATTCGACACAAATTCCAGGTGGCAGAACCTTGTAAAGAATAGCCACAGAATCAGTCAAAGAGCTGCGCGGCCAATGTCCTCATGCACGCCGATATTCCAACAAAGATTGATGCCTCTCACGCCATCGCCCAGAACAAAATCATGATCATCACCTCGGCCCTACTTGCGGCTAACCCGATGCGGAAATTCTGGAACAGGTTTTCATTCTACCGACTGTGAAATACTCGATGATCGGGAACGTGGGTCTATTGGAAACCTTCAATCCCCTGCCTCTTGCCTTAAAAAGCCGAGTTGCGGCACTAAAAATCGGGTTGGCAAAACCGATAAGGCAATCTGTCTTTGGTGGAAATTTAGCGAAGAGACCAACTGGGTGATTAGTGATTAATCGATAGCATTCACCAGCCCCATGATAACATTACAGGCCTATCTGACAGAAAGGAGAAGGGAACCTATGACCGATTCCAGGCAAATCCTGACATTCAAACTGCAACTCAAAAGAGGAGAAAAACATGGCAATGAAAGTTGAAATCCGAGACAACAAGCTCTGTATCGAAATCGACATGGAAAAGCCGACACCCTCAGCATCCGGCAAAACCCTCGTAGTTGCCAGCACTCGGGGAAATACTGTGACCACCGCAGAAGTGGATGGGAAGCCAGTCGTTATCGGGTTGAATGCCTATATCAAACCCTGACAAAGTGAGGNATTATACTTAAAATCCTTCCATAAAATGCAAGACTGGATCGAAATGGCGCGTGTCCAATTGATTGACCACGAAAAGGGGTATGCCCTGAATGTGGGTATCAGTTCAAAGGGAATGGTTTTGATGGTATCGACGCGCATTGGCGAGCAAAACATGAGGACGTCATGCCGTACGAAGATGCGTGGCCGCTGATAAAGATACGGCACTTATCGGTTAAGTCTTGCAGCCAGATTGCCGGCACATCCAATGGTCCCAAACCAAACGGCTTCGAAAAGACATGAATGCGATTGTGGGGTAGATGATTTTGGCACACCAGACTCGGCGTTCGCTTCACAAGCATCTGCGGATTATCAACAATAATGCCTCTTCTGGCGGCCATTATGCAGAAGCCTATAGCCACTGCCGGGCGATCCGCCTGGTGCGATCATCGGGGTGGTGAAAGAGTTTCTCCTGGTCGCAGGTGATGAAGTCGGGATGCGTCGATAGTCGATACCGCTTCGTCCCGCTGTTTTCTATGAAATGCTTTCCGTCTTTCGAGCCCAGGTGTTCTTCGAGGAGCTTCCGAAGATTGCTGAAGGGCTGGTGCTTTTCGGGATTGGAGATGATTCTCTCTTCCCAAAGAGTGGGGGTTTCGATCCAGCCGTCCTTGTCCTGCCATAGCACTACGGCAAGGCGGAAAAGGAGGGCGAAGGGAGCGTCGGGGAGGTTTACTGGTTTGCCATTGATCAGGATGAGGTTGTTTCTCGGCATCGGCGCATCGCCCGGAATGTGAATCCTGTCGCGGCAGAGTTACTTGCAGATTTGGTAGTCCCTCCGCTGCTCCTCGGTGATCTCGTGGGCCGAAAGTGGTCGTTCCATGGAATCGGGGAGAAGGGACGCAACCAGTCTTTCGACAGGGAGAGTGAAGGTTCGGCGGTCAAGGATGTCGGTAAATGCGGCATGGACCACTTTTTCCTTATGGAGTATGGATTCAAGAGGGATCTCATCGAGACGGGAGCCGGCAGTGAGGAGGACAAGACCTTCATCATGGCAGAGGTGCCGAATGCCGAGGAGGCTCAGGTGCTTGGTATCGCTCATTCGCGGGAGGAAAACGAAGCCGATCCGGTGGCTTCCGTAGATCTTGTGGCCAAGATACGTGCAGGGGGGGCGATCTTCTTTTGCCCGCCCTGGATGCCGTTCGCCTGGATGATTTCTTTCAGGAGCGCGTCGATCGAAAAACACCACCGGTTGAGGTCATCTTCGCCGACGAGGATGGCATCTTCTTCGGGATGATTGAGGCAAAATGCCTCGTAGAGTTCTCCGAGCCTCTGAACGGTCAGCGTGCAGCCGTGCTGGCATCGGGGCCATCTCACCCCTTCCATGTCGTCTTCCGGGGGCCTGCAGTAGGTTAGAATCTTCCTGCACTTCAGGTCTTCGAAGTCCTCGGGGGAGACGGCAAGGAGTTCTCTCTTCCTGAAGACAGGATTGGGTGCTTTCTCAAGCTCTTTGAGCAAGAATCCGATCACACCAGTTTGGCTCCGTTTTCCTTGAGATAGGCCCCGATGATGTCCGCATAGAGGCTCTTGTGGAGATTGGTAACATTGGGAGGGGTGATTTCAAAGGTTACGGATTGTGTCTTGCCATCGATTTGCAGCTTGAATCTGAACTTGGCATGGACCAACTGACCGGCATCCAGTCGGATATTCCCGTCGAGACCCTCCTGCAGGGTCCGCAACACATCATGGGAGCGAATGAGCACTTCCGGGGTCGGACCTCCGTGCAATGACAGCCTACCTTCGAGCAGGGTAACGCCGGAGATGGCTTCGTTTCCTGCGAAACTGAAAGTGTCGTTTTGCAGTGGTTTCAAGGTGTAGGTGGCATCGCGATCAGGCCGGGTAGCCTGCGAACCATCCTCGACAATGACTTCGGCAAAAATTTTGATGTAGTTTTCCTTGTCCCTCTTGTACGGAGCCTTGATCGAAAGAGTGCCGGTCTTCTTTTTGAATCGCAATGCGTCTTCAGTAGCCGGTCGATAAAAAAGGGTCCTGATCAGCGGCCCATCCCAAGCCGGCACCGACCGCCGGTAGGAACCGTGAAGCACCAGCATGAGGGTCTCATCCTCCTCGTCATGGGTTTTGACTATGCATTCTTGACCTTTGGCCAGGTTAAAGTAGAATTCGGCGACCCTCGACTTAAAACTCTCCAGCTTGTCGTCAGTGATTTGAAAACCATCCGCCGCGATATTGTGGTGGCTCATCTTGTTGTCGGCATTGTAGATGCAAAACTTGTCATAGGCGTATTCAAACGCCTCCGGGTGATGGAGGAAGATGCGCATGGCGAGCTCTTCACTCTTCTCTTCATCATGAATCGTTACCCCGTACCGGTGGACGGCCTTCACCAGATGGTTCATAACCTTCTCGCAGATGTCGTTGATGCAGGTGACGTCTTCCCGAATGCTACCTTTCAGTTCTTCGTCTCCAGGAGAGGCCAAGAAGTTGCTGACCGACTCGGCATCGTAGGCAGCAATGGCAACCGCCCCGCCCGATTTCCTTTCGAAATACTCTCGGATCAACGACTCTGGGAGAGAATCAATGAATTTGCTGAGATTCAGATTGCGATGGCGGGGCATAGACTGACCTCCTTATTTACTTTCGCCTCTCTCGCGGTTTCTCTTTCAGTGAGTCTTTGTGGTCGCCGTAGATGCAGAACTTGTCATAGGCGTATTCAAACGCCTCCGGGTGATGGAGGAAGATGCGCATGGCGAGCTCTTCTCTCTTTTCTTCATCATGAATCGTGACCCCGTAACGGTGGACGGCTTTCAC
>JGI20214J51650_10002401_pt1 | contig 11809 bp, 6 predicted proteins | sample WetSurMetagenome_FD_51650 | JGI IMG/M metagenome (IMG submission 51650)
CAATTAGTAATCCGATTATTCCGCCATCGGTTTCCTGCATTTCCAGGGCATTCATCTCATGAACACCCAATGAGTTCAAATTAAAATTTTTCATAACAGAAATAATTTCATTAGTAAATTTAATCAATCTGTTTTGAATAATTTATCCGGAGAACAATTCAATTGCAGACTGAAATGTTTCAGGTTAAGCTAAAACTGTTCCCCGTTTTTTTCACATGCCCGGGGTTTTAGCATGGTAACGTTGCAATGCTAATATCGGAGAACAGCGTACGGAAAAAAAGAATTCTGGGAAAAAGTTTTGTGCCACCTGAGTTTTCTTTTTCCTCAACATATGTCAATGGACGCAGTGAACAGGTTATCGCAATGTCATACGGTTGCCGGTAATAAAAAGTCTTTGCTGATTTTGAGTATGCAATCGGTGCACCACGTGACCTCAACTCATCAATTAGCTCATAAAGACTTGTTCTGCTTACTCCAAGCTGTCGGGCAAACTCCTCAGGGGTTCCTGTTATCTGCCGCGAGACAAGCTTATGCATCATACTGATGCGATCGAGATATTCAAATACTTTCATAATATCCTTTTTTTCTGGTTTATACTGTTTCACTTGTTTCTAAAGACTGATGTATCCACATTCCTCGAAAATGGCCATCAATAACCGATAACTCAGCGAATGTCCCATCCTGGATCACTTCTCCCTTATCAAGTACAATTATCCTGTCAGCATGACTAATTGTCGAGAGCCTGTGGGCAATAACGATAACTGTTTTGCACTCCTTTCTCATCACATTCAAAGTATTATGTACAAAATCTTCTGCAATTGAATCAAGCGAGGAAGTGGCTTCATCAAGGATAAGGATTTCCGGATTCCGGTAAAGAGCCCTTGCAATTGCAATTCTCTGCTGCTGCCCCCCTGACAAACTGGCTCCGTTTTCGCCCAGATAAGTATTATAACCATGTGGCAGATGTTCTATAAACTTTATCATACCAAGTTTATCACATATCTCAATCAACCTTTCCATATCGGGAGTAAAATCCCCTACCGCTATATTATCCACCACATTGCCTGCAAACAAATCTATCTTCTGCGGAACTACTGATACTATCTTTCTGAGAGATTGATTTGTTATGTGACTAAGATCATACTTCCCAATACGGATATTGCCTGACTGAATCGGATAAAGATTCTGAAGCAGAGAAATCAGAGTCGTTTTCCCGGAACCACTCTCTCCTGCCACAGCAGTTATTTCTCCTTTTCTGATTACCAGATTAAGTGAATTGAATACATCTACCCTGGTGCCATACCGAAACTTTACATTCTCAAAATGAATGTCATTTACCATCTCTGCTTTTAATTCAATCCTGTTTGCCTCATCTTCAATCTCCAGATCAAATATTTCAAATAACCTGTCAGCAGCAATCTTAGCATCCTGCAGAGTACGGTTAAATCCAATTATGCCGGTAACTGGTCCGATAAAGTATCCAACAACTGAATAGAAAGAGAGTAACTCTCCGGGAGTGATCTGCGATTTAATCGCAAATCCTGATCCGACCCATAATACGAGAATTGTTATAAGCTGAGAAATCAGACCTGTTGAGCTTGAAGAAAAAATGCTGTTAAGCCCNGATTTATATATTATTTCCAAAAGGTTGACAAATCTCGTCTCCGTTTTCAGATTTGAAAAATCTTCAAGTCCGAATCGTTTAATTGTGCCGGCTGAATTGAGCGATTCAACCAGTTGAGCCTCAAGATCAGCAGCTCTTTCCATTACACTCCTTTGTACCTTTTTGTTCAACCTGTTTGATATTAAATATATCAGTGTATAAAAAGGCACTACAATCAGCATGATAAGTGCTAGTTTCCAGTAGAAGGAGAACATCAGTATAAATGAAACGATCATGATAAAGATGTTAAGAACCAGGCTTATTGAGACATCATTTACAAATACCCTGATCTTCACTGCATCACCGATTCGAGAGATAATCTCTCCGGTTCTCATATTATCAAAAAATGATTGGGGTAATTTCAGGAGATGCTGGTAATAGCCAAGAATGAGTGTTGCGTCAATTTTCTGTCCGGTTTTCAGAATAAAAATGGTCTGGAAATAACTCAGCAATAACCTCAGGAGAATTATGATAACCATTGCAACTCCCAGAAGATTAAGGAGGTTCAAATTAGCTCCGGGCAAAACATTATCAACAAGCTTCCCAACATATATTGATGTCGAAAGTCCAAGCACTGAGAACACCAGGGCCCCAATCAGTGATTGAATCAGAATGCCTCGACTGGGTTTTATCAAAGAAAAGAACCTTGTTGTTACTGAAACTTTATCATTACGTATAGTGAATTTCTCACCGGGTGCAATAAGAACAAGAACACCTTTCCATTGTTTTTTGAACTCTTCATGAGGCAACCGGTGAAGTTCACCATCAGCCGGATCCATTATTTCTACATAATTTTCTGTTGTTTTAACCAGTACTATATAGTGTTGGAGCACTTCTCTGACAACTACATGAGCAATAGCCGGTTTTGGTATCTTAAACAGGCTATCCCATTCTCCTCTCACACCTTTTGCCAGAAATCCCATCTTCCCTGCTGCCTCAACGAGTCCAAGTACATTGGTACCTTTTTTATCAGTACCCGCGAGCTGCCTTATCCGTGCAACCGGAAGTTTCAGTTTATAATATGCTGCAACAGATGCAAGACATGCAGCTCCGCAATCAGTAATATCTCTCTGTTTTACTTTTACCGACATAGCTTATCCCTTTTTACTGGTATAAGGATTAAACCATTTATCTGCCTTATCAAATAAAAGATTATAAAGGCTGCGTCTTATCACCACTATCCTGGTGTTCAGGCTCATCCCTTTCTTAATAAATGCTTTGTGCCCATTTTTTAAAGAAAGGAAGTTCTGATCCGGTTTGCATCTGATCCTGAAGTAAGCGGTTGATCCATTCTCTATGATCATGTCATCTGAAATATCTATGATCTCTCCCATCAACATCCCCCATTCGTTGTAGTTGAAGGCATCAACCTGCATTCTTACCAGCTGCTTTTCCTTTATAAGTCCGATATCAGCAGGTTTGACAAAGCAGGTTGCGACAAGTTCCCCATCAGGAGATAATTCTGCAACCTTCTGACCCTGACCTATAATACTTCCTGTCTGAAGATCTGCACTCTGAATTATTTCACCATTTGCAGGAGCTGTTACAATCCTGTTGGTTAATCCCTCCGAACATTGTTCAAGTGAAGCAAGCAGGTTAACTTCATCATTTCTTCGTACAGACAGATCGTTATGCCATAAAGATTTCTGATATAATAAAATCTGATTCAGATTGTCTTTCTCTGAATTAAGTAAAAACAGGCTGGTTTCAAAATCAGTCTCCGGGATCAATTCCTGATTATAAAGAAGCTCATTCCGTTCATGCTCTGTCTTTTTCTTTATATATTTTTGAAACTGGATTGCCATCTGGTTTCTCAGGTTTGCTAGTTCTGCCTTATATCTTTGGGTTGTAAGGTTATCAGGTATTAGCCCGCTATCAGAAGAGTCTGCCTGAACAAGTTTTTCCAGATCTCTGATTGAAGCTTCGTTGTCACTTATCCTCCGGGACAGAGCTGTTTTCTGAGCTTTTATAGTTTCAGTATCAATTATCAGCAGAGTATCGCCCCTGTTTACCCTGTCACCGTTATGGATTGATGAAAAAACTATCTTCCCCTGTAATGGAGTATAAATGACCTGTTTTTCAATTACAGACTGAAAATAGCCAGGAGCCTGTACTGAAACATCAACATAAATAAAAGGGAGGATAGCGATCCCAAAAACGATCATCCCGATAATTATCCAATAGATAATCTTACTTCCGGAAGTGATCTTAATAAAATAGCTTTCCAGACAGAGATTTGTTACCGAAAAAGGTATCAGATCCATATTATTCCACTTTAAAATGCAGCAACAGGCTTAATTAAAAAATAGCACGAAATCAGTCAGTTGATTAGCATTTATATGCAGCATATCAAATTTATGAAATATTTATTAAATACTAATTATTCTAGCTGTTTTTGTTTGTTATTCAAACTTATGCTTCACTGATGCTAACTTAACCATTCCNGACACTAACTACCGACCTTCTTTATTCCTATTTCTTAGCCCCCCAACCGCCATTGCCATCAACCTAAGGGAATTGCAACTGAAGATATTTGGATAATTGTTGCCACGAAAGTGGCATAAGATGAATAACCCCCGGTGCAACCGGGGGTACTGACTAACCACCTGATAGTAAGCCCTATAGGGGCGTAATAAAGTCATCTTCAGCTCCTTCAGAGCTGATAAGGATCTGTGGTCGTTACACCCCCGGTTGCACCGGGGGTTATTTATATTAGGCTCTTTCAGAGCCAGTTGTCATAAATCATGACGTGCTAAATTGTATGAGTTCATATAAATATATTAGCCCCGCTTTAGGCGGGGCTGGGGGGCTATTTAAGATTATCAGAAAGTTGTTATCTTCAGTGACATCTCGTATCCATTGATCTCAATGAGAGGCATTCCTTCCTTCTCTGTTCCTTTAACAGCATCATACTCAAGCTGCGAACCTTCACTGATCTTCAGCCTGGTATTCAGAACCGATTCATCCATGTCGAGCTTTGGATAAGTAATTTTTGTTTTGAACCTGTAATCGAAAGTTTTTGGCAGATTGAGAGATACATCCACATACTTTCCGTTTACTCTTACCTCTTTTAATCCTGCCCCTGCTTTAAATATTGTGAATTTATCCTCATAACCATCGGTCTCGGTGACAGAGCTGGTTAACTCATCTATCCTGTAAGAGCAGTACTTCGATTCATTTATTGAGAGTGAATTCAGTTTGCCGGCATCCAGTTTATCGTTGTATGACGAAGAAATAGAACAGTCTCCGGCAGCTCCAATCTGAAAGTCCGCATATTTTGAAATAATTTTAAGATCCTTCGCTTCTTTCAGAGTCACTGTTCCTTCATAGCAATCGAGATCAATCTGACCCGATGATTCTGTTGTGAGATCCGAGTATTTTGCAATGAATTTAATGTCGCCGGTTTTTGTAATATTATACTTGTCATTATAGCTGTTGATATCCAGGTCCCCTGATGTCGCCGATGTGACTTTTGAATACTTTGTTTCAATTTTCAGGTCCCCGACAGCCTCTGTTTCAAACTTTGAATTATAAAGGTCCGCGGTTACATCTTTCATAACCTTAAAATCAATTGTGCTGTATTTATCGGTAATATCGGATTTGCCCTGCACATTACCTCCGTAAATATTACTGTTGTACATATCGAGTAAAAGTGGACCTGAAAAATCTTCCATACTGATCTCAGAATACTTCGAGGCTAATTCAAATCTGCATCCTGAAGGAATCCAGAGTTCACCTTTCAGTCTTAAATCTGTAAGAACGACATTTTTACCTCCTTCAAGTTTCAGGGTTGTCCTGCCCATAACTGTGTTTCGTCTTTCCCAGAAGGTGTTCCTGAATGAGACTGAATTTGCACTATTGCTGAATTGCATGTTCTGAAGGTACTTATCAAGAATCGCAATATCCTCATCAGACTTGCCGGCAGCATCAATTATCAGGTGGAATTCTGCTTCACCTTTGTCCCAGGTATGAATTACCAGGCTGCAATCGTAATTATCAACTACAACTTTAGCATCCTTATTAATAGTATACTTCCAGGTAAAGGTTTTCTGAAGATCCGCTCCACTGACAACTGTTGCCAGGAGCAGTATCAGAATTGAGCTAAAGAATGATTTTTTCATTGTTTTCATGGCTGTTTATTTTTCTTGTTTCTAATATTATCAGTTCGAGCAATCGTATTCTCTGTTCATATGTATCAAATATTGTGTTGATTACCTTTTCATTCGGTCCAAGCTCCTGGAGATCTGTCATAGCCTGAGCATAGATAACATCAAGCTTTTTAATCTCTTCAAAAAGCTGCCTTATGATCATATCATCGGAACCGGTAAATGAACTGACCTCACTGGTTTTAAAATTTACCTGCGTTTTATAATCTTTCTCCCGTTGACCGAGGTCGCTGTTTATTGATGATAAGGTGACGATCGTGACAGGAGCTTTGCCATTAATAATATCATTGGCTATATATCCCAGAGAAAAGATTATAATACCAATTGCTGCTATGTTCCTGATTCGTATTAACCTTAACTTACGGTCAGAGTGTTTCCATTCCGGCATCCCGGTATGAAGATCTTTTTTGATGCCCGCCCATACCGAAGAATCATCGGGAGATTCCACATCAAGGTTTTCCCTGTTTTCCCTGAGATATTTTTCAAGTTTAGCTGACATATATTTTATTTTTAATTTTCGTGTAAAGTATATCCAGTGATCTTTTATACTGTGATTTGCTTGTTGATTCCGAGACTCCCAGGATCTCAGCTATTTCACGATGTTTATATCCTTCAAGAACATGAAGTACAAGTATTGTTCTTGCTCCCGGGGGAAGATCTTTTATGGCGTTATGAACCAATGAAGGGTCGATGTTGAATTCCTCTTCTCCCTCATCAGTCCCGATGACTGACGGATGATCATCAATATCATCGAATTCAATCCTGTTCTTCCTTATGTGTGAAATACAGTTATTAATGACAATCCTTTTAAGCCAGCTCCCGAAAGCATTATTGCTTGTGAGTTCACCGAGCTTCTCAAAGGCAGTCACAAATGATTCCTGCAGAATGTCTTCGGCATCCATTCTATTATTAAGGAATCTGATCGCTATATTATACATAGCCTTTGAGTATTGTTTATATAGCAGAAACTGAGCTTTAACTTCGCCGTCTCTGCATCTGTCGATTATATTATCGTTAATATATAATTCCTTCCTGTTCATATTCACACATTAAAGACTACGAATAATAAAATTAGTTGGAATATGGGGATAAAAAAATGGTGCGTGGTGCGGGCCCCATACCATAGATAAAAGGAAAAGCCCGCAGAACATACGGGCCTCTCTCATCTATAATAATTCTGGTTAATGTAACAGGGTCACATCTCCCACTTTCTTAAATGGCTGACCATTTGCATACTTACCTTCGACATACCATATATATACACCCTGTGCACAAAGCGAACCTTTATAGTAGCCGTTCCAGGGTACATTTATGTTGGTGCTCTGGAATATCAATACACCAAGTCGGTTGAAGATCTGCAACTTGTACTCTTTCACTTTTTCCTGGATCGGAGGATAGAAGAACTGATCCATCGTTGACGGTGTTGGTGGTCCTTCGATCGGTCCGTCAGGATTCGGAGAAAATACTGTTGCAAACCTAATATCTCCTGCAGGCTCAACTGTTACTCCGGGTGAAAGCACGTACTTGTCGGTACATGTTATTTCCACACCGTTTATAACATTGTGTGCGTATGCCCAGAGTGTAATGTCAAAGACACCTGCTACCATGTATTTGTGGAACGGATCCCTAAGCTTGGTTGTATCACCATCACCCCACTCCCAGAGCCATGAATCGGCACCCTGGCTGAGGTTGAATCCTCTAACCTTTTCGTCATTTACAAAGACGAACATCGGGGAGACCTCAAAATCGGCCTTCGGTGAAGGATATGAATTCACAACCTGTGACAATGTAGAAGTACCACCAGGACCTTTAACAGTCAGCTCAACACGATATGTGCCCGGATCGTAGTAGGTGTATTCCGGATTCTTCGCAGTCGAAGTGCTTCCGTCACCAAAGTCCCACCTGTAGGTTGTCCCCGGGGTTTCAGTGTTAAGTGAAGTGTTATTTATTGTGAAGTTCAACGGTTCNCAACCNGAAGGTATCTGATCAAAGTTTGCAACCGGAGGTAAAGGTGTTACACTTACAGTATATTTAACACTGTCGATGCAGTTTGCATTATTCACTATCAGGGTGACAATATAATCACCAAGATCGGTGTAGGTATGCGACGGGTTCTGTTCCGCAGATGTTGCTCCGTCGCCAAACTTCCATAGCCAGTTCCACGTACCTGCATTAGTAGTGTTTGTAAATGTTACAGGATTTCCAGCAGTACTGTAGATCTGCGTTACTGGCAAAGCTGTAAACTGAGGAACAGGTACCGGCATCACAGTCACATCAATTGTTTTCACATCCTCNCAGCTGTAGAACGAAGTAGTTGTAAGCTTAACCGTAAGAACCTGCGGTGAAGTTGTGAAATTAGTGTAAAGATGACTGCTTGAGTTGAGACCGTAGCCGCTGGCGCCNTCTCCATACTCCCAATAGTATTTATTTGCTCCTGTCACTGCTTCGAAGACAATAATATTCCCGCTGCAGATAATATTCGTATTTGCTGTAAATGTTGCATCTATTGCAGGATAAACTGTTACCATCGAAGTGAATGTATCGAGACATCCACCGGGTGATCTTACTGTCAGTGTTACATTGCGGTACTCTATCGATGTCTTATTTGTATTAGTAAACACATGAACAGGATTGGTTGTAACCGAGTCGATCGGTGAACCATCGTTGAAATCCCACCAGAACTTCGCAATACCCGTCATATCCTTGGTGAAGGATACCGAAAGTGGGGTGCAACCATTATTAACATCCTGATTGTAATCAGCAGACGGGCTGTCGACAATTACCTTCAGATCACCGGTTGCTGTACATCCGTTGCTGTCGGTAACCTTGTAAGTAAGGTAATACGGACCTGAAATCTGAGAGTTGAATGTTGGTGACTGAATTGTTAAAATATTCAGCGGACCTACATCACCAGTCCAGAGATGCTGAGTATAAGGAGCCGTACCACCCGAAGGATTGCCGTCTATCACCATAGGTACTCCGCCGCATGCATTAATATCGGCAGCAAAGTTTACAACAGGGTTAGCATTCACGGTAAGATTGGCAGCATTGGAATAAACTATAAGACATTTAGCTTTCAATGCGAGCCTGTACTGTGAAGAGTTCAGGGCAATCGGGATGTCGCTGAGAGTAAGCTGCTGTGAAGCTGTTCCGCTGTAAACAGCATTGTCGTATATATCTGTCCATCCACTGCCGCTGTTAACCTGCCACCTGAGGGAATCTATCACTCCCGCTCCATTGGCTACAAACGTTACCGGCCCTTTCCCGTCGCAAACTACTTTGCTTAACGGATTCAATACGACAGTTGGTGGTATGTTTACTTTAAGTACTACATAGTTCGAGTAAACAGGTACCGGGCATGAACCACTGATCATTACCCTGAANAGATAGTTATTGAAGCTCCCCGGGACATTTGTCAGTGTCAGTGTGCTTAAATTTGCACCACTGTAGCTTCCTCCGTCAGTTATATTTGTAAATACTCCTGCACCTGCTTTTACCTGCCACTGGTATGTTATTGCAGTTCCGGTTGCTGTAACACTGAAGCTTGCATTGGCATTTGAACATATTACCGAGTCTTTAGGCTGGCTCTGGATTTCAGGAGGTGTTTTAACCGTAAGTGTTGCTTCACCTGATACTTCAGGAGTTGAACAACCTGTTACAGTGGCATAATAAACAAATCCGTTCATGTCCCTCGTAGCTCCGTAGATGCTAAGCTTTTCAGAGTTAGCTCCGAGATAAACTCCTCCGTCACTTAAAGGATTAACTACTGCACCCTCTTTTACATACCACTGGTATGCAAGATCAGTTCCGGTGGCGACAACAGTGAAATTGGTTGTACCATATTCGCAGATATCAGCATTCGCCGGAGATGTTGTTATTGAAGGAAGATCTCTTACAATCACAGTAACTTCACCAATAAGATTTGCAGATGGTACATTGACTTCACAGCCGTTGGCGTCTTTAACTCTCGTCAACTTGTAAGTTGTTGTAGCCGCAGGCGTAACATCAAATTCGGTTCCGCCCACATACCCGGTTATGGTCCCGTAATTCTGAATGTCTATATCAAACGGACCGGTTCCAACAGGGAAAGTTACCTTTAATTTAGATACCTGTGAAGGGCAGATTGTTTCACCACCTTCAAGCATAGCTATCGGAAGAGGATTGACAAGTATCTCCACTTCGTTACTGTAAACAGGATTGCAAAGACCCGAAGTAACCACCCTCCTGTAATACAGAGTTGATGAAGGAGCAGGCGGTGGAGAGTAATCCTTAAGGGTAGCACCCGGAATATTAAGGTATGTTCCTCCTGATGAATATGAAACCTGCCACTGATAGTTATAAGGAGTAACAGGGCCTCCTGCTGCAGGAGTATCTTCAGTAATTGTAACAGGATCTATCCCGTAACAGAGAATCTGATCTGATTTAATGCTGCCAGGAGTTAAAACCGCAGCTTGTGCAATAGTAACATCCGGTACAAGCGTTACCAGGCAGTTGTTTGCATCTTTTACCGTAAGACTGTATGTACCTGCTTTTAGTCCTGAAGGATCCTCAACAGTACTGGTGTAAGCAGCTCCAAGATAATCAGTCCCTGACCAGGCAAATACATAATTACCTGCTGGTTTGACGCCACCGGTAACGGTCACATTTATTGCGCCCGTCGAATTGCCAAAACACTGAACATCGGTCTGGCCTGTTAATACTACTGTAAGGTCAGTCGGCTGAGTAATTGTTATTGCAGCAAGTGCGACAGTGCAAAGGTTAGCATCTGTAACAGTAAGATTATATGTGCCGGCCTTAAGCCCGGTCAAATCCTCAGTCGTATTGGTATAAGCCGTGCCAAGATAATCGGTGCCGGACCATGCATAGGAATATGCAGGTGTACCTCCGGTGACAGTAACATTTACTGCACCGCTGGCATCATCATAGCAAAGAATATTTGTCTGCCCGTCTTTATTTACAACCAGTGCCGGCGGTTGATTTATTGTGACAGTGGCAAGTGTTACTGTACAGTTATTTGCATCTTTTACAGTAAGGTTATAGATCCCTGCTTTCAGTCCGGTAAGATCTTCCAGGTTACTTGAGAAAGGAGCTCCCAGATAATTGGTACCTGTCCATGTGAAGAAATATCCACCTGCCGGTACTACACCTCCTGCAACCGTCACATTTATAGTTCCGTTTGCCGCATCACGACAAAGAGCATCTGACTGACCGTCAAGAGTTACGGTCAGATCAGGTGGTTGTGTAATAGTAACAGTGGAAAGGGTAACCTGACAGTTATTTACATCCGTTACAACAAGATCATATGTTCCTGCTTTCAGGAGTGACGGATCCTCAGTACCACTGGTGTAAGTATTTCCTAAATAATCAGAACCTGTCCATGCATATGTATAGCCCGGAACACCTCCTGCTACAGTCACATTGATTGCTCCGGTAGCTGCATCGTGGCACAGAACATTTGTCTGGGTTGTGAGAGATACCGTCAGATCGGAAGGCTGAGTAATGATTACAGGAGCAAGAGTAACAGTACAGAGATTAGCATCTGTAACTGTCAGATTATAGGTTCCTGCTTTAAGAGCGGTAAGATCTTCTGTAGCACTATTGAATGCTGTGCCAAGATAATCAGTACCTGTCCATGCATATGTATAGGCAGTAACACCACCTGAAACTGTTACATTGATGGCACCGCTTGCATCATCATAACACAGAATATTGGTCTGAAGATCCTTGGTTACGGTTAATGCAGCCGGCTGGGTAATAGTCACAGCTGGCAGTGTTACTGAACAGTTATTTGCATCTTTAACTGTAAGATTATATGTACCTGCCTTAAGACCGGATAGATCTTCAATGTTGCTTGAGTATGTAGCACCAAGATAATTGATACCCGTCCATGTGAAGATATAGCCACCAACAGGTGCAACACCTCCGGCAACAGTTATGTCTATGGTTCCATTTGTCCCATTATAACAGAGAACATTCGTCT
>JGI20214J51650_10002402_pt1 | contig 11806 bp, 12 predicted proteins | sample WetSurMetagenome_FD_51650 | JGI IMG/M metagenome (IMG submission 51650)
CATAGGCAGCTACACTCTTTATGGACATTCAGTCGTTAAGACTTGTTAACACGCTCAATGACAGCTTTTTACGGACGGCTGGCTACCCTTCATTTCACTTCATAAATCACTGTTAAGTCTTTCTATGGTTTCCCCTCCTTCTTTACCGGGGCCGTAAAGGGCGGAGCCACTACCGCAATAAATCGAAGAATACTCTCATGATCGTTAAAGACGTTGTGCGTACTTCCTATGGGAAGGAGCACACAATATCCCGGTCCGACTTCAATTTCTTCCTTGTCCACTCTGACCCGGCCTTTTCCGGAGAGGAAGAAAAGAACCTCTTCTTGATCCGGGTGCGTGTGCGGATCGCTTGCACTGTGCGGCTCGATCTCGTCAGTCGCCAACCAGATGTTCTTCGTCCCCATCGTCCAAGGTGCAGCCAATGGTTTGATGGTGCGGGCATAAGGTTTGGGAAAAACATCTCCTTTGGCCTCTTTTTCCGTGATGTACTTGATCATTTTTTACGATCTCCTTTCAGTGGATAGTTGGTAAAAAGCTATCAGGCTAAGAATCTTATTCATCCCTGGTCTTTCCGTGAGATGAACCGAAGCCTTCAGGGGTAAATGGGGGAGAAACTACGGCAACAAACCGAAGGATTGTATCCCCCGGATTGATCACCTGGTGAAAGCTGCCCATGGGACAGAGAACGCAATACCCAGGCGAAACCTTGATTTCTTCCCCGTTTACCCTTACCAGGCCCCTTCCGGAAAGGAAAAAAAACACTTCTTCATGCCCCTCATGGGCATGCCCATTACTGCTGTTATGGGGCTGAATTTCATCAATTCCTAACCAGATTTTTGTGCTCCCTAAAGTCTGGGGGGATGCCAAGTGCTTGATGGTCCGGCCAAAGGGTTCAGGGAAGACATCTCCTTTGACTTTCTGTTCAATAATGTATCTGATCACTTGCTCGTTGCCCCCAAACGGACTTCCTGGATAAAATCCTTGACCGCTGAGTCTAAATCATAGGCCGGCTTGTAATCAGTTTCTTCCCGAAGACGAGTATCATCAATATTGACGGGTATCGTTTTGACAATTTCAACCTTGGCCGGATCTGGGGCAAAAGTGATCTTGGCGTTGGGGACAATAGCCCGAATCGAGCGAACCAAGGCAGCGGCTGAGGTCTTGATCCCTGCTAAATTATAGCCGATCGTTAAAATGTTTTCCTTCGGAGCGTGAGTTAAGCAGCTCAAAGCCTCAATGCCATCTTTGTAATAGAGCAACGGCATTGTTGATTCTTCCTCAATCCACATCTCGAAGGGTTCCCCCTTGGCAGCGGCCTCAATAACCATGGGCATACATTGCGCAACACCGGGCGTCTTCACCCCGGGTCCGATAATTTGAGCAAAACGGATACAACGGAAATCTATGCCGAAGCGGCGACGGTAAAATCTCCCCAATTGTTCGCCAAACACCTTTGTCACCCCATACATCCCAATCGGTCTTTGGATGGTTTCATCATCAACAACAGGAGGGAGATGAAGGCCATAACTGGCCAAAGAGGANGTGTAAATAAACCTTTCAACGCCGCAGATTCTCGCCGCTTCCAGTGCATGATAAACTCCACGGACATTCACCTCAAAGGTCGACCAGGGATCTTCTTCCGATGGGGCGGAAAGACGCGAAGCCAAATGGATTAGCCATTGAATTTTATACTCCTTTAAGGCATTAACCAAATGGGCCTGGCAGGTGACCGTTCCGGGGACGAAAGTGGCGCGACCTAATTCTGAGTGTTCTCTTAAAAGGCCTTCATTAACATCCATTAGATAAACGGAATGTTTTTTATCCAGTAATTTCTTGGCAAACTTCAATCCGATAAAACCACAACCCCCGGTTACCAGTACATTCATCATAGCCTCCTTAGTAAAATTGTTCCTCAAAAGAATTCAGACCTGCCCCCCTATCGAGCCAAAGGCGGGAATCGCTTCTGCTGTAGGCTCAATTTCAAGTGAATCATTCTCTCCCTCCTGTCCATTCTTACATGGATCAAATCGATTCAAATCTCTTCTGGGCATGAAAGCTGATTTCTCCAGTCTCCAAATTTTCTCTCCGCTTTCTTTTTCNGTCCTTTGCGGTCTTTCCTTCCCCAGTGCGATGATCCATATTTACCCGGAAAACGAACTTGCCAGCCACGTGGATAGGGGGGGGAAGATGACCAATAAAACCAAAACCAGCAGCATCATAAAAAAGTAAGGGATATATGCTTTGCAGCAACTGGCGAAAGGAATGCCGAACATGCCGGAGACAACGAAGATGTTGATGCCCACCGGCGGCGTCAAATAGCCCATATACAAATTAAAAAGAAATATGTTGGCGAAATAGATCTCATCGACGCCGAATTTGACATAGAGTTGCTTGAAAAGAGGGACCAGGATCACGATGGCCGAAAGGGCATCGACCAAGCAACCGGTTACGAAGAGGAACCCGTTGATCAAAATCATGAAGACCCATTTGTCTTTGACCAGCTCGAATATCTGCGCGGCCCAGTTTTGGGGGATCTGTTCAATGGTCAAAAAGTGCGCCAGGACCATGGCTCCCGAAACGAGGAAGAGGACCACGGCGGTCATGATGCCGGTGTCGAGGGCAATTTTTGGAAGATCCTTTAATTGCAGTCCCCGATGGATAACAAGCTCGACAAATAAAGCATAGCCGGCCGCTACGGCCGCCGCTTCCGTTACGGTAAAGATCCCCCCATAAACTCCGCCGAAGATGATGGCGGGCATGCCTAGGGCCCACACTCCCTTTTGGAGAGAGCGGCCCATCCTACGAAAATCTGGCTTTCGCCATTTCTCGTCGGGGAAGAACTTTCTGCCCATGTAATAGATATAAATGGAGAAGAGGCCCATGACCATCACACCCGGTACCACCCCCGCCAAAAACACCTTCATCACCGAGACTTCCGCCACCAGGGCGTAAATGAGGCCCGGGATGGTGGGAGGAATCAGCATACCCAGGAGGGCGCTGGGCCCTAATATCCCCCCGACAAAAGCCGGAGACCATCCGCGGGCAACCAGGGCCGGGAACATAATCCCGCCGATCGCGGCCAGAGTCGCCAGGTCGGATCCGGTCAACGTGCCGAACAGGGCACAGGCGACGACCATGGCGATGGCCAGCCCGGAGGGGACAAAACCGACGAACGCCTCCGCCATTTCCAGAATTTTGGGGGCCAATTTCCCCTGGGCCATAACGTTTCCGGCAAAAATGAAATAAGGGACCGCTGAATACGAGTAGCCCTGCATGTTGAAAAACATGTTTTGCACGGAGACCCCGAGCGGAACATCGGCGATAAAAAAGTAGGTAATTAAGGCAGTGGCGATCATGGCAAAAGCCACCGGAATGCTTGACATGATCAAGGCAACCATAAGGGCGATAGCGAATAATCCTTCCATGCACAACTCCTCTTTCCTGTTTAGTCGGTGGACGATCGTCTGATGAGAAAAACTTTCACTGACCCGGCGCCGCCCTTCTCCGCTCCGCTGGATGGTTCAGGATAACTTTCTAAGCCTCTTTCCCACTTTTCTGGAGGAAATTTTCGATTTTTGCGGCGCCTTCATTTTTAAAAAGGACCCGCAGATTTTCAATCAGCCTGAAAACGGCGGTCAGGTAGCCCAAGGGCATGAAAAAAACGGGAACCGCAAGGGGCAACCAAGTCAGGGATGTGCTTGTTTGACCCCGCACCTGGAGATCGACGCAAAAAGTGAATGCCAGATAACACAGAAGGGTCATGATCCCCAAGGCAAAGACATCCGCGATGATATCCATGGTTTTTTTGCTCTTGGGAATCAAATGAATCAGTATGTCCACCCGCAAGTGTTTGCCTTGGTGGACAGCTGCCCCCACGCCGATCGAGATGATCATCAACAAAAGAAATCCGGCTGATTCTTCCACAAAGCCCAAAGAAGATCCCACGACATACCTAAAAAAAACGCCTATCACGGAAATAGTGATACTGGAAAAAATACACACCGAGATAAATATATTCTCAAACCGATCGATTACTCTTGATAGAGCCTTCATCCCGTCTCCTCATTGTCTTCCGCAGGATTTCAATGCTGTTGGACGCGCCCTTCTTCATGGGAAGCGCGCCCTGAATTATCCCCTCTGATGGACCTTTAAGTCCATCCATCAGAGGGGATGAGTCGAGCCCTTTAATTTCCTAAAATTTCTTTGTCATAGTCGCGCCCGAGGCCTTTGAAGAGCGCTTGCATGAATTGGCGGCCATCATGGCTTTTTTCATCGATCTTCTTCTCGTGTTCAATAAACACCTTTCTAGTCGCGGCTACCCAACGGGCTTGTTCCTTATCGCTGATTTTCCAAACCTTCACACCCTTGGTTTTTAAGAACTCGGTGGCTTTTTCATCATAGCCCTTCATCTCTTTTTGCTCCTTATCACAAGCCTCCCGGGCGGCCTCGACGACCCATTTCTGCTGCTGCGACGACATTTTTTTAAAGGTCTCATCCCGGAACCAGAGCACGTGGGTCCCGAAAAGGTGTTGGGACTCTGTGATGTTGTTAATCACTTCATAGAGGCGCGATTCTACTATGGTCCCTGAGGGGGCCGTGCATCCATCAACGGTTTTCTGCTGGATGGCCATAAATACATCGGTCCAGGGGAGCGGGGGGGCGTTAGCGCCCAAAGCTTCAATCGTTCCTTTGATCGTATAGGAGGCGGCGGAACGAATCTTTCTTCCTTTCATATCTTCCAGCGACTTAATGGGGGGATCCCGATATGCCAGGACGTTAAATCCGTAAGGAACCCATCCCAACCCCCTGATTCCCTGGCTCATGAGACTATTCAGGATAAGGTCCGCCCCTTCACTCCCAACCCACTTGTTGAAAAGGACGTCCCAACTCTGGATCAGATAAGGGGTATACATGGTCATGACTTTGGGATTCAGGTTGCCGGCAAGAGCGCAGCTGATGGTCATAAATTGGATCGTATTGTTATTGAGCTGGGCTAAGAGCGCTTCTTCCCCTCCCAATTGGCCGTCGGGGTACCATTTCCCTTTTATCGTGCCTCCCGACTTGGCCTCAAGAAGGTTGATAAAATGCTGACCCGCCTGAGCCCGGGGGTGCGAAATGTTGCCGGCCGTGCCGCCTTTCAGGTTAAAGGTCTCATCCGCAAAAACTTGCAGAGCTCCAAAAAACAACATCACAACGATCACGATTCCGCTTAACAAAATATTCCCCTTTTTCATCTTCATCCCTCCTTAGTTTAGTAATCGTAGACCTTTCAATGGCCATTTCAGGACACTAAAATCGATATCGCCTGAAAAAATGATTTTCTTCCCACCTCCTTTCATCCTGTCCAAATGATCCCGAAAATTTATGTTTGCCATACAATATTTTCCCCTTTAGTGCTTCTGTATCAGTTCGATGTAAACCCCATTGAACTCTTCGGGCTCTACATAGGCTATCTTTGATCCTCGGGAACCGGGAACGATTTTATCCCAGACGAATTTGGTCCCTCGGGAACGAAGCTCATCAAAGGTCTTTTCCAAATCTTCAACTTCAAAGGCGATGTGATGAATTCCCTCGCCGTGATCACGCCTAAATTCGGCTGCCATTCCTGTTTTCGCCGTAGTGTATACCAGTTCTAAATTGACCTCCCCGATCGGCAAAAAGGCGACTCGATACATATCGCCCTGTACCTCAAGCTCCTCGGTTTCCTTTAATTTCAACCCCAACAATTTCTGGTAAGGGCGGAGGCTCTTTTCCATGTCTTTGACTACAATGCCGATGTGATCAATTTTTTTAACCATCAGGCTCCTCCTTTAGAATTTCATGTTTTCATTTCGTTCTTTGTTCGCGGGCTGTCGATGAATTCCATGGTGACACCCTCCGGCGTGGTCAAATAAACTGCCTTCCCCCCCTCGTGGGGTCCGGCGATAACAGAGACAGGAGCAGATTTAAAATTGACATTTCGATGGACCATTTTCTGATAGTAATCCTCCATGCCCTGAACCGCAAAAGCGACATGGGTAAAACCGATCTTTTGCATCTTCCAGGTACCGGCAGGGAGAACGGGATCATTCGGAAGACTTATGAGTTTAAGGCATTCTCGTCCTAAAATCCCTTCGAGGATGACCCATCGCACTTCTTTTTTTGAAGGCCCGTGTGAATAGGTCTCCTGACCCTCGCTCTTCACCTTTAGCCCCAGGATATTACGGTAATATTTCAGTGAGTCTTCCATGCTTTTTACCAACAAAACCGGATAAAGCAGCCGGCTCTGATGAACATCTGATCTCGAGGTCTTTATCTTGTCGGTAACCACTCTGATGGTCTGCCCGTTCGGATCAAGATCCGCCTGAAAGGCACCGGAAGGCGCTTCCGGCAGAAGACTCATCCAGTTCTTTTTTCTTTCCGCCCCGGGTGAGTCTGTTCCGCTTCCTTGGAGAACCAAATATGAAATTCCCGCCTGCGGCTTGGAAGCATTTTCCGGGGGTAGTGTCGGGGGATGAAAAAAGGCAAAAGCTTCAATATGACAAGGTGGATAGAACGCCATATAGACGGTTCGGCTGTGAAATCCTGGAATACCCGTGATTTTATCGATCTGATCCCCTTTTCTCTCAGCATCACTCAATATTTTACAGCCGAAAACATCACCATAAAATCGCAGGGTCTCTTCCATGTCGACGACAGTAAGTCCGATGTGACTTAATCCCATTATCATAATAAACACTCTTCTTTAAAAGCTAAAAAGACGGATATTTCTTAGCATTAACTTTTTGGTCTATCCGGACCAATGTGGTCTGCCAGCTATATAAGCGCTGAGTCAGTTCTTTGAAAACTAAAGAAATCACTGACAAATTTTGATTATGTTTCGGAAATCCAATGTACTGTTTATATATAATAAATATTCACGAGAGACTTCACTAATATCCTCGATCTTGAACATAAACTTCTCTTAAGTGCCCTCCTGGTCAGATGGGATGATCTCCATGAAGTCTTGTAGGTTTACTACAGTCCTTGAGTCCTTCACGGCAAATCTATTCGATTGATGGTGTGCGTCCACATTCTGAAACATCGGTGCAACCACTCGGATGACTAGACCGTGAAGATGCCACATGTGAACATCTATCGGGATTGCTTCTGAAAATTGAAGGCCTCCCGACGCGAACAGATTTTGGATTGAACATCGAGAGTCAAGCTCTGTAATCGCATCGGTACGGATGGATGAAGCTGATCGATGCATTCTTGCTCCACGCCCGGTCGGAGATGGGTTTTGTGTAAACCCGACGGGGCAGTGGATACGACACTTCAGCCCAAGAATATCGTATATCTGACCGATGCGGACCTTCTTCAGAAAATCTCATGAGAAAATTCTCATGCAGATTGAAAGGATCTACGAGGAGTTGACCCTCAGGAAGCCCTTTGCATCGTAACCGATATCCCATCCAAGAGAACCCGTCACCCTAATCTTTCTTCAGTTTTCAAAGAACAGTAGTGTAAAAAACCTTGGAAATTCGTGTTTTCCACTATTTTATATTTTGCACTTTACGTGCCACACAAACAACATTAAAATATCTATAAAATAATCAGTTATTTATATCATGTGAGCCATCTTTCAACGCTATTTTTCTGAAATATTTTAATTATTATTGCAAGTATGCAATATATAAAAGTGCAGATATGCAATAATCTATCACAAGACAGTTACCTTATGTTCGAGACTCTTTAACCTATCAGTTATGACGAGCGGGAACAGTTGAATCGTTCCTGAAGAGTTATCTAACTCAACTTTCGCACACGTTTAATATGCTCTATCTATCTTTTATTTAAAAATATTCTTTGATATTTTGGCATGCAATTAGCCACCGTACCCCATAAATTGGCGGCAGTTCCCTTAGAAACCGGTCTTTCAGAGATCAGGGCACTTTTCTGGTCGTTTCCGTGGAGGTGACCAATGCCTGTTCCAGAAACATCAGCACAAACCCATACATCACACTTTATAATGATATATTATTAATTATTACAATATATTGCAAGTTTTTCGCGCTTGCGAAAGTTGAGTTTGAAATATATCTCGATATAACCAGTTTTTGTGATAGTAGTAAGCTCCTTGCTGTCTTCGGAATGCAGATACTTCGCATAGCCTATGGGTGTTGACAAACATACGTGACTCTGCTAATTTGTTAAGTAATGATGGGAGCTAGGCTATGATACATGAGTTACATTTATAGTGGTAGCCTTGCCATCCCGAAACTATTGATCAACAAAGACAATGACCGTTTTATGTCGGAATTCAAATGATTTTTACGCCCATTTTGCATTTCCCTCCGACACATGAGAATCCGCTTGGGGGAGAAAAGTACCAGCTATTACGCTTTCACATCGTATATGAGGCTTCTCATCAGTGATGTATTAGAAATGTTATTGATCGCATTGACATCGTCACATGGATACAGATGAATAAACAATTGTCATTGGGCATATCCCTCTCATCGGAGAAAAATTAACTGAATTGAAGGTAACATCGTATGTATCTTTGTAATGATAATAAATCACTGGAAGATATTAACAACCTTGATAAGGAGTTACAAATTTCAAAAGTTATATTTGATAACTTCTACGAAGGAATCTGCATTACAAATGAGAAAGGTCAAACGGTTTATGTCAATCCAGCTTTCGAGGAATTATCCGGGATCAAAAGCGAAGAAATATTGGGATTCACGGGATACGATATGATGGAGAGGAATTTACAAACCAATTCCTGCTCGGATATCATCACAAAAACAGGTGAACATGTATGTGTGATCATAAAGTATTATAAGGGAAAACGATGCCTCGCCACGGGAAGTCCAATATTTGTAAATGGTAAATTGAGCAAATCTGTTATCACTCTCCGGGCCCTATCTGACCTCGTGTCAATAGGAGATGAACTTAAATATACAAATATACTGAAATTGAGAACCCGAGAAAAGAAGCTCATTCGAGTGGCTCCCATTTTTAAAGAGACAAATAAAAGGCACGTGGGCGCAGCCAGTTCTGTAATGACGAATATATTTAAAAAAGCGGAGAAAATTGCATTAGTTGACACCCCCGTTCTTCTTCTTGGTGAAACTGGTGTGGGCAAGGACTATATTGCACGCTATATTCATAATGAATCAAAAGGAACAGATAATCCAAATTTTGTTAAAATCAATTGCGGGGCAATCCCGGATAACCTGCTAGAAACTGAGCTTTTTGGCTATGAAGCTGGCGCTTTCACTAATGCAAGCAAAAAAGGGAAAATAGGATTTTTTGAATTAGCTTATGACGGCACTATTTTCCTCGATGAGATTGGAGACATGCCCATCAATCTTCAGGTTAAGCTTCTTGACGTTCTACAAGAAAAATTTATTTATCGTATTGGCGGAATTAAACCAATTTCTATAAAAGCAAGGGTAATAGCCGCTACCAATGTTGACTTAGAAAGAAAAATTAAAGAAGGGAGTTTTCGACAAGATCTTTTCTACAGACTCAATGTAATAACGATACAGATACCACCCTTAAGAGAGCGAAAAAGTGATATTCCTTTTTATACAGAATATTTTTTGAATGAAGCTACTATCAAGTATAATAAAATATTTAAATTATCTCCCGAAAATCTGACATTAATGCTCGAATATAATTGGCCTGGAAATATTCGAGAACTTAGAAATACAATAGAAAGAATTGTCATTCTATGTGAAAAGGACATAATTTCCAACAAAGAACTCAAAAGCTATATTATGTCGCCAGAAGATGATAGGGGAAATAAACCTGTAATTGCAGATAATAAAGAAATGATTTCAGTATTACCTACAAATGGATCTCTTAAAAATCAGATAGATGCCTACGAAGCTTTGATAATAACAGAAAACCTAAAAAAATATAAATCTTTTAACAAGACTGCTGCCGCACTTGGAGTTGATGCATCAACCTTATTTAGAAAAATAACAAAGTATGGTATCCGTGGCAAAAACGATGTCAAAGGTGAATTGGGCAAAGGAGCATAAGTCATATCTGAAAAAATTGTCACGGCTGTCCCAAGAAATTTTTATCATACCCCTGCTCGGTAATTAAGGTTTTTTGATCAGAAACGATTTGAATTCCGAAACGGGCTATATCCCCGGTAAAAAGGAAGTGACCCATGAACCGAGGTCGTACGGTTTTGTACAATCAGCGTACAATCGTCGGAATTAATTACAGTTATAGATAGCCGTTTATGTACCTGAAAATATTTTATAAAACTCACTGTTAGCATACACATATCACATGATAAGTGTCGGAATGGTTTACAATTCTATTTTTAAATTAATTCGATGAATATGGAAGTTACATGTAATCATATAGTTATGATAATGGCGCAGATATTGCGAACCATGGTCATTATGAATAATATCGGGTTTCAAGGGATCACGCAGAACCGCCGTCGATTTGATAGGAAGAAAGTTGATCTTCCGGCCTACATAGGTGATGCCCGGTGGCAGAGACACGACTTCGAATCAATTACCATCCTGGACATTTCCATGGGCGGAATAAGATTTGTTGCTCCCAAAAGCATGAAACTGAAAATCCAGAAGGATAACGATAGCGATCCTGACAAATTNATTGTCATTTTCCGAATACCCAATTTCTTTTGGCCGATTAAAGTGCAAATCTCTCCCAAACGAGTGCTTGAGTTCGCTGAGGGAATTCAGATCGCCGCAACTATGGTAAAACCCGGCTTCCCAGCACATTCGATTTTGCAAAAGTATTTGATGTAATAATGTCTGTAAAATATTTCCTGAGTCATCAGGAGATCGTTTCAGAAATAAACTCAGATAAACGGGTTTTCTTAAACCATGGTTCTTACCATGGGAATGTACAACCATTGTAATGATCGATATTACCNTTGCCTATTTCCCGTCAAGTTCCTTTCTGACCGCCAGACCGATTTTCTCAAGAATATAGGGTTTCCGAACAAAAGCACCGGCACCCAGTTCCTGTGCCTTTCGAACCTGTTCCGTTTCTGAAAAGCCACTAACGATAAGGGCCTTTTGCTCAGGATTCATTTTGATAATTCTTTGATAGGTCTCCATCCCGTCAATGCCAGGATCCATGATCATATCCAGGATTATCAGATCAGCTTTTTTATCTTTGAGGTATTCAATCGCCTCTTCCCCGCTGGCCACAACCTCGACCTGATATCCAAGCCTCCCCAACATACTCACCGCCAATTCACGCTGCTCTTTTATATCATCCACGACCAGGATGGATTCACCCTTGCCCATATAGACAACAGGAGATAAAGCTTTTTCAACTTTCGCCAGATCTTCTCGGGTCACTGGGAAATAGAGTGTAAAAACACTTCCTTTGCCCTCATCGCTCTGCACATGGATGTATCCGTCATGATCCTTCACGGTCCCCCAAACCACGGCCAATCCCAGTCCCGTACCGCTCCTCCCCATCACTTTCTTTGTATAGAAGGGCTCAAAAATCTTACCCAAGTCTTCAGCAGAGATACCACCACCTGTGTCGGAAACCGTCAGGACCGCATAATCCCCTGCCTGCACATCGTCGTACCCGCGGATGGGATGGTCTAGATAACAGTTCTCTGTTCTTATCGTCACTTCTCCATGGCCGGATATGGCCTCTGCCGCGTTCGACACGAGATTCATGATCGTCTTGCCTAAATGAACCGGTGACCCTTTGATGTTCAAGAGACTGTCTTCGAGCTTGGTCAAAATCTTGATCTGAGGGTGGTACAACTTCAAGTTTTCGAATTCAGGCGTCTTGAGGTAATCGGAAATGACCCTATTCAGAT